>Ga0255152_1000339_pt1 | contig 14086 bp, 3 predicted proteins | sample Atl_Yuk_RepC_8h_FD_183624 | JGI IMG/M metagenome (GOLD analysis project Ga0255152, IMG submission 183624) | Freshwater microbial communities from Altamaha River, Georgia, United States - Atl_Yuk_RepC_8h | ecosystem: Environmental > Aquatic > Freshwater > River | place: USA: Georgia | collected...
TTGCTGAGACATTGCCGCATAAGACAGCGCCTTGTCTTCTGCGCTTGAAAGATTGATTGTGTATTGAGACATGTTTGTTCCTTTCAATTATCCCAAAAGGTACCCACAAAAACTTCCGTGAGCGCCGTAAATTTGATTGCTTGCGCCATCGTTGTTGTAAAAAATTTCTAAGTAGTCATTTGCCGCCAAAGACACAACAACTGATTGGCCCATGTTTTGCTCATTTGTTCCAGTTATTGATCTTGCATGACCATTTGCACCTGAAAACAAAGCGCCATTTTTATAAAGTTTTAAGTTCATGCCGCCGCCTCCAAGGGCAAGCGCAGAAAATGAAACAAAATATTTTCCAGCAACTGGCGCCGTGAATCTACTTATGGATGCATCGTAATGCCCACCAGTATCTGTGACCTCTGTTGTGTATGGCATTTTTGCCGGAGTGCCGCTAGTAGAAAGATTCGCTCCAGTTGTTGCAAATGCACTCCACCCTGGCTGATATGGCGTTGTTACTCGGCCAACCGCATCAACCGCAAGAAGATCAACACCAGAAATATTTTGCAATGAAACGCCATAACTAGCGTCTCCACTTCGCAGTTGCAACTTGTTGCCTGCAACACCCTTCAAAGATGTCACAACAAGTTCTCCGGTCATCGTGTCGCCAGCCTTGTTGACTGGCGTGTAGCCAATGTTGCTCACAGCCGCACCAGACGCAAGTTTGTTTGCGCTGACGGTGCCATTGATGATGTCGACGCCGTTGATGCTGGCCACCGAGAATGTGCCGAATGCGACGATGTTCAGTTCATCATTCAGCGCGGCGGCAGATGCCAGCACGATGCTGGTGCCGCTCGATGCGGTGTAGTCGGTCTGATCCAAACGCACGCCGTTGAGGTACACATCAACAAAGCCTGCGTCATAGGCCATCGTGTTGCCGTTGCTGTCAGTGCCGGTGAAGGTCGTCTGGCCAGCGGTAGCGATGTAGCGGAAGCGTCGGCTGGTGCCGTTCACGCTCGAACCAGCAGGCACCCATCCAGTGCTGGACCTAACAAACATTGCATTGCTGACGCTGTTGAAATACAGATCGCCAACTTGAAGCGGACTGCCGTCGTTTCGAGTTGTTGGCGGAGTGCTCTTTGCTCCAAGATATACATCGGCAAAGTTGCTGATGTCGGACACATTGGCGGCAACAGTTGGAATGTCTGATGCAACGCTGGCCACAGACACAACACTTGACGAAATACCGGCCACCGTTGTCACATTAGGAGCAATACCTGCAACGGTAGTAACGCCAGCAGATACGCCTGCAACGGTGGTGACATTGCCGCTAATGCCTGCAACAGTTGTGACATTAGGAGCAATGCCTGCAACAGTGTTCACATTGCCAGCAACTCCTGCAACAGTCTGCACTGATGCAATGTTTAATCCAACTGTGTTCACATTTGCAATGCTGTTTGCAACCGTGTCAATTTCACTGACCGGCTCATTCAAATCATTAGCAACAGTCGTGATCGCGGCAATGTTATTCGCGGCGGTGTTGATGTTGGTTGAGTTGGTTGCAACCGCATTGATGTTGGTGCTGTTGCCAGCCACTGCGTTGATGTTGGTCGCGTTGCCCGCAACCGAGTTCACATTCGCAATGTTTGTCGCAACAGTGTTGACATTCGCGATATTGGTCGCGACGGTCGTAATGTTTGCGTTGTTGCCAGCGGTAGTGTTCACGCTTGCAATGTTGTTGCCCACCGTGTTCACATTAGCGATGTTGTTCGCCACCGTGTCGATCTCAGAGACAGGCTCGTTGAGATCAGATGCCACGGTATTGATGGCCGCAATGTTGGTGGCCGCAGTGGTCACATTGGCGCTGTTGCCTGCAACCGTAGTCACATTGGCAGAGATGCCAGCGACCGTCGTTACATTCGCGCTGATACCGGCGACCGTGTTGACATTGGCAATGTTGTTGCCGACATTATTCACATTCGTGATTGAGCCTGCGACAGTCTCAATCTCAGATACCGGCTCATTCAAGTCGGCGGCGACGGTGTTGACAGATGCGATGTTCGTGGCAGTCGTGTTGACGCTGGCCACATTGGTGGCCACAGTGTTCACATTGCTGATCGAGCCAGCAACGGTGTTCACATTCGCGATGTTGTTGCCGGTGTTGTTGACATTGCCGATGTTGTTGGCAACGGTGTCAATATTGTCCGCGCTGTCAGCCAGGCGCACGATGTCGGCCACCAGGGCGTCGGCATCAGCACTGCTGGTGATCGGCAACTTGGCCGAGCGGTCGACGGCTTCCTGCAACTGCTGGATCTGGATCGTTGCGCGGTCTAGGGCGTCGGTGATCACTTCAGGGTAGAAACCACCCTGGTTTGTCAGGTCAGTCGGCTGAAGGTTTTCAATGTCCGATGTGATGACCAGGTTGTAGCCAGCGGCCAGCGCACCTGCGGTCAGCGTAATCGTGCCGCCTGGGTTTGAGTTTTGGTCCTCGTTCACCACTGCGGTGAAGTCGGTGTTCAGCACCAGGGTCGTTTCAATGTTGGTCGCGACCGTGAGTTTGACCACCTCCAGGTCCGAGGCCTGGAAGACTTTGAAGGTAAAGGGGAAAGTCGCGGCTGTTCCGTTACCAATAAACGGACCGGCTTTCCGGCTATTTGAACTGATGGTCATGGACGGAACTCCTGGACGATTGTGAAGAGACTAAGCATTCTGGTTGTGGATACGGGTACCTTACTGTCTCGACGATTCGCTTGCTTTGCCAGTGGCGAGGCCGCGAATGTAGTCGACATCAGAGGTGGGTTTAATCTTGCCGCGATCGACATCGATCGCATATCCGATCGGTCTGCCAAGCACGGTGACAGGGATGCCGGTGACCAGGCTGATCATCGTCAGAATGTCGCGGACATTCTTTCCGGTGACCTCTTTGGACGGGTCGGCGATGTTGATGCCAGCCTTGACCACGCCGACCGTCGCGCCCTCGAGCGTTGAGACGGACGGGCTGGTGGTCATGCGGTCATCGTACGGCTTGTTGTTGAACGCATTGAATGGCACGGTGGCCGCAGTACCAAACGGCACCAGGGCAACAGCGCCACGCAGTTGAGAGCCGAAGAACCAGGACATGAAGACATCGAGGTATCCATCGTCGTCGTCGTCGTCCCAGCCGCCACCAAGACTGCGCACGATCGCATCAGCCGCCAGCATCGGCAGGCCAAAGCCCAGCAAGTAGGTCATGAACAACTTGCCTTTGTTGCCGCGCCAGCCAAGGTCGCGAAAGATCTTGATGTACTCGTTGGCATTCAGGTTGGCGATCATGTTGAAGTAGCCAGAGAACTGAATCAGCGTCTTGTAGAACGGCGAGCCAACTTCGAACGCGGCCAGGTCTTCAGGCTGAAGGCTCGACTGCGTCATACGCACTGCGGCGTCTGCACGCTTGATCGCCTCCTTGCTTGCGGCCTGCTCATCGATGTCGACGCCAGACTCAGCAATTGCCTGGTTATAGGCGCCGGTCCAGGTGACCACATCGACAAAGTTCTGGAAGGCCTGTTGCAAGAAGTAGCCGTGCTTATTGGACCATTTTTGCACCTTCTCGAACTTGGTCGGGTTGATCAGCAGGTCATTCATCATGTCCTGGACTTCGATCATCTGGTTGCTCATGCGGTCAGCCATGAACGGAGACAACTCAGCCACAAACTCAGCAGACTGGGTCGGACTCTTCATGTAGTCGGCCAGGGCTGACTTCATGTATTTGCCTTGCACCTTGAGCAATGCAGGGAAGAAACCGGTCACCTGCTGGAGCGCGTTGGTAATGTTGGCAAACATGATGCCGATGCCGGTGCGGTTGCGCACTGCACGCCAGAAGGTATCGATGCTTCTGTTCATGCCGACTTCGCTGGTGATCTGGCGAGCCGAACGGTTGAGCCACGGGATCAGCATGTCCTCGATCACGGTCGGATCGATGCGGGTAATCGTGTCTGCAAAGTCGCGCTTGCGCAAGATCTTGAGCGTGTCGCGGATAGTCGGTTGCACGCGGGCAAAGCGGATCACATCGTCGATGTGCTTGGCCATCACGCGGATGTCAAGCGACAGCGGCTTGTTGTACTCGACGCGAGACTTCGTGAACCCAGCGCCAGTGCTTGGCATAGAGTTGCGGAAGTCGGACTCGAGTTCCTCCATCTTGGCCTGGCGCTGTGCGTCGCGGACTATGAACGGATCAGTCTTCGCAGGGACATAGCCACCACGGTAAGTGCCGAACGGAGTGACGACAGGGCGAGCCTCGACTTCTTTGAAGTAGTAGCCGAAGATCTCGCGGTGCGCCTCTTGCGCCATAGGCTTGAGTTCTTCATTCAGATCCCACACGGCTTGCACGAAATCAAAGTCGGCTTTGGTCAGCACGCCCTCTTCAATCATGCGGTTCATGAACATGTTCCAGCGCGAGGTGTCGACAGTGCCGTCCTCGTTCACTTGACCCCAGCCACGGCCAGCCAGCAACTTCTTCATGTTGCTGTCGTTACCGATGTGCATCAGAGCGCCAAGCACCTCGGCCTTGCCGATGCCACCGTTCTCGTTGCCGAAGGTGTAGTTCAGTTCTGGCGCGTTGATCTTTTGCACCGGCAGATCCAGTTTCTGGATCAGGTCCACATAGTCCTTGACATAGCGGTTACGGTCGACGCGGTACTGGTCCAGCGCGGCACGCACAGGGCGCCAGATGTAGTTGGTGAATGGACCAGGTCCAGCGGCGCCGTCAGTAGCGTCTGCCCAATGCTCGACGCGGCGAGTCAATGCTTTGGCGTTGTACAGGCCACGGATGGCCTTTTCCTTTTTGCCAGGCGCCATGCGCTCACCGGCCACTTCTTCTGGCACACCGATCTTATCGAGGCGCTTGTTCAGGTCCGTGATGATCGACTCCAAAGCCACGGCCTTGCCTTCGATCATGACCTCGTTCTCGCGCTTGGATTGGTACCACAGCGCATCGACGATTTCCTTCATGTCGCGGAACTGGTTGAGCGTCAACTTCTTGTAGTTGCGCGGTCCACCGGTTGCCTCGAGCAGGATCGGCTCGATGTCTGCATACAGGTCAGGGTTGTAGGCTTTGAGTTGCTCGACAAATTTGCCAGGCTCGACATCACGCGGGCCAAGGCCATAGTGGCCAAGGATGAAGCGTGCCGCATTCACCAGATCGATGTTGCGGTTCTTGGCCATCTTGGCATCGGCTTTGAAAATCTTGGCAAAGCCGTCGATGGCCTTGTCGATCTCTTTGCGTGCGTTGACAGCCTCGAGCGTAAGTTGGTTGTTGAGCAGTTGGTTCTGTTTGGCGCGTGCGGCCTCTGTCGTTTTGCCAACCTTGGATGCCTTGATGCTTTCCTTGGATGCGCGGGCCTCTGCCAGCGTGTAGTCACGCGGACGGATCTCGCTGATCACTTTGTTGCCGATAAGTGACTTGGCCGCAGTCTTCGCGGCCTGGATCATCAGGCGTGCAGGCTGTGTTGCTTTGGCCAGGTAGCGCAACTCGACAGCCACAAACCTGGCGCGTGCTTCGTTGTGCAGTGACTTCTGGATCTCGAGTTCAATGCTGGCCGGGTCCATCAGGTCGGCGTACTCGTCGAGCATGCGTGCATCGGTGCGTGCGTCGATCTCTTCTTTGATCGGGCGTGCCTCGAGCAGTGAGCGCACTAGTTGATCGCCGGACTCAAAGCCGAACATCGATGCCACCAGGTCAGGCGGCAGGCCTTCTTCGGCCAGCATGCCGTACTTGCCATATCCCAGTTTGGCCAGATCAGGCGCAGGCGTGAGCGATTCTTTGCTCTCAGGGTAGAGCGCCTTGACATCGGCAATCTTGAGTTTGTGGCCAGCCAGGGCTTGGATCTCCTGGCCATTCTCATCCATCGTGACGCCGCGCTTCAGAAACTCCATGGCGCGGTAGACGCGATCGTTCTCGACCTCTGCGGCCACCTCTTCGCGCACGCCCTTGCGAATGTCAGCCGTCTTGGCCTGCATCTCTTTGAGCACACGCGAGCGTGCATTGCCCAGCCACTTCAACTGGCGCAGGCTGGCTTGGGTCAACTCAGTGACCGACGCCTCGGTTGCTTCGGCCATCATGGCCTGATACGCGGCCCACTCGGTGTCGTCCATGCCGGACTCTTCCTGGGTCTGGTACATCGGCACCATGCTGTTGACTGCCTCGGATTGCTTGATCTGCGCATCGCTGGCGATCATGCGGTCCATCACCTGGCGCACTTCGCCAGTCAGGATCGGCAGGTCTTGGCCATTTTCTTTGCGGTAGATCTCGTTGAGTTCGTCGCGGATCGAGGTGTACACGCGGCGCAACCAGGCGCTGAAACGCTGGAAGATCGATTGCATCTCAAGGCTTGGCGCCTTGCCTTCGAACAGGTAGATCTCGTAGTTGTAGGCCCACTGCTCGTGATACTTGCGTTGCTCCTCAAGCGACAAAGAATTCCAGGTGGCCAGGTCTTTGATGCCGAACCAGTCAAGCACGGTCTGCATGTCCTGCTTGTTCTGATCGGTCGCATCCGGGCGCGAAGCCATGTCGGCGTACACGGTCAGGAAGAAGTGCGCAGTCTCGTGCAAGAAGGTGGACATGTCCGCCGTCTCGTTGAGAATTGTGGTCAATCGTTTCGGATCGAACCCGCCGCGCTCTGGCTGGCGCAGGATCTGGGACTTGGCCGCAGGCGGGAAGAACTTGGCCACGGCCTCGGCATCAGCGTCGTCGAATGTCAGGGTACCGGCACGCAGTTCAGCCGATGGTGCCGCCGCCTTGATTTCAGCCTCCTGGGCCTCGAATTTGCGGATCTCTGACGAGAGCATTGCATACCGGCGTTGCGTGCTTGCAGGGGGCGTATACGCGCCAGCGGCAGGCATCGAGTGCATGCCATGCTGTTCGACCGGCACGCCAGTGTGTTTCGGCCCCAGGAGCACGGCCACGCCCTGATCGCCCTGGGCGGCAGGGATATAGACGCCATCAAACCCGGCGTCCAGGATTGCGGACTCGACCGCGTTGAACCATTGGCCACGGTCGTCACGGCCCATAGCCGATGCCTGGGCACGCAGGCCCAGCGGGTCAGCCGCCGCGTCGTAGAGGTTGTCCAGGTAGACGGCATGCACATTGCCGCCGACGCCCGCTTCAGGGCGGATGCCATTGCCGGTGTCCACATAGAAGTGGATGCGGTTGGCCAGGCGAGGATCAGCGCCAGCCAGACGGCCAGCCTCCGCGCCCTTTAAGCCTGTTCCGTAGGCGAAGCCTGCGAGGCTTGATCGAGGTTGCTTTGAATAGTGGACACCAAGGACTGAAGTTGCTCCATCGCGGGCTGTCCCATATCGTTGGGCAACATCGAAATCGCTTGCTCGTAGGCGTTGAACGCCGCCACCTCCGGCTCCTGATTGGGCAAAGACTGCGGGTTTTCCATGATCTTCCTTTCGTTTCTTGTTGCGCTTTACAGCGCGGTTTTGTTCTGCAACTGCGTCGTCGTAGGTCTTGGCCTTCTTGCCGTCAGTGATCTGGTGCCAGCCGTAGTACGACTGGTCCAGGGCCATGAAGACAACATTCGGCTCGCCCTTGTTGAAGTCGGCAAACGCTTCTTTGTTCCAACCATCGGGCGCCTGGGTGTCATCCCAGGGTAAACGCGAAGCCGCAACGAATCCATGGGCCGCGTAGAACTCCGGCAGGATCGTCTCGAATGCGTCGAGTTTTGTGCCTCCAGCGGCCACGGCCAACTCCATGACAGAGCGCCCAGCACCACCCTGGGAAAACACCGAGACGATGTCCCCGTCGGGTTTGACTGCCACGCCAGACAAGCCGTCTTCAGCGAGGAACAGGCGCATGCCCTGGTAATCCTCGACCGGATAGACGAACACAGCGGCGCCCATGTCGCCACTGGCTTGCTTGCTGGCAGTGATGGCTTCAGCGAATCGTTGCGCATTCTGTGCGTTGCCTTGCTCCAACTCGTAGAACTTGGGCACCGTGATGCCGTTGTTGCGGTACACACGGGCCAGGCCTGCGCCTGCTTTCCATTCCTGCGAGTAGGTGACTAGGAGTTTTTTTAGAACCCGAACTTTTCCGCCATCTCCACTGCTTTTTGCCGTGTAAGACCAGGATTGTTTTTGATCGCCGCTTCGATTGGATCTTGCAATTCGGGTTGCAACTGCGCCTGCGAAGAGGCGCTTTTCTCTTTGAGTAAAGCCTCCAGTTTCGGCCTGCTCCCCTCCAGCGACCTGCGCTTGCTCATCCTGTAGTCGTGCTCGTCTTGCGCGTTCATCTTTGGACTCCTTCTTCAATGCGTTGTTGATCTTTCGATCGGAAATACCCAAGTCACGCGCAACACCTGCGGCGGCGTTGGCGTAGTCTGGGGCATCTTCATCACTATACCCATCTGTTGACTCTTGGTCAACATTATTGTCTTTGGCCGACTCGTACAGTCGTTTTTCTGCATACCAGAGCACAGCCTGCAAATCGGCCATGGTCAGGTCGGCATAGGCCGGATCGGCCTGCAATTCAGCCAGGATCTGGGCGAAGACGGAGCGAATGTAGGTGCGCTCATGAGGGCCAGCCGGGGCTTCCTTCTGGCCATCGTTGTACTTGGCCAGGCTGTTGCCTGCCTTGCGGATCTCCTCGCCGACCTTGGACTCGTTCATCTGCTCGCGCAGTTTCGGGTCCATGGAGGCCTTCTGGATGGCGTCAGCCAGGCGGTTGATCTCGGTGCCGTTGATGTCGACGCCAATCACCTCTGACAGGCGGCGTGCCTGCTCTGGCGTGGCACTGCGCACAGCGGCGTCTAGGCGGGCCGTGGCCGCTTCGATGTGCTTTGGCTGGCTCTTGATCAGCGTGCCGGTCCAGCGACCCCAGGTGCGGATCAGCCAGCGATCCATGGTCAGGGAACTGAAGTCACCGTACAGGTTCGAGAAAAAGCCGTTGCCGATCTTCGGGCCAATGATGGCCGAGCCTTTGACCACGGTGTCCGCGTGCTCACCGCCAGGCTTGAGGTCTTTGCTGATCGCGCTGATCTCGCCTACGGTGAAGTTGGTCTGCATGAACTGGCGCAGGTTTTTGATGCCCCATGCCTGAACCAGATCGTTGAACAGGGCCATCGAATCGTTGATGGCGCCCTGGGCCTGTCCACCTTTGATGTTGGTGGGCATGACCTTGTTTTCTTTGTAGTAGCGGTAGGCTTTCTCTGCCAGTTCGAAGTTCTTGTCGACCTTCAGACCGTTGGAGGTGACGGCCAGCGCCCAAGTGAATGCAAAGCGTGCGTCTTCGTTGGTCGCGATTTCAGGATGAACCAGCGCCATAACGGCCAGCGCCTGGCGGGTTTTCTCGTCGTACCATCCGATCGCATTCGGGTTTTGCTCGAGCGCGAACAGCGCGTCCTTCAAGCCCACGCGCACCAGGTAGTCAGTGGTCTGAGGTGAAGGCACAGAGACATCGACGCCAGCGGCGCCAGCGGACTCTTGCACGGCCTTCTGGATGGCCATCTTGAGGTCGCGACCTTTGTTCCACACCTGGCTCTTGGCAACCTCGAGGGCGTTCTTCAGTTCTGCCTGGTCGTCGACAGTCTCGGGTATCTCGGCCTGCGCATCGATTGCGGCCACATCATCGGCCTCGGCATCTTCTGCCGCGTTGATCGTGTCGGAATCGGTCAGCGATTCAATTTGCTGTGCAGGCGGCATCTCGCCCTGGCGCAGGATGTCTGCATTCTCACGCGACCAGGTGCCATCGTTGAACGGCGACTTGACTGCGGCAGGATCGAACACAACGATTTCGCGTGCGTCGGGCGCGACCTCGAGGATCACGCCGTCGTAGCCCTGAGCCTGTAGTTCGGCAGTGAATGCATTGGCGGCTTCGCGGCCACCAGCGCGAATGCGTGCCTTGTCCTCCATGGTGGCCATGTAAGGGTTTTCCAGGCGTGCATACAGCGGCATGACATTCTCGCCAGCAGTGCCGGTGCGGCGCTTCTGCATGGCATAAACATCGGCCATGTCGGCGCTGTCGGTCAGGTACACGCCAGTGCCCAGCCAGCCGGTGTCCTTGCGGTTCGGGTGGTCAGGATCAAATGCGGTCACATCGTCGGCAGTGCCGTGGTACAGCGTCTGCGGACGGCCTTGCTGATCCTGGAACATCGATGCGCCGATCCAGTTGCGGAAGGCGTCGCTGGTCGTGTTGACAGTCTGGTCCTGGTTGAACAGCGCCATGCCGCCAACCTGGCCATCAGCACGCTCGATGCGGTACATGTAGCGGTCGTAGAACTCGGTCGGCATGATCTTGAGCGACGCGGCTTGCGTCACCACGAAGTCACGCACGAGTTGCGCGTTGATGCGTGCGGCGTTGTCGGTGTACTGCTTGGTCGCTTTCAGTTGCTGGAACATCGTGCTCTCGACCTGGCGTGCAGACTTCACGAATTCCTTGTTGGTCATCTCGACCTTGGCATTCGTTTCCATCTCCGTCTTCATGATCTCGGCCTGGTTCTCAATGAACTGGCGAGCCTCACGGCGGGTCATGGTTTCGCCTTCGATGCGCAAGTCGTCGATCAGCGCACTGCTGAACTCAGTCGGAGCAATGTTGGTTTGATACTCGGTCACAGGAATGGCAATGTCACCACCGGTAGCCAGCGCAGTGTCGAGTTGATCGCGCACAGACGGCGACACTTCGGCCACACGCTCAGACAGCCCAGATTGACGCAAAACATTGGCGTCGATGTAGACGGTACTGACTTCTGCCTCTTGCGATACTTGTTCAATCCACTCGCCAAATGTTTCGGCACTGCGTGCTCGCACCTTGCTGGCTTTAGAAAACTCCTGGACCTTTTCAAATGCCTTGGCACTGCGCTCGGCAGACTCAGCCTGCACCATGGTGCGGCGGTAGTTAGAAGGAACTTCCACGACAGCGGTTGGCAGTTCTGCGAATGCCTCGAGCAGGATTTCGCCAGGCTTGAACTCATCTGTCAGCAATTGCGCCGTGGCTTCACCTGCGGCGCCTCCAGCCATCTGCACGCCGCCCTCGCCGACAACTCGAGGAGCAATGCTTGTTACTCGTGGCTTTGCGCCTTTCAAAAGTTTTCCAGCCAAACCAGCCGTCAATGCATCAAACAATGCGATTGGGACGCCGCGTCGCAACGCTTTGTCTTTTGCCTCTGCCATCAATTTTTCATCAGTCAATACGGCATAAACATTGTTTGGGTCTTTCATGTCTTTGCCGCTTTTCGACAAGACATCGTCAATGGTCGACATGTATTCCGTGAAGAAACTTCCAGAGCCAGCAACTAGGGCGACACCAAGCGGACCAGTTGGAGCGGCGGCGACCGTTGCCGCAAGAGTCGGAGCGGCCATACCAAGCGATTCAAAAATAACTTCTTTAACCGCTTTTGGGTTTGCCAAAATTGCACTGAAAGCCTCTCCAAATGTTTTGGCCTCACTAATGTCAATCATGCCCCTCTGAATGTCTTCGGGCACAGGAAACCTTTGAACTTGCCTTTCAAGATCTGCGATGTACACATCCGTCTGGCCCCTTGAGTTCAACGAAAGACCATTTGCTTCAGCCGCCGCCTGCTGACGAGAACGCAAACCTTTCATCATTGCGGTGTCTTGTAAAAACAGAGCAATGTTTTTCTTCGCGCCAGCATAGCCACGCCGGAATGGCTCAGTTATCTCATCAATGAACGAACGCTCGATAGGCTTGATGGTGCCGAACTCACGCTCGATGCCAGACAGGTTTGGGGTGTCGTCGTGCGACACCTTTGCATTGTTCGGATTGCTCAACCACTGGCCAAGCAATGGAGAGCGATCAAGCACGCGATCAAACTCATTGAGTTGGACATTGCGATTGACCTGCGCGAAATTGCGTTGCACCACATCAACAGGAATGCCAGACTTGTTTGACAAATTTCTTGCACGCGCCGCTTCATCAGGATTCGTGTTAAGCGACTGATACAGGCTTGTGCGCAGTTGGACGCGCTGGCCGTCGATCACATTGGCGGCGGCGGCGTCAACATCAGGCGCCCTCGTTGTGCCAGTAACTCGTGCGGCGGCGGCGTCAAATTCGTCTTCAGGTACTTGCATCATGTCGTTGTGTCCTATTACTTCTGCTGAAGGCCATATGCCTCGTACAGCACCGCATCAATCTGCGCCTTGGTTGGGTTGGCAACACCGCGACGGACCAAAGCATCTTTGGCCTTTGTGCGTTGTGCATCAGTGAACTCTGGCTTGAACTGAGCCTCTTGTCCGCGTGCGCGTGCTTCAAAGCGTCGCATGTTCGGGTCAGGACGGAACCAGGAGCCAGTCAAGACTTCGCCTTCAAGGATCAAGCCGTCGATCACCTGCTGGCGCTCTGCCTGGTTCAACTTGCCGCCCTTCTGGGTTTGGGCCGCAAACAACGCCTTATTAACTTCAGATGTGAAAACACCTGCTTGCTCAGTTTTCAATCCCAACTGTTTGACGGTTGCGCTGATCTGCTGTTGTGTCGTCACGGCCTCTGGCGCTTCATTCTTGGTGCCAAGCGTGCGTTGCAAATTGATGAAGTGATTTCGGTCACCAGGCGATAACTTGCTGAAGTATTGGCGCAAATCAAACTTCGATGGGTCTTTGAAATCAGGATTGCTCATTGCCTCTTTTGTGAGGTTGTAATAAACATTCGGATCTGTTTTGACTTCGACATTTTTTGAACGCGCTTCAAGATCAGCCTTCGCTGTGCGTTGCAGACTGGCCAGGTCAGCGCCGTCCATGCCAGCAAGCAAAGTGGCGGGGACTTTTTTGATGTCGCCAGTTTCTGTGTACACGCGCCAGGCTTTGTCTTTCGCGGCGTTCTGCGCTTCACGAATGATGCCAGTGCGCTCGCTCTCAAAGATCTTGAGACGCTGTACAACCTGGTCTTCATCTTTGCCTGATAGTCGCTCACGCGCCAACTTCAAAGCAACACCAATATCGCCTTTACTTTCAGACCAAATTCCATCAGCAAGCGTCTGTTCTTTAACATCGGAAGTTCCAATTTCCAAAGCCTTCTTTGCTCTCTGGAATGTTTCCGGCGTCATCTCATTGCCATAGCGTTGCAAGTAGTCGCGAGCATTGTCAAAGTTTTGGCCATCGATTGCGGCCTGCACAACTTGACCATGAATTGCGTTTGTCGCCTTCAACATCAATTGCTGGCGTTGTGCGCTGTCAGGCTCATATCCAAGTTTGTCCGCAAGAGTCTCAACGCTTTTTTTGGCCGCGCCGTAGTAAACAGCAAAGTCTCCTTGCGGGTTTCTCCAGCCAGCAGAGTAGCGCACTGCGTCATTGACAAATGTGTCTACCTGGGCGCCGCTCTCTTTAATGTCGTAGTCGCGTTGCTCAGTCATCGAATGACGGATGATTGAACTGTTTGCACTGCGCATACGCACATTTGCAGAATTGCGAAACATCAATCGCTGTACATCATTTTGCGCTTTGCCCATGATGTCGGTCATTGCCGCATCAATGTCGACGCGAGTCTTCATCGCCGCATTGACGGCATCTTTACCTTTAAGCGTCAGGTACTGTGTTTCAATTCGATCTGCTGTTTCAGCAAACTGGTTGTACAGTTCTTTTGCTGATGCATCATCGAGTTCGCCTTGCAGACGGTCGGCAATCTTCATCACAGTTGTGCCAAACGACTGCACGGCCTGGCCAGTCTTTGCGATCTGCTCGCCAGTGAAATTGCGCATCGGCTCTACGCCAGGCGCCTGCAATGCAGGCATGTTGGCCACGCCTGCTTCTTGAGTCGGTAAATCGTAAACGGGTACTGTAGCCATGGTGCGTCCTTATTCGATGCCGAGTTTTGCGGCCATCGCCGCAAGTTTGCGATCTTGGTACCAGGCATTGGCCACTGAGCCAGCACTGCCAAGCAGGCTTGATGTCGCGGCCAGGCTCGGGCTGATCGTTCTCGAAGATGCCATCACATTGTCAGCCGACACATCTTGCAGTGCGGCCTGGGTCATGTAATTCTGGCGCTGGAGTCGTGCGGCCTCGGCACTGCGCACCGTCTCGGAGTTGACGGTCAGCATGTCGATCTCTTTCATGAGGTCGGTTGTTGCGATCGTCTCAACAGCACTGCCCACTCCCAGGTCGATACCTCGAGCGG
>Ga0255152_1000341_pt1 | contig 13939 bp, 16 predicted proteins | sample Atl_Yuk_RepC_8h_FD_183624 | JGI IMG/M metagenome (GOLD analysis project Ga0255152, IMG submission 183624) | Freshwater microbial communities from Altamaha River, Georgia, United States - Atl_Yuk_RepC_8h | ecosystem: Environmental > Aquatic > Freshwater > River | place: USA: Georgia | collected...
ATGGACGTTATATACCCCAAAACGTCTCCAAAAGTCATGATCAAGCCTGAACAGGTCATAACCAGTGGACATCAAGCTGAAACTGGCTCAAATCGGCTGGAATCGGTTTTAGAACCGGAATCAGCTCGTCTCTTTGGGTCTGCACGGCCTAGAATCCACACGCCACTGAATGAATTGCCAACTCGTGGCAAAGAATTGATTGACTTTGCAGCGCAAGTGATCCCTGGTGGCTTCATGCCATGGCAGAAATGGCTGGCCATTCACAGCTTGAAATTGAAACCCGATGGCAGATATGCCCATCCCTTCCGGGTCTGCACTGTAGCCAGGCAGAATGGAAAGTCCACGTATATGCTGGCATTGATAGCGATGAACCTTTTCCACTGGAAAGATTCGCTGCAAGTGGCGTCAGCTCACCGGCTTGTGACATCGCTGGAGCAATTTAGATCACTGGTCGCCATGATCGAGGCCAACGATGATTTAGCAAAGCAAGTCAAGCGCATTAGATGGCAGCACGGAGCTGAGGAAATTGAAACGTTGGATGGGTGCCGGTTCGTTATCAAGGCTGGTGGATCAGCTGCACGCGGTATGAGCAAGCCGGAGTCCGTTCATTTGGATGAGCTGCGTGAAATGCATGATCTTGAATCGTTCGCAAGCTTGCGCTACACATTAATGGCCGCGAAAAATCCGAGTATTAACGCTTTTACAAATGCCGGAGACTCACATTCCAAAGTGCTCAACATGGCACGCGATCGTGGCTTGGCCGCAGCTGCCGGAGCCAACGATGATATTTTCTATGCCGAATGGTCAGCACCCACGGACGACGTTCACGATGAAAATAACTGGATCGCAAGCAATCCGGCACTTGGTTACACAATTCATCCAGACAACATCCGCGGCGTTCTCAATGATCCGCATGAAGTCGTGATGACGGAAGTTCTGTGCAGATGGGTTCAGACAATTTCCAGCATCGTCAATCCCCAGGCATGGGAAGCTTGCGTCGATATGTCGGTCGATCTCGATCCTGAAAAATTGACGTGGTTGGCACTTGACATTTCGCCGGATCGACGTCACTGCGCTTTGGTTGGTGCTCAAAAGCTTGGCAATGAAAATTTCGTCGTCAAGCTCTTGCATACCTGGGAGAATGATCGTCAGCTCGATGATAAAGCAATCGCAAATGACGCAGCCGCCTATTGCCGCAAATATCCCATCGAGCATTTGCTTTATTCCAGAAAAACATCGGGAGCCGTGGCAGCTCGTATGCAGCCGGCTGGAATTCCGATCTTTGACATGGACTCGGCCTATCCACAAAGCTGCGATGAGCTTCTCGGAGCTATTAATAGCCAGCGGCTCAAGCATCGAAACCAGGCCGAGCTGAACACGCAGATTCTTTCAGCTGTGCAGTTGCGTCGAGGCGACTCAAGCTGGGTGATTGGACGTCGTGCCAGTCAAGCTGCCGTGTGCGCTGCCGTGGCAACAGCTCTCGTGACACACTTTGCGACACGCCCAGAGACGGAAATCGATATATTGGTCGGTTGATGCTATAAAGCGGCGAAAATTATCACATGGGAATACGTGACATTTTTGCATCGCGATCAGTGCAGACAGTGACCGCACCTGCCGGTGCTGATGTAGCTGCCGCATTGGGGCCAGTCACATCGCTTGATTCACTCACACCATTTTTCGGCGGCGTTAATACTGCAACACGTGAGGAAGCAATGTCAGTTCCGACAATTGCACGTGGTCGCAACATAATTTGCTCATCCATCGCATCGATTGGCTTAGAAGTGATCGATCGCAGCACTGGAATGGAAATCGAGGATGCGACGCCACGTGTAATTCGTACACCTGATCCACGTGTACCAGGTTCAGCCACTTATGTGTGGACGTGCGAGGATTTGCTTTTCTATGGTTATGCATATTGGCAGATTACTGAGCTTTTCTCCGACACGTATCGAGTACGCAGCGTTCAGCGCATTTCACCATCGCGTGTAACAATTCAAACAAATTCGATGGCCACTGAAATCGAGTATTACATGGTCGATGGATCACCAGTTCCAAATTCAGGAATTGGATCGCTTGTCGTATTTAACGGCAATGATGAAGGTTTATTAAATCGAGCCGGTAAAACAATTCGTACCGGAGCAGAACTAGAACGTGCCGCGGCGATGTATGCACGCGAACCAATTCCATCGATGGTGCTCAAGAGCAACGGCACGGCCTTACCAGCTGATCGAATTGCAAAGCTTTTGGATTCCTGGGGAGTCGCACGCCGCAATCGCAGCACTGCGTTTCTCAATGCCGACGTGACGTTAGAATCAGTCGGCTTTGATCCTGAAAAATTGCAACTCAATCAAGCCAGGTCATATGTTTCAACCGAATTGGCCAGAGCTTTGGGAATTCCTGCGTATTACGTCGATGCCGAAACTGGATCATCGATGACGTATAGCAATGCAACAAATCAACGTCAGACTTTGCTTGATTTCTCATTGATTCCACTTATGACATCGATTTCCGAAAGATTATCGATGCCTGATTTCGTTCCACAATCACAAGAAGTCAAATATGATCTCAGTGATTATCTACGCGGCTCAGATTTGGAACGTGCAAATATTTACAAGACTTTGAATTCAATTGTCGATGCAAATGGCAATCCAGCCATAACAGTCGAGGAAATTAGACAAGCAGAGGAAATGATCAAATGAAAGTCACCACACCATTCACAATCACAGCTGCCGATTCTGAAGCTCGTACAATCACCGGCAAGATCGTTGAATTTGATACACCAGCAACGGCATCAACCGGCAAAGTGCTTTTCAAGCGTGGATCACTTAATCCTGCAAATGTAAAGCTCAATTTGGAGCACGATGCAGCTCGTCCTATTGGCAAGACGCTATCGATGGAACTATCACCGGACGGAAATTCCATTGAAGCCACTTTCAAAATCTCAAAAACTACTGCCGGCACGGACGCGATCCAGGAAGCAATGGATGGACTACGTGACGGCTTTAGCGTCGAAGCCAATGCAAACGATTTCACTCACGCAAAGGATGGAACAATGATCGTCAATTCAGCTGATCTTGTTGGCGTCGCATTGACCCACAATCCGGCATTTGATTCTGCACGTGTATCAAATGTCGCCGCAACAACAGCACCCGAAAATTCTGAATCATCAACCGATGAAGCAGAAGCCCAACCACAACAATCAACAGAAGGAGACGTCGTGGAAAATACCCCCGTCACAGAGCCAGCTGCCGTAGAGACGGCGGTAGAAGCTTCAGCACCGGTTCAAGCTGCATCAGTAGCAAAGCCGGTCAATTTCATCGCAACACGCAATCCAATTGTTTCACCTGAAACATACTTAATGCACAAAGTCGCAGCTGTACGCGGCAATGAGGAATCTCGTGCGTTTATTGCCGCAGCTACAGCATCCACCGATAACCCAGGATTGATCCCAACACGTCAGCTCCGCGAAGTCGTCAATGGCCTTGCAGACAATGTGCGTGCTTCAATCGATTCCATTTCAAATGGAACCCTGCCTACAGCTGGCCTTACATTCCAGATTCCAAAGATCACAGTGCTTCCATCTGTAGATCAAATCGATGAACTCGATCCAGTAACACCAACAGTCATGGAGTCAGAGTTCATAAATGTGGATGTCAAGTCCTTCAAAGGCTCCCAGGTAATGACCGTCGAGCTCGCTGATAGGTCAGACCCACTTTTCTACTCTGAATTGGTTTCAAATCTTTCTGCACAGTATGCACGTAAAACAAATGAATACAATTCAGCACAGATCATCGCTGGTGCAACAAAGACTGCAACCGGTTATGGTTCAGACATCACAGCTGCCGAATTGCTCACATGGATTTCAAATGGCGCAGTCAGCGTTTATTCAAACACCATGAAATTCGCCGATGCAATTGTCGTCAGCCCAGCAATGTGGGGACGCATCATGTCATTCAACGATGCTGGACGTCCGATCTACAATGCATTGAACCCAATGAACGCAGCTGGAAATGCACAGCCACGCAGCCTTCGCGGATCAGTGAACGGCATCGATCTTTGGGTCGATACAGCTCTCACCGGAACAGCTGATAACTCAATGTACGTAATCAATCGCGATGCATACACCTGGTATGAATCTCCACGCTTGGAGCTTCGTACAAACGTCATTTCAGACGGCTCAATCGGAATTCTCATGTACGGCTATGGCGCAACTGCAACAAAAATTGCAGCTGGTGCATACGCTTTCGCAGACTAATTCCACACTAATCATCGGCCGGCTCATCTCCCGAACCGGCCGAGTCGCAGAGAGGAACGGAAATGCCAAATATCATCACGGCTGATGAACTACGTGCTGTACTTGGCGTTTCCGATTCCTTATTTGATGACGCATATTTAGATCAAATTATTGACAGCGCAGAGGCAACAATTTTGCCAATGCTCACGCAATACCAAAGCGCAGTAGTTGCGACAACAATCAAAAGCGATGTGCTTTACATCGACACACTGCGTCCAAATTTTTTCGTCCAGGGGCAAGGAGTCGTCCTGGCCGGAGTCGGTAACGGACTCGATGGCGCATACACAGTCAGTGATCATTCCGTCAAGCCATTTCAGGTCACTTGCGATGTGAATGAAGCTGATCGGATCACCACACCAGTGATCCCGGCTGGAACGATTACACTCGACGGCGGATCAGCTGCCGAGCTTTACGCAAATGTGGCTCCCGTCAAGACTGCCATTTTGATCGTCTCTACAGAAATTTTCCAAAGCGTAACTGCACCAGGCGGTCAAATTGAAGGCGTGGACTTTGCTCCAACGCCATATCGCATGGGTCGCAGCTTACAAAATCGAGTCATTGGATTGATTTCAGCTTATTACGATGTGGAATCTATATGCCAATGACAACTTTGCTCGATGTCCGGACTGAATTAGCGGATGCGCTATCAGGAGTAGCTGCATCGGTTTATCCGGTAGCACCTGAAGCCGTGATCCCACCAGCTTGCGTAATTATTCCCGATTCACCTTGGCTTGAAAATCTATTGATCAATGGAGCAGTAACAAAAGTCAAAGTCAATTTCATCGTGACGGCAGCGGTCGCAAATAACGCCAATTCAGGTGCTTTGGATCAATTGGAAGCACTCATCATCAGCATTTTGGGGGCAATGCCCGCAGGATACGTCGTCGGAGACGTCCAACGTCCGTCAATCGTTTCGGTTGGGGCATCGAATTTGCTTGTCGCAGATTTGAACGTCTCAACTTATTTCACTCAAGAAAATAACTAGGAGCAAAAATGACAACTATCATCACCGGTAGAGACATCACATTCACCATCGATGGTGATACGTACGATGCTCAAGCTACATCCGCAACCCTTACCATCGATTCAACAATCAACACTTATCAAACACTCGATGGCAAGGCTTACTACACAACAGATTCGCAGGGCACTTTCGCCGTTGAAATGCTTCAAGATTTTGGAGCTGGATCGTCACTTTGCGAAGCACTTTGGAACGCAGCTGCGTCTGCACCAAATACAGCTTTGCCAGTGCTATTCACAGTCAATGGAATTGCTTACGCTTTCGAAGTTCAGCCAATTTTCCCAGCTCTTGGCGGTACTGCACCGGATGCACTCACTGCGTCACTTTCATTCACTTGCGTAACCACGCCAGTGCTAGATTAATAACAAAGAATCGGGAGAAAAATGAAACTACCAATCACAATTGAATACACGGGTGGCAACCAGGAAACCTATACAGCTCAACCACCAGAGTGGGCTAAGTGGGAAAAAATGACTGGCAACATCATTTCACAGGCGCAAGAGAAAATCGGAATCGCTGATCTCTTATTCCTGGCCTATCACGCAATGAAACGTGAAAACGCTGGGAAACAGCCCGTGAAACCTTATGAAATTTGGTGCGATACAGTCGTCGAAGTTTCAGTCAGCCAGTCAGACCCAAAAGCCACAGACCCGGAAGCCTAGGCCGGATACTCGTTGATCTAGCCTTGGCAACCGGAATCCCGATGCAATATTGGGAATCAGCCGAGGACATTTTGACGGCCATCGAGATACTGGAGCAGAGAAATGCAAAGTGAGGTCATCGCATACGATAAAAGCGATCTCCGCGGCGTGCTTCGTGCTTTCAAGGCGATGGATGAACAAGCTATCCAGGAAGCACGGGTCACATCAAATGCTTTGGCCACGTATTTACAGGGCAAGATTCAAGCAAAGGCTGGCACGTTGCAATCACGCAACGTTGCCGGCCGAATTGCCGATGGATCACGTGTGAGCAAATCCAGCAAGATTGGTGAAATTTCATTTGGTTTCGTAAGTCAGAAATTTTCAGGTGGCGGCACGACTCAACAGCTTTGGGGTGGTTCAGAATTCGGATCGAATAGATTTAAGCAATTTCCAGTCTGGTCAGGTCGTGAAGGCCGCGGATCGCGTGGATGGTTTATCTATCCAACGCTGCGTGCCGAACAGCCTTACATCATCAATGAATGGGAACATTCATTCGATAAGATATTAAAGGAGTGGAGCTAATGGCTACCGGATCACGTACGCTGAAACTGGCAATCCTTGCCGATGTAGATCAGCTCAATAAATCGTTAAAGGCAGCAAATAACGATGTCGAGGATTCCAGTAGCAAGATCAGTGATTTTGGAAAAAAAGCCGGACTAGCTTTTGCAGCTGCCGCAGCTGCCGCAGCAGCTTATGCGGTCAAGATTGGAATTGACGGCGTTAAAGCTGCCATCGAGGATGAAGCTGCCCAGGTTAAACTGGCACAAGCTTTGAAAAATGCCACGGGTGCAACCGACGATCAGATCGCATCGGTCGAAAAACAAATTTTGAAAATGAGCCTGGCTACAGGCGTCAGCGACGACAAACTGCGTCCGGCCATGGCTCGACTATCGCTATCGACGCAAGATGCCAGCAAAGCCCAGGAATTGCTATCGCTGGCTCTTGATATATCAGCACAGACTGGAAAGCCGCTGGAAGGCGTCGCCAATGCCTTAGGAAAGGCATACGACGGGCAGACGACAGCTCTTGGCAAATTAGGCGTTGGCCTATCGTCAGCTGAACTCAAAGCGATGTCATTTGAGCAGGTTCAAGGCCGTCTGAATGAGCTATTTGGCGGCGCAGCTCAAGCCAATGCCAACACATTTGCCGGACGCATGGAACGTCTTAAAGTCACATTCGATGAAGCCAAAGAAACCATCGGATTTGCTCTCTTGCCAATCCTGGAAAAGCTCATGACGTTTATTACTACCAACGTCACACCAATCATCGAAAAATTATCCAATGCATTTTCCAACAAATCAGGCGGCTTGGCGTCATACATAGAATATTTGGGTGGCGTAATCACCAATGTATTTACACCGATTTGGAATGGCTTGGTCAAAGCTTTTGGATATATCAAAGATGCTATTGGCGACAATATGGATTCATTCCGTGCATTTGGTCAATTGATCGTGGACTACGTGGCACCAGTGCTTGGCAAAGTATTGGGACAAGCTTTCGAGAACGTTGGAAAAATCGCCAGCGTGGTCATAAACATTATGGGTGACGTCTTAGGTGGATTGACAAAGCTTGTGACCGGAGCAATTTCGGCGATTAACTGGCTCATCGAAAAATACAATTCAATTCCATTTTTGCCTGACATCAAACCCATTCCGGTTTCATCGGCTCCAAAGATTTCAATGCCATCCACAAGTTCATCGAGTACGACGGCGAACATTCCAGCTGTTCCAACAATCACGCCGCCGGCAGTTTCAGGATCAGCTGCCGCGACTCAATCAGCTGCGTCGCAAGGTGCTCAAATTGCAGCTATAGCGTCACCCTTAGCCAACTTGGTTCCTACAGTGACAATTGGCGGCGCACCCGCCGGATATACCCAGGAGATATTCAAGCCAACAGTGACTATCGGTGGAGCACCGGCAGGATATGTCAGCAATGCAGCTCCCCAGGTGACTGTAAATATGGGAGTGGTTGGCGATCCCGAAGCTGCGGCTCGAACCATTGTGAATACAGTCAATGACGCATTTTATCGTGGCACTGGTGGTGCAACTGCGTTCAGGATTGAAAAATGACAGTATTTAACCCGGTATGGCAAGTCACTATAGATGGGACGCATTACACCGAATTCGTGCTGGCAAATCTATCAATCCAAAGTGGCCGTACCAACATCTATGAACAAGCTCAAGCCGGCTATTGCAGCTTGACTCTTTACAATGTCACGCAATCCCAGGTGGATATCAATATCAATGATTCCGTGGGAATTTCGCTGAAAGATTCAACAAATACATTCGTGCCAATATTTGGTGGATCAGTGGTTGATTTATCCATCGAAGTGGTCAATGCCGGAAACGTGGGCATTACTCAATCAATCACCATCGTGGCCGTTGGAGCATTATCAAGGCTACAAAAAGCTCTTTATTCGTCAGCCATAAATCGAGCACATGACGGAACTCAAATCAATGTCGTGCTTTCGGATTTATTGCTCAACAATTGGGGAGAAGTGCCGGCAGCTCTCACTTGGGGCAATTATCAGCCAGCTACGGAAACCTGGGCAAATGCCCAAAATGTAGGTTTAGGCGAAATTGATACACCAGGCAATTACGATCTAGCTGCCAGGTCAGCATCAGTGACCGACGTTTATTCTTTGGTGGCATCACTGGCTACGTCTGGGCTTGGATATATCTATGAAAATGCTCAAGGCCAAATTTCATATGCAGACTCGACGCATCGATCTCAATACCTTGCAACCAATGGATATATAGACGTTTCAGCTGCTCAGGCAATTGCTCCAGGAATCAAGATTCAAATGCGAGCTGGAGACGTACGCAACGACTTGACCATCAAATATGGATCAAATTCAGCCAGTGAAGTATTTGACGAGGATTTGACGTCGGTAGCCATTTATGGCCGCTTGGCACAAATCATCTACACGACGCTGCATGATCAGGTGGACGCGGAAGCTCAAGCTGCGTTCTATCTCAAGCTGCGTGCCTATCCCCAATTCATGATGCAATCGATTCGATTTGAGCTAACAAATCCCGAATTGGACGACGCCGATCGTGACGCCATGATCAATATATTCATGGGGTTGCCGCTTCGCATCTCAGATTTGCCTCAGAATATGTCAGCCGGTCAATATGCAGGATTCGTCGAGGGCTGGCAGTGGACGGCCGGATATAACACAATCTCGGTCACGGCTTTATTGTCTCCATTAGCCTATTCACTTCAGGCAATGCAATGGCAAGAAGTCAGCGTGTCGGAACAGTGGAACACCATCACAAACACATTAACGTGGGAAAATGCCCTAGTGGTCGCATAAGGAGAAAACATGAGCAATCCAACAAGCAATTTTGGGTGGCAAATGCCAACCAATACCGATTTGGTGACGGATTTACCAGCTGATTTTGAAGTTTTTGGTCAGGCGGTTGATACATCAATGGCCGATCTTAAAGGCGGCACAAGTGGTCAAATCTTGTCAAAAAATTCAAATACCGATATGGATTTCATTTGGATTAATAACGATCAGGGAGACATTACCGGAGTCACTGCCACATCACCTTTAACAGGCGGTGGAACATCTGGAGCAATTACTGTCGGAATTCAGGCGGCATCAACTACTCAATCAGGTGCAGTGCAACTCGAAAATTCAACATCAAGTACATCAACCACAACAGCTGCGGTTCCTGCATCCGTCAAATCAGCTTATGATTTAGCAAACGCAGCAATTCCGGCTGCAATTGTCGATGCAAAAGGTGATTTAATTGCTGCAACGGCAGCGGACACTGTGGCTCGATTGCCAGTTGGTTCAAATGGACAAGTTTTAACAGCTGATAGCACGACTGCAACTGGAATGAAATGGGCAACTGCGGCTGCCGGTGGTGGAAAAGTTTTGCAAGTGGTTGGAGCTACATACGCGACATCTACATCAAATTCCACGACGACCGAAGCGGATACAGGCTTAACTGTCAGCATCACACCGACGGCAAATACAAGCAAAATTTTGGTTCTTGTGAATCAATCTTCCATCTATAAAACGGCTGGAAACGTAAATAACGAAATTGAATTGAAACTGTATCGTGGTGCCACATCTTTGGCTTTATCTAGAGGTTTATTTACCGGAACTTTATTGGATCTTAATATCGGTTCAATATCATTTGGATATTTAGATTCACCAGCTACAACATCATCCACGACATACAAAACGACTTTCAAAAATACAAACGCATCTGCGACAGTATACGTCCAAAAAGACAATTCAACATCAACGATCGTTCTCATGGAAATAGGTGCTTAAATGATAAATGGTGGAGAAGTTCTATCAATGCTGATTCCGCAAGGCGGATGGATTATTTCAGGCGACGAATATGAAGGAATCACCTGGGTTGATGAATCGGTAAAAATTACAAAAAAAGAATTTACCGATGGATTTGCAGCTTATCCTGCATGGAAAGCTAGTCAAGTGGCTGAAATGCAAGCGAAAAAACAGGCATTGCTGGATCGTTTAGGAATGACACAAGAGGAAGTGCTTTTGCTTTTAATATGATTTCCGCAAATGGATGGCCGGCTTCGAAAGATCGATCAGAAATCGGGGTCAAGTCATTTGAAGTACCAGGCACATCCGGGAAACTAGCTTGCGCCGAAGCTGTAGCACCCTTACTGATCGGATTTGCAGCTGAGTTTCACAAGCTTATCGAGCCAATCGATGGGGGCAGTCTCGATGATTGGGGATATTGTTTTCGCGATGTCCGTGGAAATGTGGGGAAGCTTTCCAACCATTCATCGGGCACAGCCATCGATCTCAATGCCACAAAGCATCCATTGGGAAAAATTGGCACCTTTCCAAATGAGAAAGTACCGATGATCCGAGCTTTGGCAAAAAAATATGGCTTGACATGGGGTGGCGATTATCGAAATCGCAAGGATGAAATGCATTTTGAAGTAGCATTGACGCCGGCAAAGGCTGCCGCATTGATTGAAAAACTGGAGAAGGATCGTGAAAGAATTCAAAGCTCTCGCAGCTAGTTGGGGACGTTCATTTTTAGCAGCTTCATTGGCCGTGTATTTGGCCGGAGTGACCGATCCGAAAGCAATCATTGGTGCTGGTGCAGCTGCCGTGTTGCCAGTCATTATTCGCTGGCTTAACCCTAACGATTCACAGTTCGGCATCCGTGGCAAATGACGGAGCTAGTCCAGGCAGTTGGCGTCATAGCGGCGGCAACGATTTCAGCCATCGCAGCCATTTTCGCGGCCAAATCGGAACGTAACAGCCGTCCAGTATCCAACGGCTTTGCCGAGGGCTTACGACACGACGTACGGGAAATTCGAGCCATGATGATCCAGCACTTAAACGATCACGCGAAGGATTAGACACGCCGAAAATCACGCGGGATTCTTGCAATTGTCAGTCCAATCCGTCACCTTAGGACGTGGGAGATTCGACAAGCTCCCATCGGGAGAAAAAAATGACAGTGCTACAAATCATCCTAGTGATCACTCACCTATTCATGCTTTATTGCGGTTATTACGTTGGACGATCCGACGGCTATAAAGAGGGCAAGGCAATCGGCTATCGCCGGGGTCAAGCTCTTTCAAAGGCGGTCAAATAAATGGGATTCCTGGACAATTATGAGACAGTCAATCAAAAAGTTCAGCGGCTACACGCCAAATTCCCCACAAACAAAATTCACACATCAATCATCGATTGGAATCCGGAAAAGGGTTACATTCTCATCGAATGTCGAATTTATCGTCATTACGAGGATGAACAGCCAGCCGCAATCGATTACGCACACGGCATGGTAGGTGCTTACAATCCACAAATGAAGCGTTGGTACGTCGAGGACACAGTATCCAGCGCAATTGGCCGTGCAGCTTCGGTCGTACTTGGCGTCGAGGAAAAGCCGAGCCGGGAAAATATGGAGCAGGTTGAAACGATGCCCAAATCATTCGTTGATGATGATCCATGGAGCAAGCCATTTGCTGAGGAAGGATTTGCCACGGCAAAGACAGCGGTGGAACAGATCGCAGCTGAACTTGGTGGCCAATTGGAATCAGAATCGCCTATTTGCAAGCATGGTCACATGATTTTGAAAGAGGGTGAAAAGAATGGCAGTCCATATCGTGGCCATGTCTGCCCGGAGAAAAGCAAAGCAAATCAATGCCCGGCGATTTGGTATCGCTTAGGCAGCGATGGAAAGTGGCGTGAGAGACTATGAGTGCACCATTAAATCCATTCGAGGATTACGTATTTCAAAGCTTTGCTGGAGTCGAGAATTGCGATTATTGCGACTCATTCACCCATACAAACGAGTGGCTACGGCCTGATGGCGGAATTGTGTTCGTATGCAATAACTGCCAATATTCAAAGCGATTCCCGGAGATAAAGGCGCAGAAAAATGGGTGATCTATACATTGAAAAGCCCAACGGCGAATCATTGACAATTCTGCGTGATGGCACGGAAATTCGTGAAATGCGTGAGCCGATTCAGCTTGATTGGTGCGACAAATGCGAGCAATGGAAAGAGTTGTCAGGCGGCCACTATTTGCAGACGGAAGGAATCAAAATGATTTGGTTCTGTAGGGAATGTAAATGATTCCAGTCAAGCTCACACATGATGAGGAAATGGTCTGCGCTGCCTACGCATTATTGCGTGCCCATGGAGCTGAGAAAATGAACGATTACAGCGTTCAAAAGCTGAATCTATTCCAGGACATTGCTCGAAGTGCCGAAGCCATCGGCGCAGAGAACGCAGTGCACAAATACTTTCACCGAGACGTGCCGTTCAAGCCAACGCTGAACACTTTCAAAAGTCAGGCGGATGTGGGATGGAATCTCGAAGTCAAGCACACGCCATGGAAAGACGGCTGTTTGATATTGCGTGATCGTGATCGAGCTGAGGACGTGGCAGTCCTGGTCACTGGCAATTCACCGAATTACTACATCGTGGGCTGGATTCCAATCGGCATGGCTAGGCGTCCACAACGCAAACGTGGCGATGGTTCATATTGGATTAACCCGTCAGACTTAAACCCAATCGAGAATCTGAATCGGAGTATCTATGCTCGAAGTAATCAAGCTTGACTGCCGCGTCGAAAAGAAATCGACGGATCACAAGATCGTTCACGTTACAGATAACCTGCCACCCAACGTTCATTGCGTCGAGTGCATGAGCTGCGGCGTGCTCGGTATCTCGCTATTCCAGGATCAGAAAGATTCGTAGCCTGTGGATAACCTGTGGACAACACGCCGAAGCCCCGTTCAAGTTATCCACATTGTTGCAATGTACTTGACACGTCGATTACTCTGCGCTGGCCAGCGAGCCGCAGGGCGATGTAGCTCGCGGCCGATTAGCAGAGATCGAGCCGGTCTATGCCTAATTGCGGCCTTGCTGTGTTTATCGACAGTTCCCGCAAATGCATCAACGATGGATCATTACAAGCTTTATGCACATTCCAGGATCATTAACGATAAAGAATACGAGTGCTTCAAAGCAATCATCACAAAAGAAAATAGATCATGGGATGTCAAGGCAAAGAATGGATCGCATTACGGATTGGGACAGATGAGATCAAAACATTATCGCAATCTCGATGGCTATCGTCAGATAGATGCAACAATCAAATACATCAAGTCACGCTATGGTTCGATGTGCAAGGCATGGCTATTTCACGGAAGGCATGGATATTACTGATGTCAAAAGCCTGGATGAATGGCAGCGGCAAAGGATGGCGCAAGATTAGGGAACGCATATTGCTGAGAGATGGATGCTGCCAGCAGTGTGGTGAAACCGAAGGTCAGATGCACATTGATCACATCGTTCCAAAGCGATTGGGTGGCACTGATCACGATGAGAATTTGCAGCAGCTGTGCCAAAAATGCAATTTACGCAAGGGTGGTGCTTTTTTTGAAGCGGCTTTGACACA
>Ga0255152_1000358_pt1 | contig 13249 bp, 17 predicted proteins | sample Atl_Yuk_RepC_8h_FD_183624 | JGI IMG/M metagenome (GOLD analysis project Ga0255152, IMG submission 183624) | Freshwater microbial communities from Altamaha River, Georgia, United States - Atl_Yuk_RepC_8h | ecosystem: Environmental > Aquatic > Freshwater > River | place: USA: Georgia | collected...
TGGCCCGACACCACGAAGGTTTTTCGTGGGTCCAAACAGGAAAACCATGGGGTTTCTTAACGAACCATGCCTTTGACCAACTCAGAACTGGGTTTGGCCTTGGGCGTGACGGCCCAACGCATTTCCGCGCTACGCAAGGAAGGCATGCCGACGGATACCATCGAAGCGGCAAAAGCGTGGCGGGAAGCCCGGGCGTCAGTGCAACGTGCCCAGGCGCCAAAGGCCGCCCCTGCGCAGCTCGACGACGGCACACTCGCCGACACGATCGCGGAACACCGCACCCTTGTCTCCCGTGCCCGCGGCGTCTGGCTTGCCGCCATGGAAGGGGGCGACCCGAACCAAGGGAAATACCAGTCGGCCTACAACGCCTCCCTCAAAACCCTCGTGGCCCTTGAGGAAGAGCAGGAACGCCGCCTCATCCTGACTAAAGATTACATCTCAGCCCGCGAAGCCGGCGAAGCGATGCGCGAACTTTCTGCGACGGTCGTCAACCGCCTCGATAAACTCGCCCTCGACGTGGCGGAAGCCTGCAACCCTGAGAACCCAGCCAAGGCCGTGAAGGCGCTGGAGGCTTGGGTCCGCCGCGTGAAGGCCGAATTGTCATCGCATGAAGAAGGCTGACCTTCTCCGCATCGGTCGGGATGTCCTGCGTCCGTCTGACAGCGGAGACGTGGTCGAATGGCTGGAAGACAACGTCCACGCCATTCCTGACTCGCCGATGCCCGGGCCGTTCCGCTCCGAGCGGACTCCATGGATCTCCGAAGCGCTGCGCATCGCCGCCGACCCCGAGACGCGGCTCCTCACCATACTCGCCAGCATCCAATCTGGGAAATCCCTCTTCGCCCGCCTGTTCACCTGCCACATCGTCGCCAACGCTCCTGGCCCGACGATGGTCTTACAGGCGACCGACAACGAGGCCAAGGACTTCGCCCTGCGTTACCTACGCCCGGTCTGGAACAACTGCCCGCCAGTCAAATCCCGCCTGTCCGTCGACGACCTCGACCGCTCGACGACCACGGACTTCGACCGCATGACGCTCTACTGCCGCGGCATCTGGAACGAAGCGAACCTTCAACGACTGTCCCTGCGTTACACCATCGCCGACGAATGCTGGATGGCGCCGAGCGGACACCTCGCCGAACTGAGCGCGCGAGTCACGGCCTTCGGTTGGATGGGCAAGCGCATCTTCATGTCCCAGGGCGGACGTGCCGGGGACGAGTTCCATCAGCTGCACGAGTCCACCGACCAGCGTGATTGGAACATGCGTTGCCCGAAGTGCGACCACCTGCAACCTTGGCTATGGGAACAGATCAGGTTCCCCGAGGACGCGAAGGCGACAGGCACTTGGGATTTGTCCAAGGTAAGCCTTGGCACGACCTACGAGTGCGCCGGCTGTCGGACGCTCCTGCCAGACACGAATGCCACCCGCCTTGAGGCAAACGCCCGCGGTATGTTCGTCTCTACGTCGACATCCGCCAACGCCGGGCACATAGGCCTGCATTGGAACAGCCTCGCATCGATGAGCTGGGGCGAACTTGGCGTGCTGATGCTAAAGGCCAAGCAGGCGGCTGACGAATACGGCGACGAGGAACCCCGCCGCATCTTCAAACAGAAGCGTCTCGCCCTGCCTTGGTCGGAGGAAGGCGGAGAGATGACCACCGTCGCCGAGGCCGCCAATTACAAGATGACGGACGACTGGGACGCTGAGGCCGTGATCACTCCGAAGGCCAAGGTCGTAGACCGAGACGGCGCTCCCAACGGAAGCATTCCTTTCCGCACGATGGGCGTCGACGTCCAGCGAGGTCACTTCTGGGTCGTCGTCCGCAGGTGGGCCAAGACCGGGCACAGCCGCCTGATGGCCTTCGCCCGCGTTGACTCCTGGGGCAACGTCGAAGCCTTCGCAAAGCAGCACGCCGTACATCCGGCCCTCGTACTCGTCGACTCCGGCGACAACACGACCGAAGTCTACCGCGAAACCGCCAAGCGAGGTTGGAAGACCGCCAAGGGTTCCGGCTCCGATGACTTCGCCGTGACCTCCAAGGACGGGCAGACCACCCGCCGCTTCTATTCCGAGAAGCAGTCCATCGTCGTCCCGGGCATCCCTCAGCGGGCGACCCTGATTGTCTGGTCGAATACTGGCGGGAAAGACCTCCTGCACGGCCTCCGCGCCCGCAAGGTCTGGACATATTCCCAGGATGCCACGACGGACTATGCCGACCAGCTGAGCGCTGAAGTCCGCGTAAAGGACCGCCGGACTGGCAAGCCCCAATGGATACTTCCCCAGGGCAAGAAGGATAACCATGCCTTCGACTGCGAACTCCTCGCCCTCCTCGCCGCCGTCCGCTGGGGTATCGCCGGCAGGGAAACCGCAGAGACTGACTTGCCTTCCGCATGACACCCGTCAAGGTCCTATCAAGGGAACGGCGCATGGTGTTGCGGGAAGGAAGGTCTCGTGGCGTGGGCTGTGCGTCGTTCCCCCCTCTACTTCCAATCGGAGCAAGTTAAATGGCTTCTGGACTATTCATCGGACTGACCGAGTGCGAACTCCTCGACATCAAAGCGAAGGCTTTGTCCATGATCATGGAGGGCAAGACCTTGATGTCCTATTCCGACTCCGGCTCGTCCGCCTCCAAGCAGTTCGCCATGCCCCCGAAGGAGATGCTCGGCGAGGCCATGTTCGCCCTCAGCAAACTCGACCCGGCGACCTACGGACGCGCCATCAGCGTCATCTCGACCGATTGGCAGAACCGCCGCGACTGATTTATGGCATCCCGTAAGAAAGTCCCCACCGTCAGCCTGCGTCCCAAGCAGCCGAAGGCGTTGCCCACGGCCCCGAAGCCCCAGGCTTCCTACGGCGATTGGCAGAGCATCGGCGTGACGCGTGCCCGCCGTGCGTCCTACGGAGCCGAACCGCGCGACCTCCGCCGCGACCTGACGCCCTACGACCGCCTGACGATGATGCGCAAGTGCCGCTGGGCGGAGCGTAACTCGGGACTGTTCAAACAGATCCTCGCGGACATGTGCCTTTACACGGTGGGCGACGGCATCAAGCCCCAGAGCCACGCGTCGACCCCTGAGATGCAGCAGACCTACGAGGCTTACTTCGCCGAGAAGGCCAAGCGCATCGACATCACCAACCGCTTCAGTTTCTATCAAGCTCAGTCCATCCTCCTTCGCGGCATGATCCGCGACGGTGACTCTTTCGCCGCCAAGGTCCGCAACGGCGCCGGCGAAGCCAAAATCCAGCTGATGGAAGCCCACCGCGTCGGCGACCCGCTTGAAGGCAAGGTTCCCGAAGGCATGCACGACGGCATCCAGTTCGGTCCGTACGGCGAATACATCGCCGTGAACGTCTACCGCTCGGACGGCTCGTCCCGCCAAATCTTGGCCCAGTCCATGATGATGATCGTGGACCAGGAGTACGCATCCGGAGCCCGCGGCGTCCCCCTGCTCCAGCACTCCATCAACTCAATTCAGGACGAGATGGAAATACTCGCCCTCGAGAAGCAGGCCGTGAAGGACAACGGCGACATCACCCGCATCATCAAGAAGACGGGCGGAGTCCTTGACGAAGATATGGCGGCGGAAATCGGTTCCACCGCGAACGGCTCTTACGCCAACATCGCCAACACGATGGGCGGAAAACTCATCGCCCTCGAACCCGGCGAGGACATGACGTCCTTCCAGAGCAATCGCCCCAATGCCACCTTCACGGGCTTCCTTGCTGCGCTGGAGCGTGACATCTCGCAGGGCGTCCTGCCTTACGAGTTCGTCGGCGACTCCTCCAAACTGGGCGGCGCCACTGTCCGCCTCGTGACCGCCAAGGCTGGTCGCGTCTTCTCCAAGTACCAACAGGTCATCATCGAGCAATTCTGCGTCCCGACGTGGGGCTATATCATCGGTCAGGCCATCGCCTCAGGCGAACTACCTGACGACCCGCAATGGAACCAAGTCTCCTGGACGACCCCGAAGAGCGTGACCGTCGACGCAGGCCGAGAAGCCGCTAACGACCGGGCGGACGTTGAGATGGGCCTCCTCTCGATGTCGGAACTCTACGCCCAGCGCGGTCTCGACTTCCGTACCGAGATGCAGAAGCGGGCCTCCGACATGGTCCATATCCAGAACCTCGCGAAGCAGTACGGCATTCCGTTCGAACTGCTCTTCCGTCCGTCAAACACTCCTGTCGGCACCGTCGAGTCCGTAGATCAGGCCGAACCTGCTCCCGACGCAAACCTTTCCGAATAACATGAAGTTCCTCACCAATGGCCTGTCAGGCCGCGAGCCTCTCCTCATCGACCCGACCAAGGCCAAGGACCACGCCGTCCTGGCTGAGAAGTTCGGCTTCACTGACATGATTTCCCAGCTCTTCGGCGCGGCTCCCCAGCCTTACGTCGTCGACGGCATCGGAGTCATCCCGGTCGTCGGAGTCATCGGCAAAGGTCTTTCGCCCCTCGAGAAGATGATGGGCGCCGTGGATGTTAACGACATCGCCGACGCCGTGGATGCGTTCGCCGCCTCGCCTGAAGTCAACAGCATCGCCCTGCAAATCTCTTCCCCTGGAGGCACCGTCACGGGTGTCGAGGAACTCGCCAATAAAGTCCGCAACCTCAAGAAGCCCACCATGGCTTACACGGACTCCGAGATGGCCTCCGCCGCTTATTGGATCGGTTCGGCTGCTGACCGACTCGTCGCCAGCCCGTCATCCACCATCGGTTCCATCGGAGTCTACCTCGCCATCCCTGACTACTCCAAGGCCGCCGAGATGGCTGGTATCAAAATGGTCGTCCTCAAGTCCGGAAAATATAAGGGTGCCGGCATCGAAGGCACCAGCCTGAACGCCGACCAGATTGAGAACCTCCAAGCCTCCGTGGACACCATCCACGCTGACTTCAAGGCCGCCGTGAACATGAAGCGCAAGATGGTGCAGGCTGACGCGATGGAAGGTCAGACCTTCTCGGGCAAACAGGCTTCGCAGATCGGCATGGTCACCGGACTCGCCGACTCCTTCACGGAAGCCCTCTCCAAGTTCGCCGGTTCCACCGCCACGGTCACGACTTTGGTCCATGCGTTCGCCAACGGAGGAAAGGCCATCACGCTCCTCAAGGCCAAGGCTTCCGACATCGAAGAAGAAGTCATGGCCCTGCTTTCCCCTCGCCAGCGCGAGATGGTCGACGAGCTCGAAGGCATCGAGGAAACCTTCGGACCATTTGACCAGACCTCCGGCCCAGAAGGATCCCACTATGTCGCCGCCTCTCCCTTCGGCGCTCAGGGCCTCCTCTGCCAGAACTGCGTCTTCTACCGCGGCCCCCGTGGTTGCGGCCTTGTCTCGGGCGACATCGACCCGAACGGCATCTGCAAACTGTGGGTCATCCCTGGCTCGCTCATTAAGGCCGAGTAATTCCAATCAAAGCAAACATAAGATGACCATCGAAGAACAGCTGCTCGCCGCCACCGCCGCTATTTCCGGCATCACCGCCGAACGCGATGACCTCCGCGCCACCGTGGAGAAGCTCACCGTCGGAGCCGCCTCCGAACTGGAAGCCCTCAAGGTCGAGGCCGCCGCCAAGGACACCAAGGTCGCCGAACTGACAGCCGCCCTCGAGGTCGCCGTCAAGGAAGTCGAAGCCTTCAAGGCTCAGGTCGCCGAGCAGGAGGCCGCCAAGGTTTCCGCCTCCAAGGAAGCCGCGAAGATCGTGGCCTCCGTCGGCGTCGCCCCTGTCGAAATCACCCCTGCGGACGCCAAGCCCTCCGCCGAGGCCGTCGACCACCTCGCCACGTTCCTCTCCCTGCCTGTCGGTTCCAAGGAGCGCAACGACTACTTCGCCGCCCACAAGGCCGCCATCATCAAGGCTTCCCTCTAATTTCCCCCTAACCCTCACCCAATAATAAATCAACATGGCTAACTCCATCGCAGTTGCTCCTTCGGTCCTCGCCGAGAGCGTCATCGCTTCCCTGAAGGGCAAGCTCCCCGCGCTCCGCGCTTTCTCCAGCGTCTTCACCGCCGCTGAGTCCGCCGCGGGCAAGACCGTCCAGGTTCCCCTGATCGGCACGTCCACCGCCACCGAGTTCGGCTCCGGCGGATATCTCACCCAGGACGACGCGACCATCACCGCCGCGAACGTCACCCTGAAGCACTTCAAGGTCTCGTCCCGCTTCAGCCCCCTGGACGTGAAGATGTACGGCGCGCAGTTCCTCTCGGGCGCCTTTGTCCCGACCGCCTCGAACGCCCTCGCTGAGAAGTGCCTCGCTGAAATCGGCGCCCTCATCACCGCCGCCAACTTCAGCTCCGGCACGAACACCGGCTCGTCCCTGTCCTACGCCGAAGTCGTCGCCTCGAAGGGCGTCCTCGACGCCGCCAAGGCCGCTGAACCCCGCGCGTTCATCCTGAACTCGGTCTACGCCAACAACCTCCTGGGCGACGCTACCATCATCGGTAATTCCGTCCTCGGTGCCGGCATCCTGACCTCGGGCCAGATCGGTACCCTCGCTGGCGCCTCGGTCTACCAGTGGTCCAGCCTCCCGACGAACAGCGAGTCCCTCGCTGGCTTCGGTTGCGGCGCTGACGCCATCGCCGTCGCCTCGGCTCTCCCGATGGGCGAAATCCCGGGCTTCGAAGTCGCCAACGCTGTCGACGCCGACACCGGCCTCGGCGTCCAGGTCCTCATGGGCCAGGAACAGTCCGGCTACTACAACGTCACTGCCACGCTGCTCTTCGGTGCCGCTGTCGGTCGCGCCTCGAGCCTCAACCGCCTCACCACGGCCTAATCAGCCGCCGAAAGGCAACGAACGAGACCCCCAGCGATGGGGGTCTTTTTTTGTGCCTACCAATCCGGGCAAGTATAGGATGAGCCTCTACTCTGAGTTTTTGGCGGACGCCAAGGAGATGATTGCGGACTTCGGCGTCGCCGGGTCTGCCAACGCTGGGGCCATCACCTTCAAGTGCCTCATCTCCGACCCCGCCGTCTCCACCGTCCTCGAAGCAGGGGGGTATTGTGAGCGGACCCAGTACTCGGTCAGGCTCCCCGCTGTAACGGCCTCCTGGAGCCTCCCAGACGGGTCTATTGGGGCATCGGCGGCCACCCTTAGCGGAGGGGTGCCTATCGCCTCCCTCGCCCAAGGGAAGAAAATCGTCGCTGGCGGGAAGACCGTCCGCATCACGACCCAGACCTACAAGCCCGGGTCGGCATGGATCACCCTCGTCGTCATCGACGACAACCAATAGTCCGTGGTCACGGTAAGCCTAAACCAGGACTCGCAGGCCAAGTTCATCGCCGCCCTGCGTAGGTTTGCCGCCCAATGTGGTCAGACCATGAAGGACGCGGCGTTGGAGCAAGCCGCACTTGCCTGTCAGGATGCCGCCACCTTCACCCCTCCGATGCCTAAAGGCGGGGGCCGTGGCCTGTCCAAGTCAGCCCAGACCGCAGGGGAAAACGCCGTCGCCGGGGACATCCGCAAGCTCTACGTCGCCGCGAACGACCGAAACTCCAATTCGGCCTCAAGTCTCATCGCCAACCAGATGGCGTTTGCGACAAAGACAAACGACCTCGGCCTGTTCAACAAAATCATCGGAAAGGGGACGCTCCAAGCGCTCAAGGGCCTGCCGCCTATCCTTCGTAAAATTGCCAACGACCAAGACTACGACCGGGCGTTCAAGAAAGCGAAGAACTACTTCAACACTACGAACCCCATCGTGACCGACTACGGGCAGGGGTTCGTCGAGGAACTGCGTCCGCCTCACGACCGCATCAAGGGTCGCTTCGGGGGCCGCATCGGCAAGTCCGCCCGCCCCGTGAAGGTGAAGATGCTGGTCGAGTCCAAGTCCACCCTCGACCAATACATCCGGGACCGCCAGCAGATGGTCGGCATGATCAAGGCCGGCTGGTCGTCCGCCCTGCGCTCGCTTCCGAAGCCCGTCATCAATGGGGTGCCCAAGGACTTCGGCGTCAAGCTGCTCAAGGTGGCTTGGATTAACCGCCATAACCGCGTAATCGGAACCAACGCCCTGACCGCCAACGAAAAGGTCGTCGAGCTGAGCGTTACCAATACGCAGGGCAACGTGAACAATATCGCCGTAGACGCCAGCGTCCTCGACCTCGTCTATGCCAACCGCATCAAACAGATGAAGGCCCGCTTCAAGCGTCACTTTGACGACGCCGTGGAAGCCGAAAACCGCCGCAAATAACTTTATGGGAACCATCTCCATCCGCCACATCGTAGAAGGCACCCTCGCCACTTACCTATCGACCCAGACCGGGCTGACCAGCGTCACCTTCCTCACGGGGGACAGCGCCGCAACCCAGACTTTGCCCAAGGCCGTCGTCCTGTGCGAGTCCGCCCGTGCCCCTGGCGACCTGCCCGAAGGCTTGGGCAACTACGCCTGCTCGGTCCGCATCACCCTTTTCTCTAACGCGGACGACACGACCCTCGCCGATCACCGTGCCCGCTGCGCCGCCCTTGCCGGGAACATGCGTGACCTCGCCTCCATCCAAGCGGCCTTCGCCGCGACCGGGGATGCGACCTGCTATGACGTGATTATCGGCTCCGAGGACGAAGGGGTGGACGAGCGCTCCTGGGCTACGTCCTTCTCTTTCGACGTCCTGACGGTCCTCCCGCCTGAGTAATTCCAAACCCAGCAATAGAAATGAGCGAAGTCAACAAAGGCGTAGTCTGTCTCTATGGCATCGGGATTAACCAGATCGCGTCCCTGTTCGTCCAAAGCTACTCTGTCTCGTCCAGCTTCAACAACACCTCCACGGTTGTGAATGAAGAGGGCGTGACCGTCACGGCCCGTTACGACGACCGTAAGAGCGAAATCACGGTCGACGGCATCGCCAAGTCCACCTCGGTTCCCCAGCTCGGCGCGACCTTCTCCTTCACGGTCAAGACCGCCTCGGCCTACCCGGGCGGCTCGGCTTCGACCTCCTACTCTGGCGTTATCACCAAGGTCGACGACAAGGGTTCCAGCCAGGGCTTCGTCAGCGTCTCGGTTACCGCCGAGTGCTACGAACTCATCACCTACTAATTGCCCTTTGACTTCCCCCTCGCGGGGATAGGCTAACAGAGGTGGACCGCCGCTTCCTGAACGCCTACGTCGACCCGGCGCCCTTTCGGCTGCTGGGTCGTTCGCTTTACCCCTGGTGCCTCAAGTACCGGGTGCGCCTGATGGCCTTCGACTCGCCCCTGATCACGGGCGACCGCGGCGTGACCCCTGCAGACCTCATCTTCGCCTGCCAAGTCTGCGCCGAGGAACCGCTTGGGGAAATCACTTGGAGGGACCACCTTCGCATCCGCCAACTGACCGACGACCCTGATAAGTTTGACGACATGTTAAACGCCTTCGCCGGCTATATCCTGGTAGGCAACTGGCCTAAGTTCTGGGAGCAGGACAGTAAGAAGTCAGGCGGAAGCAAAGGGGTGCCATGGCCCCTGTCGGTCATCGCCAATCTAGTCGCCAACGGCATAGAGGAGAAGCGTGCCTGGGAGATGCCCGAATGTCAGGCTATCTGGCTCAACGCTGCCTTCGCCGTCCGCAAGGGGGCAGACGTCTCCATCATGTCCCCGGAAGAGGAAGCCTTCATCGCCGAGGAGAAAGCCCGTGAGGCCGCTTCCAATCCAGCAAAGGAAACGACTCCCTGACCATGGCCCAAGACCTTACGGTAAATATCAAGACGACCTCCGATGTCCCGCAGGCCATGGACAAAGCCAAGTCTGCGACCGTTTCATTCGCAAAACAGGTCGAAGATATCAAGAAGAAGTTCAGCACGGCCTTCAAGGACATCTTCCTCGGATTTACCGCCCCGATGGTCCTCATCCAGAGCGCCATCTCCGCGATCAGCGCCGCCATGGAACAGGCAAAGCGTGACGCGAAGGAAGGCATCGCCCTCATCGCCCAGGGCGAGAGCCGTTTCGCCACCTCCGAAGAAGCCCGGGCCGCCCGTTTCTTCAAGCGTAAGAAGGAGCTGGATGATGAGAGGAAGCTCGTTGAAAAAGGCCGTAGCGAAATTACCAAGCAAATCCTTGAGAATGAAGACGGCATGTTCAAGGACTTCCAACTGCCGGAACAATACCTACGCCAACTCCGCGAAGGTAGCGCTTCTATTGCTAGTCTCTCACAGGACAAAGAGGTCCAGCGCATTGCGATGGAGTACTTCACGCGTACCGACCAAGGCCGCAAGATTACGGAGTCCCTTGACGCTGGTGCAAAGCCTGAAGCACTGAAAGCCGGAACGTTCAAAGGCCCGGAAGGTTTCGGCTCCGTGATCGGCGTCGGCGCGAACCCAGTCATGGAGGCCATGACGAAGCAGGTCGAAGTCCTCGAGGAAATCAAACTCATCCTCCAGGAGTCCATGCCTTCTGGCGGCGGCGTCCCTCCGTCCTTCACCGAACCTCTCAACGCCGCTTCCCGCGTCGGCAACGTCTGATTTTATGGCTATCGTCTACACCGGAAACCCCCTGACATCCTCCGCGGAACTGCTCCCGAGCTGGACGGTTACCTATGACGGCTTCGGACTCGTCACCTCGACGGCACGCTTCAAGTCTGACTGGTCGTTCAATACTGAGTCGCTCGGCGCCCGCGGAACCGCCCACCCAGACCCGACCTATTCCTTCCTCAAGGCCGCGAAGCACACCACTAGCTGGGACAACAACCGCATCGCCCTGACGACCGTTGACTACGTCGGCATCGACCCCGGCGTGAACGGTGGCAACAGGACGCTCGCCAACACTTCTGCAGCCAACGGCCTGACCGCCGAGAACATCACGACCCACCCTAACTTCTTTGAGAAGGCTGGAGGTTTTGACTACGGCCCCATCGCCGGCCTTCCTACGGACTTCGAAGGTAACCTATATCCTGACTCGACCAAAGGTCCCCTTGTCACCGTGATCAGCGAGGAGCCTGGACCTAACCTTGGTAAGCCCGTAGTCGTACCGTCCTGCGAAGGATATTCTGGAGCCTGCTTTGAGAACGGCAAGGGAGGCCGCTTCATCGGATTCGTTGACCCGACCGTTCCACAGTTCTACGGAAAAACGCAGTATCTGTCCCCTACCACGACCTACTCGGGCATTATCTATACGAAGAATATCAGCGAGGTACAGGCGCTAATCCTGCTCCTCAATACCGCCAGTTCAACCGACTCTTGGGGCATCTTTGAACTCATCCCGGCATGGGGTCCTGTCGGTGCTGGACCTTACGGCAACAAGAACCTTCTGTCACAGGTCAATGTAGAGGAGTACGGCTCGCTCTACAAGATCATGTACGAAATCCGTTTTTCCAAGGAAGGTTGGCCTCGCGAAGTCTACCCGAACATCTGACGCCCGATGCCTATCCAACCCGGAGTCGGCTATACGTTCTTCGCGTCAAGCCAAGGACATAATCTGAGCGTAGAGCAGCCTTGGGCGCCTATCGCTCTGCTTCAGGATACTGCTGACACAGACCACCCGTTCAAATTGCGCGTCTACTGGATGGAAGAGTCCGCGATGTTCTTCGCAACGGTGACGGCCGGCACGGTCAACAACATCGTCCCGGTCATCTGGGGCGGAGGCCCTATCGACGACCTCCTGAACGTCACCCCAAAGCCCGAGATGGGCCTCGCAACTGTGCAGGTTCCTCCTGGCTTCTTCAACGCCTACGTCCGTTGCGGTCCAGACTCAACCACTCCATACATCTTCCCGACATCTGATCGCGACCAGGCTGGCTATCCTCAAGTCTACTTCTCGACGACCGAAATGACCGACACGGATGAGTTCACATACATCAAGATTGCGGATGCTCAGGTCGATGTCGCCACCAAGACGGTTCAGTCCGTCGTCCAGTATGTCACCGGTTCCCTGTGGGCCTCGCGTATTAAAGTCGGAACCCTTACCGCCAAGTATTACTACGCCCGCGTCTAAGCCATGGCTACCGCTGTTGATGGCCCATTTATCGCTCTTTCTGAGGCCACTTGGCGCAGCAGGTTCGGATATGTAGAATGGATCAAGAAGGACTTGTCGCTCGCCGAAGCCATCACTGACAACGACACTTTCCTTTTTACTGGCGGAGGTAATTATGGTTTTAGTTTTTATGGCGGATTAGACAGTCAATCATTCATCGCCGTCTCCCAGATTAACGAGGACTACATCCCAGAGTTCGTAGGACAGACCTTCTACCCGGCAGGACAGGGAGACCCCCCTGAGACTTCAGGGATCTATACCATCTACCCTGCCCCGCCCCAGACGATGACGGAAGACCTGTTCACCACCGGCACCCAGAATGTCGATAACTCAGAGCCTACCTCTACTACCTACTGGTTCTACAATGTCGACGGCGTGGACGGCCTGACCGACCAGACCTGACCCCCCTTCCAATCGGGGCAAGGTTAGACCCGATGAGCTGCTCTAACACCGTAACCGTCTCGAGGGGAAACACCTTCGCCTGTACCTTCACGTGGACGCCCGGAACGTCGGGACCGGCGAACCTCCTGACCACGACCCTCACCTCGACTTTCGAGGACCGAGCGCTCAACCAGTACCCCCTCACAGTCACCAAGGCGGTCGACGGCCTATCCTTCACCGTCTCCTATGCCGGCGACACCTCCAACTGGGCCATCGGCCTCGGTCGCTGGGACATCAAGTTCGCCTTCTCCGCGTCCAGCATCTCGCGGACTGAAATCTTCCGCGTCAACGTCATCGAGTCGGTCACCGTCTAAGCGCCATGCCCGACGCGACCATCACCTCGACCGAGTCCACCTTCGGCACGATCAGCGGCGTCTTCGCGGCTGACCAGTCCACCATCACGGGGACCATCTCCGGCATCATCGAAGGCACGATTGACGGCTCCGTCGGCGTGCCCGGTCCGCAGGGGCCTCAAGGTCCGCAAGGCCAGCAGGGCCAGCAAGGCCAGCAGGGCGTCCCAGGACAGAAGGGCGATAAGGGCGACCAAGGGGAGCAGGGTATCCCGGGCCAGAAAGGCGATAAAGGCGACCAGGGCGACCCCGGACCTGCGGGCGTGGGCGTTCCGACGGGCGGCACGGCTGGTCAAGTCCTCGCTAAGATTGACGGCACGAACTACAACACCGAATGGGTGGACCAGTCTGGTGCAATCACCACGGTCGAATCCCCTCTTTACCTGACCGACGGCACCCTGTCCTTTGATACTGCCGTCTACTACCCAGCCGGCAATCCGTCTAACTTCATCAGCGCGGAGACCGCCGTCGCAACCTTCTACCCGCTGGACGGCAACCCTTCCAACTTCATCACGGCGGACTATCTGACG
>Ga0255152_1000366_pt1 | contig 12832 bp, 16 predicted proteins | sample Atl_Yuk_RepC_8h_FD_183624 | JGI IMG/M metagenome (GOLD analysis project Ga0255152, IMG submission 183624) | Freshwater microbial communities from Altamaha River, Georgia, United States - Atl_Yuk_RepC_8h | ecosystem: Environmental > Aquatic > Freshwater > River | place: USA: Georgia | collected...
TGAATTTTGATCGGGAATTTGCCAAGCTGCAGTTGGCAGACCCATCGACCACGCTGGATGTCATGCGGCCATATTGGCAGAAAGTAGGTGGAAAGAAGATGGAGCTTTCGGATCGACAGAGACTTCAGCGGTTCGTGTTGATGCTTCCTCCACGGCCTCGCTCTATCATGTTGCGCCTGATGCCACTCGAAGTCAAGCTGTTCGAAATGATATTGAAAAGCATCCCAGAGAACGTCGAGTTGCAGAGGATTATATTAGAAGTCATGAAGGCGAGGGATAAAAAGTTTTTCGATACGTTGCGTAAAAAGCTTCCGGAACATTTGTTGGGTGGGTACAACAAAAGAGTTTTAAGGCCCGGCGAAAAATGGACGCGTTGGACACCCACAGATTTGCGGTATGACACACTTGTACAACTACGACGGAATACGCCATCCCCAACGGCACCGGTACCAATTAGGAAGAAGAGTCCCTCTCCACCACGAAAAACAAATGTTCCGAAGTGGGAGAATAACGCCTTGTACCTTGCCCTCCTGGAATTCCAATCACGAAGGCATCAACAGGTGTAAACGCCCTCACGCCGAGCCCCGTCACAGCTACCGAGGATGCGCAAGAAGCGTTTGTTAGTATTTTGGGCGACTTCTTGGGACTTTCAAAGAAATCATGTTGCACGGAAACCGTTTGCGCGAATTTGGGAATCATTTGTATTGCGCTGGCGGTGGCTGGCGTCCTGGTGAATTGGATATTGGGTGCAGGGCAAGAGACGCTGCCACTGCCAGTGGACCTCCTGTAAAAAAAAAATCGAGGTGAAGGTATAATGAATTTTGATCGGGAATTTGCCAAGCTGCAGTTGGCAGACCCATCGACCACGCTGGATGTCATGCGGCCATATTGGCAGAAAGTAGGTGGAAAGAAGATGGAGCTTTCGGATCGACAGAGACTTCAATGGTTCGTGTTGATGCTTCCTCCACAGCCTCGCTACATCATGTTACACCTGATGCCACTCGAAGTCAAGCTGTTCGAAATGATATTGAAAAGCATTCCAGGGAACATCGAGTTACAGAGGATTATATTAGAACTTATGAGGGCGAGGGATAAAAAGTTTTTCGATACAATGCGTAAAAATCTTCCAAAACACTTGTTGGGTGGGTACAATAAAAAAGTTTTAAGTCCCGGCGAAAAATGGACGCGATGGACGCCCAAAGATTTGCCGTATGACATACTGGTACAACTACAACGGAATACGCCATCCCCACCGGAACCGGTACCACTTAGGAAGAAGAGTCCCTCTCCCGTTTCTCCACCGCCACAGAGGAAGATGCCGAAGAGAAACAAGAGTCCCTCTCCCGTTTCTCCACCGCCACAGTGGAAGATGCCGAAGAGAAACAAGAGTCCCTCTCCATCGCGAAAAACAAATGCGACGAAGAACAACAATGTTCCGGAATGGGAGAATAACGCCGTGTACCTTGCCCGCGGCGGGAATCCTGACCTCAGCTTTGACATGGACGAGTTTTTGGGCGACGAGAATGTCGAGACCATGCCCGAGAACATCAAGTCATATCTGCGTCGCGTACGAGTGTGTCTGAACCACGTGTCATTCATCAAGGCTGTCTCCAAAACTTCCCGCAAGACGCTCACAGCGCACTGTCTTCGAGCAGACCCCGAAACAGGCAAATCCCACGTCGTGGAAAATTACGTTTTGGATTACTTGATGAACAGCGAGTTCACTCAGCACAAATACTTTGTGAAAGGCCAGCGATATTATTGGTACGACAAGCAGATGAATGGATTCGCCATTGGCATTCCTCTCAACCCCTCGTACGAGTACGGTATTCAGAATGCTCAGGAAATTATCGACAGAGCCCCAGGTATTCAACCCACGACGTTGTATATCCCCATAATCTGCGCGTCTGGGGCCGGGAAAGCGATCATGCATAGTATTTTTGCGTTTGCCAAGCAAATGGGCTTCAAGCGTATTTGGTTATCCGCCGTGGCGATCCCTAAAGTGATCAATTTCTACAAAAGCCTGGGCTTCCAATTTGGGCCGTTGTGTCCTCACGAGACGGAAGACACGTTGAAACAATTCAGTTTAGTTGAGAAAGTGAACACGATGCACGCGCCCGTCTCGACAAAAATTCGCAAGGCCTTGGGTTTGAGCGAGCGGCAAGCATATTATAAAGTGTTGAGGCTCGGCGGCGATCTGACAAACAATAAAACGAAAGAGAAAATGCATTGGAATGGCGGTATAGACGGCTTTTTAATGACCAAGTGTTTATAGATTTAGACGGAGACCGTTTCGACGTTCTGCCAGCGGCGGCGTTCGTAGATGGCGAGACAGCCGAAGACCATGCCAGCAAGACACGCGGTCGCCACAAAAACGGCGGCGGGAATGGCACACAGTGACAAGGTTTCTGCGTTGCTCGGCCACTGGTTGAACAGGATCACGAAGCCGAGCAGCGCGTTTGACGGAACGTAGATGCAGGCGTAGAGGAGATGCCGCACGAGAAGCCATTTGACGTTGCAGGACGAGGCACAGCATTCGAGGAGCCACGTGAGTGTGAGAGAGAAGACGAATCCGATGGCAAAGCTGGCGGCAAACGTTCCCACGATTGACGTGTCGTAGATGCATACGAAAACAATGGACCATCCGAAACACCATGCGGCGATAAACACGCAGACGGCGGGCGCTGCGAGGGCAACTTCATACTGCATTTTGAATGTTTTTTTCCGAACGTTCGCGGGGCAAGCTTTTGCCGGCAATGGCGTAGGCGACGTGTGTGGCGCGCCGAGGATTTTTGAGATACGTATCTTGGGCCACGGGATCGCGAAGAATTTTTAGGAGCAACCTCACAAAATTGCGAACCCGAGACACCACGACGTCTTCCCAGAAAGCGTCGTCCCAATGGATGGGGACCGCGTGGGTCAGGAGCGATCCATTGTCGCGCGTGATGCATTCCACGAGGGTGGCCCGTGAGGCGTGCGGGACGGCAAACAAGTACGCGAGCACTTGGATGTGTTCATAGGTGGGAATCTTGAAAAACAGTCTATTTATTCTATTCTTGATCTCCAGAATGGTGCTCCCGTCTTCGGAAATGGCGTCGATCCGCCCACCAATGAACACGGGCACGCCATCCACGTCCATAAGGTGCCGCTTGTAAAAAGTGTCATCAAGAACACATGGGTGACGTTCCCTGATGTATTGGAATACGGCGTCCTCTTGACGATTGCCGAATGATGTGTAGAGGGTTTTCTTCATGGCGTCATCCACGAGTTTGTGTTCTTCAGGTGTGAGATTGGGTGCGGCCGCGAGCTGGCGAGAGGCTTCTTCGTAACTCGCTGCCACGTCGCCGCTGGTGGCCGAGGCGGTGGCTTCCGCTTCGACGAGAAGATGACGTACCACTTGGTTGGCGGAGGCGATGCGTTCCACGGCGTCGTCGACTGTGAAGAGTCCATTCCGTCGCAAGGCCTCCGAAAAGGAGTGCGGGGCCACGCGTTGCCACACCAACTCCAAGGCATCACTGCTTTTTTTGAAGCGGTTGTGCCCGATACAGCTGGCGAGTTGCGAGGCATATAAACACAATGAAGGGATCATATATTTATACCCCCGGGATAAACCCCGGGCTCTTAAGAGCTTCCGTGTCACATCTTTAACCTAGATTTTAGAACTGTCTGGCGATCTTGAGAGCCACGTTTCGCGGGATGGGGAGGTCGAGGGCCGCTTTTTTTGCGGGCGAACCGACGTCGGGCCTGGACGCCGCGAGCAAGCGCCTGGATTTTTGTGTAACGCATAGAGCTTTGCGTCAGCACCTCCTACAGTTAGGTGAGTGGCCTCACTGTTACAGGAAGGTAGAATGCGTGAAGTGTTTTTCTGGTTTTTCATATTTTCACACTTCCACACGCCGCTCATACAGGCGTTTCTTCGCGCGAGGTTGCAGGATCGGAAGTCCGTGAGTGACGCCTTCCGGGCCCTCTACGATGACACGGGAGATGATGTCGTGTTGTGGGTTGTCATGCAATCATGGAAGACCATGTCGCAGGACGATCTCGCGTTTCTCTTCGATCCGGTGAAAAAGTACGTGCTTTCGGGAAAAATCGAGGTTGCCGTCAAGTGGATTCACGCGTTTCGTAATGTGCAGTGAAAAAGAAAGTTTGTTTGTAAAAACTATTTACATATTACACCTTACTACTACTCTATATTATTCTATAGAAAAAATAACACATACTTGTAAGATATAAATATTTACATATTATACCTTACTACTACTCTATATTATTCCATTAAAAAAATAACACATACTTGTACTTGTATATAAGATATTCAACAAAGTATGTGTTATTTTTTCTATAGGATAATATTAGATAGTGTTTGGGTTGAATTTGTACATATAAATATTTACATATTACACCTTACTGCTACTCTATATTATTCTATTAAAAAAATAACACATACTTGTACATAAGAAATAAGATATTCAAAGTATGTGTTATTTTTTGTATAGGATAATATCAGACAGTGTTTGGGTTGAATTTGTACATACATCAAAGTATGTGTTATTTTTTCTATAGGATAATATCAGACAGTGTTTGGGTTGAATTTGTACATACTTCAACTTCAAAGTATGTGTTATTCCGATAGATGCGATGGCATTTAAAAAATCAAACTTTCACTTTCACCCAACGATAGACGTTTGCGTTGTCCAGTTTCTTCGACACCCAGTTTTCGCCGTCTACTCCACGGGCGACCTGTCCCGCAAAATCTTTGGCGTGGCCGGGAGGTGCTTTGCGGCCTGCTGGCGTTTTCTGAGCCACCCGCTTGGCATCCTTGATGATGTATCGCGTGGTCTGTCCGATCTTCTTGACGGGTCGCACGGGCTTTTTTTTGAGGAAGACAAACACTTTATCAGATCCGCCCGTCACCGCGAGGCCATCTTGGAAGTAGATACCAGCGTTGTCCGAGCACGTATCGGATCTCAGATTTCCTTTGGCGTCCACCCGGACCGGGATGAGGATCCTGGGTTCCTTGGCGCGGTCTTCGAAGGACTCGGCGCTCCACCAGCTCTGTCCCAAGACGACGTACATTGGCTGACCCATATACATGTCTACGATGTCGCGCGTGAGAATGTGGACATGAGGTCCGAAGAGTGCTCGAGCAGCACGGAGACCTTCGCCAAACCCAAAGGCATCGTCGATGTCTACTGTCTTGGGGAGCGACTTGCGAATTTGAGCGAGTGTGAGAAGACTCATTCTAATTTTTTAAACCTTCACCACGTAGCAAGCGCGACTTTATACCAAGCACGTTCACGCTTTCTTTTGACGTCTCGTTATTTGGGCGCGCGCGTTCTGCGCCAACGACTCGTAGGCGCTGGCAATGCTCCTGGCTGCCTTCCGTGTAGCTTCCGCGTAGCTTCCATCCATTCATCTGGGCGAAGGAATTTAATTTAAAGGCGCACGCTGACCGCGCCCTTAAGCGTTTCAAAATGGAGGTCGCCGTGACGCGTCGAGGGTGTGAGGTGGACCGAGAGGCGTTGTCCTACGAAGATGAGGCCCGAATCCGCCGTGAGTTGCGCGTGGTGCCCCAGGCGGCGTCCATGGTCTGTCCGGCCACGCCGTTCAATGTGTTCGAGATGACGGCAACGCATTACATCGTGCCACACCGTTGGGCTGTGGCGCATCTTCGCGGCACCCTCGCAGATGCACGAACCACCGGCGCGACCGTGCAAACGTTGGGTTTTGAAGGTGCATTGCGACCCGAACAGGAATCACTCGTGAACGCGGCATTGGAGCATGACGCTTGCGTGCTCTGTGCTCAGACGGGCCAGGGCAAGACGTGTATGGCACTTTACCTTGCCTCGCTCTATAAAAAAAAGACAGTGGTGTTGGTCCATAAAAAATTCTTGGCCGAGCAATGGAAAGAGCGAGCGTCGCAGTTCGTTCCTCGCGCCACAGTGACGCTGTATGGCGGAGGAAGAAGCCTGGATTTTTCAGGAGACATTGTGGTGGCCACTATTCAGACCGTGCTGAGTCGTGGTGTGCCGTCTGCATACAAAGACAGTGTGGGGTTTGTCGTGGTGGACGAAGTGCATCGTTTGGCGGCTCCTACATTTTGCAAAGTTGTGCTTCGCGGACTCAATGCCCCCAAAATGTTGGGACTCAGCGCCACGCCTGAGCGAGCAGACGGGTTGGAACGCGTCATTTATTGGCTGTGTGGCCCGTTGGTGCGGGATGCATCGCCCCCCTCGTCCTCTGGAATGGACGTCTCGGTTCTCCGTCCGGTATTTTCCGAGTATCGAAACGCGCCAGTGAACCGTCGGGGCGACGTGGATTTCGCTCGACTGCTCACGGCGTTGGCAGAGGACGACAAACGAACGGCCTTTTTGATAGACCAAATCATGCAACATGTTGGACGTGACCGGGATTGTTTGGTGTTGTCCCACCGGCGCGCGCATTGTTTGGTGTTGGCCGAGTGCCTGCGCCAGCGGGGGTACGATGCGGCGACATATTTGGGCGGGGACAAAATTGTGCCGACCGCCAAAGTTTTAGTGGCAACGTACAATTTGGTGTCGGAAGGATTCGACGAGCCACGGTTGTCGGCGTTAGTGCTCTCCACGCCGGCCTCCAACGTCGTGCAAGCCGTCGGCAGAATATTGCGGCGCCCGGGTCCCAAACTGATTTTGGATCTCGTGGATGATACGCCCGTGTGTTGGGCGAGCGCCAAGAAACGCAACGCCTTGTACATTTCACGCGGATACGTGAGGCCCCGGATCCCGGCGTGCGCATTTCGAGAAGACTCCGGAAATTAACGCTTGTTGAGCAATAAGAAATTTAAGGAACGGTGATATAGGTCCTTGGTAAAAGAAAGCGTGAAAGTTGCTCTCTACCATCTTAAAAGCGACCATCTTACATTCTTTCCACTAAAAGAATTAAACTTTTGCATACAAGCAAGTCTGTTTTATTTTGATCGAGAAAGAACAAAAATATAATTTAAAAAAAATGACAAGACGGGTTCGTCGAGCACCTTCTGTAAACCGTCGCATGGCTCGCGAATTTATGATAGAGATGCGCCCAAAATTAGCGTCGATGCTCAATTGGATTGGCACCCTGGAGCGGTCTTCCCTGCCGGACGACTCGGACAAGTGGGTGGACTACGTGTTGGCTCGCGCGCAGTCGGATATGCCGGAGTTGCCTATCCTCCACGTTTCCAAACGGTGGGTGTGCATCGGGATGAGCCATGGCAGCTGGAACGTGGAATTTACGCTGCAAGTCTTGCGTGGTGCTACGGAACTAACGTGCGTGATTTTAAACAACTATTTGTGGCGCCGCGGTCGTTTACCCCGTCCAGGTCACGTAGATTGCAAACTCTTCGTCCAAATGCCCGGCGCCACGATATGGAAGTACAACGACGACACGGAGCACCGCTATTTGTATGATCGAAAGGAACTGGGCATTCGAGGGAACTACTTCACGGGGGCTGCCATGGCCGCTGAATTTTTAGATTATTTGCAGTATTACGTCTCATGAAAAAAAACCCCTGTAAACGGATCATTTGTGCGTAGAAATTTTGTCAAGCGCCTCGAGGACGTGTAGAAAATCGGTCATTTGTTGCTTGGCTCTCATGGCCACGAAGCTCTCGGCGATCCAATTGATGGGCGGCGGGAGTTTTACTTTGATGCGCGCAGTTCCAATACATTCTCGGTCAGCCACGTTCCACGTGGATTCGATGCTCACGAAATGGAGTCCCGAAAGCCGCATGCTATTTCGAATTTCGTTGTTCGTGTATTTCTGCAGGAAGGTTGCTTTGATGGACTTTCCAAGGGGAATTGGCGACCCCTGGACATTCACAGGAAACTCGACATACCGAGTCCGGTCAGCGGTCCACGGTCCTACCACCGTGCCTTCGCCATGAAACAGTCGGAGCGTGTCTGGATGCAACGCGTTTTCCAAAACGCGGGAGCCTGTAGTGATCTCGCCACGGACTTCCACCGTGCGCATGTTATGTATCTCGTACATTTTCCTCTCACAAAACAAGCGAGCGAACAAAAGTTGTGGCTCATGTGGAGTTTGGCATTGGATATTTTCGCTTTGCCACCCGGCGAGAATATTTTGGAAGTCGGTAAGAGACTTCGTTCTCATTGTTTTTGAATAAGTGGCCGCCGAACATTTCCGGTTGATAAGCGGCGTTGACTAGATAGTTGAAGTATTGTTTATTCACTTTATTCGTTGGCGTGTTCAAGAAATTGCCGAAACTGCCGAACAGCTGGGCAGCGGCGGCACGCTGTCGTTTGTTTGCGCCTAATGGCCCCCGCCTGTACCCCTGCTTCCGATAGAAACCGACATATTCCGGTACACTAACTAACTCGACGCCCTCTTTACCGAGCCTTTTTGCGATGCGGCGAATGAACGTCATCATGCGCGTGCCGAGTTTTGGTTTTCCGGAACAGATGAAATCAAGGTACAGCACTTTGGAGCGAATCGTGCAGCCGGCGGCTCCTACGAAGACATGCATTCTTTTGTCCAGTGCTATGACGAGAAACTGGTTTCTCTTGGGGGATTTAACATAGTTTTTGACCCATGAGCTGGCGAAATACGAGACTTTTTTGCAGGAGTATTTAATAAGGTCATAGAGTTCATGTACATTGGCCACGTTGTTTGGCTGCAGCGTCCTGAAATTGTTGATACTTTTTTTCGTGAGGCCCAGTGTGTATATACGTACAGTGTTGCTGGTCATTATAACAGCGGATAGAATTTAATTTTCTTTCTCAATGATGCAATCTAGCGCAACATGTTGGAAATCTGTGCGTAGCCTTTCTTTGCAGCATAGACCCGTGCAAATGCATTTTTGCGAGCACCAGCGTTCAGGAGCGCGCGAACAACGCCCGCATGCCCTCTGCTCGCAGCGAACTGCAGGGCCGTGAGCCGTCCCCATGCTTCTTTGTTGGCGTGCGCTCCGTGGGCCAACAGGGCGGACACGGTGGATGTGTGTCCATTTTTGGACGCTAAGTGCAATGCGGTCTCTGCGTTGGCTCCATCTCGATTCTTAGCAGCCATATTCACTTTGGCCCCGGCTTTGAGTAGAGTCTGAACGGCTCGTGTGTGGCCTCTACTTGCATACCGCTGCAAGAGAGTCTTTCCATCGAGCCCAAAGGCATTCACATTCGCGCCTCGATTGACGAGACGTTTGATAAATGCCACGTTGCCTCGCTCCGCAGCCTGTTCTAGGGACTGCACCTTCCGTTTTTTCACCCCACCTCCACTTGTCTTTTTTAGAGTCAGTCTTGCAAGCTTTGATTGAAGTCTGTTCATACACGTATCTTACAAAATTAATTCGAATTGTTGCGAACCAGATTTTGGAGGACCGAAAGACAATTTATGAATTGATATAGTACAGTGTTCCTTCAAACACGACATCTTCATCGCCATCCAACAATTCAGGTCGAAGGGTTGGGATTTCCACGCCCGCCGAGGGATCGAACGTCACGTCAACGCGGGTGCCGGCAATAGACAGTCCTCCTTCACAGTACGAATATGGGACGTCGTCAGGGCGGGTTTGTAAGAGTTTGATGCAATGTTCTTCGACAACAAGCTTCAACCCACGAAGAGCAACGGGTATGGCGCTGGCCGAGAGTATGTCGAACAGCCCCGGCGCTTTCTTGACGTAGATGACCCGCACGTTGACGCGGCGCCGTTCAGGAAGGGCTTCCGTTTCCATTGCGAGCCACAGGTCTGCAAGGGCCTTTTGGGATAAACCGACATGTTCATCTCGGAGCAGAAATCGACGAAATGCCGAAGAATCTGTGCGCAAATGTTCGGCACACGCGAGAAGTGTCCAGCACCAGGTTCCGGGAACGTCGTTCTGGTAGGGGTGCAGTGCGCGAAGGTCTGAGATGGCGATGGTGGCACGGTTCGCCCGCACGAAAGCCATTGCGATCACATCAAGTTTGCGGTACATATCGGCAGAGAGGTGTACCGTTTCTCCCAATTTCAAGACTTTTGCGAGGGTTTCGAGGTCTTCGAGGCGTGCAAACTGATTGGGAGTGACGAGTTTCTGGAAAAAGGTGAGAGATTTCATGGTCTGACCCTGTACAGGGATCACGCCTGTTCCGTGCGAGACGTCACAAGCTTTGTTTAGAACCGTGCACTCCATCTCGATGGATACATCGGGCGTCACGATCAGGTGCACAGACATTGTGCAGGGCCTGTAAAAATAAAATATGGGCATCAGGTCATTAGATGTCGTGGGAACTTCCTTCGCCCAAGAAAATGCAACATGCCCCATGGTATATTCAGCACTGGACCAACTCTGAGCGCGCCGAGGTGTCTGCAGATGGCAGCGTGCTCAAGTCGACCTGCGTTCCTAAAAAACAAGGGATGGAGAGTGGCTCGGGCTTTTTCGCGCGACCTGCACCGCACCTTCCAGCGCTTCAGGCTTCGTTGTCCTATGAAGTGTATATTCCCGACAATTTTACGTGGGTTCGAGGCGGCAAGTTCGGTTTTGGACTGGGGATTGGGAAGAAAGACGCTGACCAAGTTGCGTCTGGGGGAGACTGGATGCAAGACGCTGGCTCCCTCAGGACGATGTGGCGTGATGATGGACAGGTTATTGCTTATGTATACCTGCCGTTGGAGGGAAAATCGCGGGACGCCGTGCTCCGAGCTCAGACAGATGCGGTCCAACGTGCTTCGGAGGGATCGATCGGCAAAGATACTGGGATGAATGTGTGGTTTAAAATTCCGGAACAGCAACAATTGAAGTTGGAAAAAGGTGCGTGGAATACCGTGGCCCTGAAAGTACAACTAAACACTCCCGGCCAAACTGACGGCATCCTTTCTCTGACAGTGAACGGCAAGACGAAGACCTTAAATTCCATCAAATTCCGAAAGTCTCGAGATATTGTGTTGAACGGAGTCCTGTTTCACACATTTTTCGGAGGATCCACACTGGAATGGGCATGCAAAACCCCCCAAACTTTGTCATTCCGCAATGTCGTCGTGTCGTGAAAAAAATCTTTGGTTTGTTGTAGCGCAATATGCCAGGGACGTGTGATGTCTGGACACGCAAGTCCAGCTTGGGTTCTAATGCAACCAAGATTGAATATTACAAGGATTGTACAAAACGTATTTTCTGTAAAAGCGGGAAGACTAACCTCTGGAAATCCAATGAAGACATTGACGCGGATTGGTGCGAGCCTACGCCCAAACCCGTCGATTGCTCCCCCTCCACGGCTGGCGAGTATTTTTGTGATAAGACCATTGCCAGTGCGTACGATCTCGGCAACCCCGTCGCCAAGGATACCTGGACAACCTGTCGGGATTATTGCGTGGCGGACGCCAAGTGCCTTGGATGGACGTTCAATCCCAATAAACAGTGTCAGAAGAAGAAGCTTGCAGAATATTCGGATAAAACAAAGTACATAAGCGGCCCCCGAGCGACGCCCACGCCCAAACCCACGTCCACGCCCACGCCCACGTCCACGCCCACGACAGCTCCTGCGGCACAGACGGGATGGTTGAAACAAAAGAATTCACTCGGCGTGGAGAATTGGGTGGTTGTCGCCGTTCTGGTGGTTTTGGTGATGGTGTGCGGGTGTGGTGGTCTGATGATGCTCGCCATGGCGGGAGGAGGATCTTAAAGTCGCCGCAAAAGGGCTAAGCTGCCCTCTCGGTCGGCGTCAACGCGGCTCTCCGTCCCAATGCACACGATCTCAGTTCTCGCTGGCACTCCGCCCGAGGGAAGGAGGAGCGTGCGATCCATAAACGGCGCCAGCCACGGCTCGGCGGGCAAATCGTCGTCCTGTGGAATGAGGTGACCAGCACGCATGGTGACCAGCACGTCGAATGGGAATGTGGTGACAGATGACGGCAAGGTTTCGATGCGTCCGAAGGCGATCCACGTGCATTCGTAGCCCCCTGCCAGCTGGAGGTCCGCAATATCCATCCAGGTACCGCGCTCTACGGAAATTTCTTGACAAATATCGCGCACGCGAACGGTGTGTTTCGGGAGGAGGCCGTGAGAGAGATGTCGCAAATCTTGGTGCGTTGCCCAACGCTTTTGCGTCCAGGTCAGGCGCCAGGTTCCCGACAGTGCGTGCATGTTTTCATTTAAGCGAAGACCTTTGCTCGTCGGAGAAAATGCAGTTAATATCGAGTAGCGACGACCGCCTGCCTGCTGCCGTGCTGGGCGTGATCGGTTCCACGGGGTTGGATGGATTTGAATTAGAATGGAGGTTGGGCGTGCATGGGCCTCGAGGTTTTCAACCTGGTATCACTCAAGCGGAATGGGAAGGCTTACGTGCGGAGTTGGATGTCGCGACGTGTTGGGACGCCGTGCACGACATCCACACCACTGAAAAGGTGTCTGGTGCATCGAAATTAGTGAATGGAACCTCCTGGATCCACAAGACGAGGCTGTTTGACGTGGACTACGCACCGTATGTGCGAGTTTCTGGGTCCAGAGAAGTTACGGAGGCAGCAGCGCCCGATGCAGAACGGCGTCTGTCACCCAAGACGTTTACGCGGTTTAAGCAACGGCGCTCCTACCGGCACGGGTGTTGGTCCTTTGATCTGACCAAAGTTGTGAGCACCGCAGATATTGATTCAGATACGTGTTCATATGAGGTGGAAATTGAGCTGGCAGACCCTATTATATTTTTCACTGTTCCGGCAACGGCTGTGATTGAGATGGGTCATGCATTTACACGTGATATGCTTCAAAAAACATCTCGCTACAAGGTTTAAAAAAACATACCGGATAGACACAATTTTAAGGAACGGTGATATAGGAAAACATTCCTTAAATTAAGGTCCTTGGTAAAAGAAAGCGTGAAGCGTTCCTTTTTTA
>Ga0255152_1000384_pt1 | contig 12542 bp, 15 predicted proteins | sample Atl_Yuk_RepC_8h_FD_183624 | JGI IMG/M metagenome (GOLD analysis project Ga0255152, IMG submission 183624) | Freshwater microbial communities from Altamaha River, Georgia, United States - Atl_Yuk_RepC_8h | ecosystem: Environmental > Aquatic > Freshwater > River | place: USA: Georgia | collected...
ATAGTCGTAAGAACTCGTTGTTGAGATGCCAAGCTTCTTGGAGGACACCATCTCGGAGATCAACACAGGTTTGCCTGTAATTAGCCCTGGCTGCAATATGGACTGCCCTTCGGAGACCCGAAGAATCGCCTTTGAATTTCCCAACATCTACCTCTGTAAGATTACAAAAACTCTTGTTTCCAAGAAGGATCTCCGCACATGGGTTCACACCCTTAAACCACGGAGCACGTTTAGCTGCGGTCTGGCCGTTAATGAATCCAGGTTCGGATCCACCAGCTTCCACCATAAGGTCGAAGATGTGTTTCAGCTCAGGACGGCTGGGCTTACTCTTGAAGAGTAGAGAGTTGTTGGACTGCGCTCGCTGGACGTTGTTTACCCAGAATTCTTTTTTTGCGACTGCGAACTCTTCCCACTCGTCTTCGCCGTAGTTGAAGAGAGCGATTTCTGCCGAGCGCCTGGACGAGAGGACCGTGCCGAGCCAGTTGATGATGTCGAGGATATCAATGCGGGAGAGGAGCGATCCTGCCCTGCGGTTGAGGATCTTGAAGACTTCCTCGTACGCTTTGGCGATGGCTGCGTCTCCTGAGGAGATCCATCCGTAACCTTTAAGTCGCTCCCCCGCTGGACGGATTTGCGAGAAATCCAAGACCAGCTTGTTGGCTGGGTAAGGGTGAGCCATAAGCTTACCAATAGACTTTGCCCACGCTTCAGCAGAGTCACCAACGGAGATTGTCCACACTCCGTCTTTGTATGTTTCGTTGTTTGTTTCACGTCCACCTTTCGCTGTTCGTTCGCTGCGTATGATCTCCAGTTGCTTGATTGGTTTTGTAAACCCAGTGAGCTGCCCAACGATTGGCCTAAAGCCTACACCACATCCCTGTAGCAACAGCCACAGAACATCCACTACATCGTAGATGCTTTCGACGTGAGTGAAGCTACAGTTGAACTGTGAGGCTTCTCTAGTTTGAGCAACAGTGGTTCCACCTAGCCAGAGGGTACGGCCTGATGTGAGAACCTTTCGCTCCAGCATGAGCGTACGTAATTCTTCTAGCTCATCTTGCTGATCAATCGTGAGGAGAGTTCCTAGTGATCTCTCCCACAACCAGGTTTGATGCTGGATCACACGATCTACTGTTTGATCCCATGTTTCAAAATGTTTCCCCGATTCATCGGTGGGTCTATTGTATGTGCGCCTTGTTATTAGCTGCGCTCTTAGGCTTGGATTACCTGTCGTCACCATTTCCCTTAATTGTATTACGAGCCATGCGGCCTTGAAGTTTTTCAATATTCGTCTCTGCAATACTGGCCAGAGAGAACCCATGATCTGATGCGATTGCAGCTATATGCCACAACACATCACCCAATTCTTTTTTTAAATTTTGTCGATAATACTCATAGTCTCCCCCATCCCGAATTAACTTCGCTTCAAGGGAAAGAACCTCACCAGCTTCCGCGGCAAGGTTCAAAAAGCAATACGTATCGTTTGCTGTCTTAAGGCGGGTAAGTCCTACGTTGGTTTGATATTCATTAAATGTCATCAGGAAATACCTCGTCATAATTTTCTAGCAGATACTCAAGATAGTGAATGGCCTTCTCGATATCCTCACGACCATTCTTTGCGGGAGCACGTAGTACATATTTGATTACGTTGCCTCGCCAGTAGTCGAGACCCCACACTGAGATAATGTCCCAAGGTTGGATCGCTTTCTTGTAATGACTACCACCTACTTGCATGTCTTTAGCTTCCATACGGCTCCCATAAAATTACCTTCTTGTTGTCAAAGTCATAGTCAGAGGCACGGCATATACGGGCCACACGAGCCTGTACCAATGCTTCCTCTTCTGACAGGCCAGCCTTATTGAAGGCAGCGACAACATGTTTCCAATAGATCTCTCTGAGCTGATCTTCATTAGCCCAAGGTGAACCCTCATCGATTGCCTTCTGAATGATCTTCTCGGCACCCACTGGTCCCACTCCAGGACATCCTGAGTAACCGTCAGTGGAGTCACCTGTGAGGGTTTGGATCATATGCCAACGATCAGCCTGGTGAGGGTTGATCTCGAAGAACTCATCCCGCCCGAAGTTGTAGTGCTTACCAGGGATGGTCTTGAAGTCCTTGTCGAGGGAGCACACAATCGGATCCATTACCTTTCCAGGCATGGTTGCCAAGATCCCTAGACAATCATCACCCTCAAGGGTGTCACGTTGATAAGTCTTATAGTGCTCCTTGGCGTATTCCCTGAGGTGCTTCAGGAGCATTGGCTTACGAGTACCAGATCGGTTGGACTTGTAGGTTGGGAGGACGTCTTTTCGCCAGTTGGAGCTATCGCTCAGGGCCAGGATAATTTCTTCGGCACCGACCTTCTCGGTCACACTGTCGATCAGCGAAACGAACTTCGCTTCAGCTTCTGATTCAAAGGCGTGGAGCGTCCACAAACCTTCGCCCCAATCAGTCGGGGTCTCCGCATAAGCGGCAGCCTGGTAGGCCAAAATATCTGCATCAATTAGAGCTGTCTTCATACTTCACTTTCGGTGTCAGTAAGACACAAGGCTGAACGGTTTGTAGAAAAATGGTGCGAATAATATCGGCGCATTTGTGAGCTTCGTTATCTTCACAAATACGCACACAAGCTTCGGCAACAAGTTTGGCTTCGGGGTGCATATTATTCCTCCAAGGGGACGTTTTTGACTGCGGCCACATATTTAAGAAGGTCTGGGTTATCGAGGATTACCTGGATGAAACCATTGGCTGTCCTACGCACAAGAGGTTCTTCCTCCATCGGTCCTTCTCCAATGGACATCTGATACCAGATCGCATGAAGGATCTCATGGATAACGGTGTCCAGCTCTTCGACTGGAACCTGATCATCCTCAATGGTGATGAGCATCTTCTTGTGATCACACTGACCGAGGTTCTCGTGATCGATCGGTGATGTTGGTATGAACTTGATCTGATATACCTTGCCCATAACCCTAATAGACCTAGGGCGTAACTTCTTGTAACTCATACAATTCCTTCTTCAGATAGAAATTTCATTCCGTCTAATGTGATGCGCCACATCCTTCCAAATTGAGGGGCAGAACCACGAGTGACTTTGGTTGTGATCATATTCATGGAGGCAAGGGCTGCCACCTCTTGGGCATAGCGCCGAGCATAGTTTGACTGAACTGCAAACCCAGAGGTGTACGACTTAAACAATACCTCATTGATTTTGTTTCTTGTCATATTCCTCCCTAGTGAGTTTGAGACCAGTTCGTTCCTATCTTGGCATCTCCTGCCAATGCACATCTAAACTGGAAATGTTCTCCAGCTTTCCGAACTGCATCTTTAGCGGTGGCTGCAATGAACTCTGCAATGTCTTCGTTACGTGCAGCGATCTGTACTTCGTCATGTACCCAGGCGCAGAATGCGTAGTCGCCATCCCACCCATGCGTGAGACCTACCTTCTGTAGATCCTCTTCAAGGATGAGAAGCCACTTCTTGCAAATCAGCGCACCCGCTGACTGAAGCAATGTGTTTAATGCTGCGTGTGAACTACGAACGTGTAGCTGTCTTCCGTCAAGCCCAACAAGGTAGCCTCTACTTGCAGCATCTTTAACAGCTCCGACAAGGCGTCCGAGTGCTGGCAGACCACGTAGAAACTTGACCTTGAGTCTTTTCCCCGCAGCCGCATCTCCACCAACAATGGTCCCGATCTTTGCATCACCAGCTCCATATAAGAACGCATAAATAAAAGTCTTGGCCTGGGCGCGGGTACTTAGACCCGCCGCTTCCTGATTAGCAGTATGAATATCGCCAGTAAGGAGAATGTCCCCGTACTTACCGCCATCATATTTGGCCATGAAATGAGCAAGGCAACGAAGCTCTAGACCTGAAGCATCCGCACCAACCAATAACCACCCACGAGGAACAGTGAACAGTTCACGACATTCAGGGCCATAAGCACTCCCTCCTGAGGGAACTTGAGCAATGTTAGGGTAAGCGTGAGTTGCGCGGCCAGTAACAGCACCGTTAGGATTAACAGAACCATGAATCTTTCCTTTCTTTTCGGACTTCATCCACGCTTGCTGTCCTTCGGAAAGCTGTCCCGCTCTCTTCTGAATCAAGAGATATTCGGTGAGTAGCTTGCAGGGTGGGAAATCTAGTTTTGATAGAACGTCTTCATCCACCATCGGCTTACCGCCTTCGGTGAAATCAACTGGCTTCCAGCCATAGAGATTGATCAATCGATCTGCGATGTGATCACGAGACGATGGATTAAACTCAATCGTCTTTGTCTTCTTAACTGGTACTCCTTTGACATACCCTTTGGTCTTGTTGTTGACCTTCGGTATGAAATCGGGGAGCTGGATTACCCAAGACCCGAAGTAGTCTTTGAGTTCCCTCTCCAGCTCCCCTCTGCGCTGCACCAACTTGGCGTAAAGAGCGGCTGCCTTCTGGGTGTCAAAGCAAAAGCCATTACGCTCTTGCTTCGCCATCAACCAGGCGACGTCGTGCTCCAGCTCTAGTGCAGCAACTGAGTAATTCTTTGACAGGATCTTGTCGTAAAGGGCGTGGGTTACCTCCACGTCTTGGATGCAGTACTCCAACATCTCTGTCGTGAAGGTGTCCCACGGACCCTTGAAGTCACCCTTGTAGTTTCCCAAACGGTAACCCCATGCTTCGAGCGAGTGACTGCCATATAGCTTCGTTGGCAGTCGCTCCTCTTGCATCAATCGTGCATCGTGATCCTTTATGTTTGACCAGATCAATCGGGTGCAAACGAGCGTGTCGCATACATTCTTTTTTGAAATCTCAAACCAAGGATAGAGTTTCTGGATTACGGGAATGTCGTATTTGATAACGTTGTGACCAACGATCAGGTCAGCTTTCTCAAGCCACCGCAATCCAATCTCAATCCGTCTACCACTTGTTTTGTTGTCGTAAGATGTTACTGAACCTGTCTCTGTATCTTTGATGACTAGGCAATGAATGTGAGTAACATCATCTAAAAGACCATTTGTTTCCAAATCAAATATAAGCGCCACGCTGTCTCCCTCGACTAGCAATTAAAAATAAGTGAAAAGAAATCTCACGATACCAATGTCGAGGCAGACATAACCTTCATCATCCGCGACCACGCCCTTAGGCATCCATTCAATTCCAAACACAATTCCATTGATAAAATTTAATTCAAGCATCCAACTCATATTAGCGTCCCATCACGTAACGGGCATAACGTTGCCCAGTGATAGGATGCTTCTTATGAACCGTCTTGATCTTGAACCCCATGCCGCGAAGCTCGCTAATACGTTTCGTAAGAGACTGGATACCGTGATCGATCAAAGCCTCACGCTGCGAAATGCTCTTGGCACGACGAAGATGATTTAGAATGATTTCGTTTTGGGACATTAGAACTCCTTTTCTAGAATGGTTTCGTCCTTAAATTCCAGGTCAGTTTCAGTTAACCGACCTGTATCTCGATTATACAAGAGATAACCTGTGATCCCCGTCTCGCCTGAGAAACGGTTCTTCAACACTCGAACAGTTGTTACGTTTGGATTGTCGCCTTGCTGATCTCGCTCCAAGCCAATGACCATATCACTGAGCTGGGCAATCGAATGAGATCCTCTGAGCTGCGATAGCGAGGTCTTCGCTCCTTGCTCATGTCCTCGGTCACCTTCAGGTCTGCGAAGGTGCGAGATTACAAACATTCCTACACCAGTCTCTTCAACGAGAGTGCGTAGGTAAGTCATAGCGTTATCGATGAGTCGTCTTTCATCACCGTCACCAAGACCGCTAACAACAATGCTAAGATGGTCGAGGATAATCCAGTTACAGCCGCAGCCTTTAGCCAGGTACCTGACCCTAGCAATAAGGTTTGCAATGTCACTACTGCCGAAATGGTTGTACAAATAAAGGCGGCCACTACCCACAGTATTAGAAAACGCACTAAGTAATTCATCATCGGTCACTCCCTCCTTTGATAGATGTAAGGGTTTGTTGAGTTCGATACCCATGAGACCGAGTGCCGTACGTCGCGGGTTTTCCTCAAGCATGAGGAGACCAACAGTCTCGCCTGACTTGATGAGATGGTGTGCAATCTCCCTGACGAAAGCTGTTTTACCAACGCCCGAACCCGCTGTAAGCGTGACGAGTTCTCCCTTACGCGCACCTCTAGTAATCTCGTTGAGCGAGTCCCACGGATACGGTACCGCCTCGACGACTTCTTCTGAGGCAATGGAGTCCCAGAGTTCTTCTCCCGATATGACACCATCAGGACGAATGGTTTTAGCATTCCATATCGCTTGAACGATCTCTTCAGGCTTCCCGTTTTGAAGACACTCGTTCGGATCCTTGAATGGGAGCGTGGCAATCTTTGCCTTGCCAGCCTCAAAGAGTTCAGAGCACTCACTCGCCGCCTTCTTGCCTGGTTCATCCATGTCAAACATGAGGATGATTTCGTCAAAAGAAGAGAGATAGTCGAGGTTCTTTTTGAGAGCCTTGACAGCTCCCTGCGCTCCGTTGGGGACAGAGACGACGGGCCACTTATTGTTCTGGACTTGCGAAACGGTAAGGGCATCGATCTCTCCTTCAGTGATTACAATTTTCTTTCCCTGATTCCACAGGTTGGCACCGAAGAGTTGAGCCTTGGTGATGTCACCCAGTACCGTAAAGGACTTGTCGGCCCCACGGATCTTCTGGGCAACAAGGGTTCCACTGGCATCGTAGTACGGAGCAATCTGAACAATCTTCCCCTTGTACTCTCCAACCTGGTACCCAAACTTCCGACATGTTTCTTCCTTGATTTTCCTCTTGGCCAAATCTTGGTAACTGCCAGAGATCAATGTCCCTGACTTTCGTTTTTGCGAAGGCTCGCTACATGAGCCGTCTCCATTCTTATGCGTGTTGCAACTGAAGCAGAATGTATGCCCGTCCGTGTACAGGCTGTTTGCATCGGATGATCCGCAGTTGTCACAAGGGATGTGACGAATAAAATCGCTATCGGTTTCTGTCATAGGTCCTTGTTCTTGAAAAAAATGGGGTGAACCGAAGTCCACCCCGAAATTACAACTAGGAGATCACTACAAAATTTTTTGGCTAAAAACTTTTCAGCCACGTTGCTACATCAAAGCAAGGGCAAGCCTTCTTGACATTAGGAAAGTCACGATGGCCTTGCACCTTCGCCTTCGGATACTTGAGCTTCAAGACAGTGAGTAAATCTTTAAGTGTCTCGAATTGCTCAGGCGTAAAATTGTTGACAGCTTTAGTCACGTCGTTTGCGTCCACACCACCGACCATGCAGATGCCGAGAGAGTTCTCGTTGAAGCCCTGCACATGTGCGCCGATCTGGGATTCGCTGCGCCCTTCCTCAAGAGTACCATCACGTCGAATGACATAATGATACCCGATACAGGCCCACCCTTTACCTCGGTGCCACTTATCGATTTCCTTTGCGCCGATATCTAGCTTCTCACTAGTGGCCGAGCAGTGGATCGCAATATAATCCGTGGACTTTCTGTCCTTGGTATTTGCGTTATACATATTATTCCTTAAGCCAAGACTCAGGAATAAGCTTGTCAGCGTACGGAAAGCCATGCTTCTCGCACCAATCCCCATAGGTTGTTTTGCTGCGCTTACTGATCTTGGTTTTTGAATTACTGAATACGAATCGAATATCTAAAAACGGGTTCTGCTTCTGCACTAACAGGTGTTTCTGTCTGTCTTGCGTAAGGAAGCGTCCCTTCGATTCAATTATGATGCCGTTCTCTAAAACAAAATCTGGTGTGTACTTCGAGACCTTTGCGGGTTTCTGATAAGTGATAACCGTCTCTTCAAAAGTGAACCCCACCCCTTTCGAGGTGAGGTCCTGAGCTATTGCTTCTTCTAGTCCAGATCGAAAGCCGTATTTCAGGCCTACTTGTTTTGACGAGAGCGGCTTAGAAGTCCTTTTCGGACTCTTCCGTTTCGTCGTTGAACTCATTGTTATTGGCAGTGGTATCTGCCTCGTAGCCATCCTCTTCACCGAAGCCGTAGGCTCCAGCACCCGCCGAGCTGTACTCAACTAGCTCGATGATCTGAACTGCACGAACCCGCAAAGAGATTCCTGCACCAATCAGTGAGGTGTAGAACGGCATAACTTCGTACGACACTTTAAGCTTCGTGCCCCCGCCGATGTTAGGGGCCGAAGTCATCGGAGAACCCTTGGCATCAAAGATTGCTACACGCTGTTCAAACGGCTCTCCGTTCTTCGGAGTGACTTTGGCTTTAAGCTTGAAGCGGATTGTGACTTTGCCCGTATTCTCATCAACGGAATATGGTGCATCGGCTTGCTTGATCTTTTTACCCGCGTTCTCCTCTTTGGCTTTTTCCAAAGAGTCAGCCATATGTCCATCCAAGAATGACAAGATTTCTGAGGCTTCCTCGGCATTCAATTCGAGGTTGACCTTGTACTCTCCGTCTGGATTGAACTTTGTGTCAGGCTTATTCAAGTGTGGGTACTGCGCCACGCCCGTAGGTGATACATAACGGGCGAGTTTTGGTTTCTTACTCATATAATTCCTTATTTCAAATAGCCTTCGTAGGCTTCTTTCATTTGTGCAATTAGACGGAAAGCCTCAGCTTTTGTCTTCACAACACGGACGGTGCCATCAGGCATTACAACGTTAAACATTCTTCAGTGCTCCAAGCGGTGGTTATCCAAGTGTCGGACAATAGGAAATACTTGCCGACTGGTAAGCGATTAGGCAAAGCAGTAGCGTGACTCGCAAACGCGACTCAGCTCCAATTGCCCTCTGTCGGGTAGATTCTCTAAGTTCGTTCGGTTCTCTGAAGAGAGCTGGGTTGAGATCTCATCCCTGAATGTTTCCAGGACTGGAATCTCCTCATACATCTCAACGAAGGCCTCGCGGACTACGTGATAGAGATCTTCCACGTCTCCAGCGGTTGTGCCAAAGGAGTCATGGATCATCGCAAAGTTGGCTATGCCTTCTTGCTTTGCCCGTACGACTGTCAGCATCATGTGTGCGGCATCGCAGGAGTGCACGTAGTTCGGGGCAATCCCTTGGGACTGTTTACGCCGATCTAGTTTGTCCTTCTCCGTATACATGGTGAGCTTGACGGTCTTACCGTTGATCGCTGTCTTTACGGTTCGCTGTTCCATATCTGGATAGGCTTGCATCACTGGGAAACCTACGGGGGTAGTCCACCTGACTGGCAACTGTTCCTGAGCGGCAAGTGTTGCGGCATGCTTAAGCCAGTTCATGGCCTCAGATGCTTTCACCAGAGTTTCATTCACTGCGACCCAGATGCATTTGGCCATGTAGGCCGCTGCGCGATAGCCATCGCCACTGAATGGAAACTTTGAGGGATCCATCATCGATGCCTGTTTTGCAGGTCGAATGATGTCTTCCATCAATTGCTCTTTGAAACCGTATTCCTTGGACCCGTAAGCCAAGGTCATTACTGACCGTTTCGTGACTTTTCTGGTAATTCCGAACTGCAACCACTGGGTGGCAAGGGATCGGGTACCTTCAACCACATACGGTGTACCTTCGTCAGTGTGTGCCAGTCCGTCTTCTGTCCCAGTGTGGGCGTCGTCTCGGACTTTCTCAATGACTTTATTGGCGACCAATTGGTATACGTCAGCAGGAAGCTCTTGAGGAACGAGGTTGACTGCCGCACCACCGAGGTGGTCTCTGAGCATCGCTGAGAAATGCTGTATGCCAGAGCATGAACCGTCCATAGCCACGGGCAGTTTTGATACGAACGCATCACCATGTTCGGTGTAACCCCGCCACTCGAAACAAAACGCCAGGAACTGCCACGGTTTGTCAATTTCCACACCTCCGATACTACTTGTCCAGCCCCGTTCGTTGTACGGATCCATTGCACATCGAATAATTTCTTCTTCATTGTCTAGCACCCAATTTACGCGGTCCTCTAAGGACACTTTATCGAAGCCAGCCACGTTAGCTCCGTGGATAGCCAGCCATTTCCAACCTTCCTCGCCCAACGGTTTCCCATTCGCGAATCTGAGGAGAGACTTCTGATAATCAGATCCCTGAGGGTTCAGGTGGGGTACTGCATAAATGCGACCACGGAAGTCGAGCTGATAGGGGAAGTAGATCTTCCGATATTGCTCAAACCGTTTCGCGATACCCAGCGCAATCGAGAACCCAATCCTTTGTCCTAGAATTGAGAGGTTCTGCATGTGCGCCTTGGCAGCCTGGATCCGATACTCCCGCTTTGCGGTCTCGTTTGTATCGATGTCCTGAGGCACCTGGGGCATCGGAATGCCATCTCTAGGGGGTATTCCTGCCAACTCAGAGCCGTTGTCCCAGAGCGTCTGCATGACATCCAGAACTTGGCTGTTGATTTGCCAGGGCGTCCTCTGAAGGGCGTTCACTGCTTCGTAGACGATGGGCATATCCACGTTGCGAAGCTCGTCCAGGTAGGCACGGTTCTTCGTCTTGACCAGTTTCAACGGCTTGATGTTCGAGCTGACATAACCTCCTGAGAATGGGTCTTCCCAATCCTTAGGCTGCACCACCATCGGCTCGTAGACGGGGCGCAGGAACTGAGTGACCTCGTTCTTGTGCTCAATCCATTCGAGGGTCTCAGGGAGGGCGCGAACGTATTTGAGCGCCTGGTCCTTATCGACCTTCTGGTGGGTGATCTCCACGATCCCCACGGTAGCCATGCAGATATCCAGGAGCTTGATTCCGACGTGGAGACGATCAGTCCTACTCCAACGCTCCCACTCATCGACCTTCTGAGCCTGTCTGACGGCGTAGATGTGCTTGTAGTGGTAGGAGCTGCGCTTCTTGGCCCCAGCGACAAGCTTCTCGTATTTCTTCTTCTCGATCTCCCGAACCTTCGCGAACCTGAGTTCGTCTTCGACCGCTGTTCCGATAGCCACCCCAACGAACTGGACGGTACGGATCGATGAGACCCCTGCCAGGATGTTCTTGAGGGTCAGGAAAGCCAACGTGTTGGGATCCATGTCCCGAACCTTCTTGAAGGCGATGTTGCGGTTTCCTGCCACCCCTTGGGAGGCTTCTTCGATCCAGGCCTTGATCCCGTTAGCCAGGGTCTCAAGACGATGCGCCAGAATTGTTTGTCCGTAGACGGTTCCTTCCTCCCTTTGAGACTTCTTGGCCTTACTGATGTCTCGCAAGTAACGCTCTTGCCCTCGACGGGTCATCTCTTCTTCCAAGCGTATTTGTGTAGACATAAGGTCTTCTTGAAGATCAGCTTGAAGATTAGTCATAGTTCTCCCTTAGTATTTCTTTGTTTATTTACTACTAGTTAGATATCTTTACTGGTTTTAACCTAGAGATATCCAATTGTAGGACCATAGGTTACTTGTTGATTTTGTTCTCCTTTTACCCCTGTTGTCACAGAAAAGTTGTCACAAATCTGTCCCCAAAACTATCCAAAAGCTGACAGTTGACTCCAGATAACAGTAATCTTTTGGCAAGGGTTGTCGGAAAGAAAGAGGGACTCCAGGGGTTACCCCCAGAATCCCTCTCACTTTTCAGTTAGTTGTTGGTGAGGACGGAGGGACTCGAACCCTCACTCCTTACAGGAAACGGGTTTTAAGCCCGTTGTGTCTACCATTTCACCACGTCCTCAGTTTGTTCCCTCTACCGATTTTAAGTCCTTTGGAAACAATTACCAATTGGATAACTAACTGAATTTGCAAACATTTTATATTTTCCTTGTGACAACTATTGTCACTGTGACAGGTGTTTGTGACAGCCTGTGACAGCTCAGTTTGCTGCCCTAAGAAACGGTACGTGTTCGCTTTTATACTGTTCCAATGCTTCCTTGCCCTCCTTCAGCTTACCAGGCGCAAGATGCATATACCGTGCGGTGGTTAGCGGAGTGGCATGTCCCATCCATGCTTGAATGAACTGAGCAGTCTTATCTTGCATGGCAAGTCGGGAAGCACATGTGTGGCGCAGCATGTGCACCACGAACTGAGGATCTTCGGTCTTACCGAGAGCGGCTCGAACGACATCCCACTGGGTTCGCAACGAATAGGCGTTCAGGTCGTGAAACACCCGCTCATTCCCCCGCCTTGCCTGGATGATCGCGTCCACCCTAGAGGTGGCAGGAATCGACCGAGCCTTTGAGGTTTTGGTCTCGTCAGGGTGTAGGTGAAGCATTTCGTTGCGGTACTGCTTGGACTCAAAGTTGAGCAGCTCCATACGACGGAAGCCTGTATCGATCGCCACAATGATGAACTCTCGGAGGGCATTGAAGCCATACTGAGTGCACGTGTTGAGGAGATCTAGCTCTTCCCGATTATCGATCCAGCGGATTCGATGGTTCCCTGCGCTACGGCGCTTGATCCTGGGCAGGGTTTCAATCCAGCCCTCGTCCGCTGAGGTCTTTAGCATCATGGACAAGGCGGAGAGCTTTCCGTTAACGGTGCTTCCTGCATTGCCCTGCTCATCAGCGAACTCATTGACCATCTCACGTATCATTGAGGTGGTAATGCTATCGACTGGAGTCTCTTCTCCAAAGTAGTTCAGGATCGCACGGGCGTTCTTC
>Ga0255152_1000392_pt1 | contig 12385 bp, 23 predicted proteins | sample Atl_Yuk_RepC_8h_FD_183624 | JGI IMG/M metagenome (GOLD analysis project Ga0255152, IMG submission 183624) | Freshwater microbial communities from Altamaha River, Georgia, United States - Atl_Yuk_RepC_8h | ecosystem: Environmental > Aquatic > Freshwater > River | place: USA: Georgia | collected...
GTCGCGCGTTACCCGCATACAAAACCCGTGGAAGGACCCGCGATAGGGGTCTCAATGGTTTGATCTCCCTAGATACAGGAGATTGTAGCCGTTTGTTTCAGTGTGCAGTTCTGTCCATCTGGTGTTGAGTTCCTTCCGCCACTGGCTCTCTGTCCATAGCGTGAGATGTAGCGTCTCTCCAATCAACTGACCGCAGGAGTCTGGCGTTAAAGCAATTTGAAATAGCATCAGGTCTGTCGTTGCGTGGTGGATACAGTCGAGCGTCTGGCTGACCATCTCGGTCGGGATATGCTCCATCACATCCGAGCAGAATCCGTTCTGTGCTTTGAGATAAGACGGGAGATGCCATAGGCATGAGTCGATGAAGTCTATGTTTTCGACCTCGACCGCATTCGGCGCGAAGTCGACCATAGTGACTTCATGCCCTAGATCATGGAACCGCCATGATGCTCGGCCTGTTCCAGATCCGAAGTCTATCAGCGTCCCGATGCTTCCATATTTCTTGAACATTGAATGAGCGATGCCGATGATCTGCTCGGCAGGAGAAAAGCCGCGATACTCCGGCTGATCCCACATTCTCTTATATTTTGCCCGTTCCTGTTCGTGGATCATCGTCTTGTCATCACTGCTCGGCGGAAGGCATTGCGAAAATTCAAAGCAAAGCGACGATCGACAACCCGTCTTGCCGCCTCATAGAATGGGAACAGTTTCGGAATGTGTGCCTTTGGCTCCAAGAGATACCAAACCTTCAACGGCCCTCTCTTGAGCCTGTTTGTCTTGCGAATACCCGCCTCTTTCCCTGCCGGCCGTTCAACGATCGCATCCATGCCGGATTTGAGAGTCGTTCTAAAGAAACGGTTCTTATTCAGCAGATTACGCGGTTTATAGGCTTTTTTGACCGCTCCACCGCCGCCACGAATCAATCCTTCAACATCCCGAGCAGGAATAGCGATATTGTTTCCGAGCGGAGTCTTGGTGCCTGATGATTCAAGCCGAGCCAGATAGTTCCGGCTCAGACTGTCGAATATCGAGGCAGTCAGCATCCTCTTTGTCGCGTTCTTTACCCGCAGAGCCGCGTTCATGAATCTTGAATTGCGAACCGTAACCGATCGAGGCCATGTGTTCTGAACGATCTCCTGCCGAATATCGAAGGCTGTCTTGGTCAATGCCGCCGCAGTCGCTTGAGGAATTTGATTGCGATAGGATCGAATCTGCCGAGACAGAATGTCGATATTTGATTTTACCGTGATCTGCATCGTAATCCTTTTTTAACTTCTTTGAATTAGTCTGCTCACATCAAAGGAGATCGACCATGTTCAAACTTTTAGAAGCAACTATCGAGTTCGTCGGATTCAGTTTCCTGATGGCGGTTTTATTATCCTACTGGATTATCTTTTAGAAATCTATGTCGTCGTCATCGCGCCGCATAAACCGTTTGTCTGCCAGTTGCTGACCGCTGTTTGATTCAGGCTTTTCTTCCTTCGGTCGGAAGGCAAGGCTGATGAAACGAGCCGAATCGCGACCGATTTTGAACCATCCACTCAGCCAATATTCATTTGTTGCATTGCAATGAGGACAGATAATTGTCGCAGGACCGCGCATATCTGGATGCTTCTCTTGTTCTTTTTTCAAGTTCTTTGAAAGCGAACCTGTGTTCGTGTATGCCATCTGTTTGCTCGTCGATGCTTCTGGTCTTGATTTCCACATTGTGTGATTCCTTTGCTTTAATCGATTTTTAAGAAATACCAAAATTCTTGAGTGCCGACTTAACAAACTCGGCTCTTTCTCGAAGTTGTTCGTCGCTCAATTTTGGTCGCTCAGGCTCGAACTTGACGAGCCCCTTCGGATGCCCAATGCGAAAAGTTTCCGGCGCAGTATCCTTTCCGTTTGAGCCACCAACCCATTGCTTCGAATTGCGGAGCCAGTTGCGCCATGTAGCATCCCAATCCCGTTTCACTCCCTTCTGTCCTGCTACCGATCTCCAGTAGTCTCGAAACTTTGCCAATTCAATTTCATTCAATCCATCTTCAGGTCGAGGATTCCAATTCTCTGGAAGTCGCGTCCCACGCGACAAATATTTTGCCTCTTTCTCTTTCTCTACCTCTGTCTCTTTCTCTCTCTCTTTCTCTTTCTCTGTCTCTGGTAGATCATCTTGATATCGTTCTGATATCACGTTGATATCATCTTGTTCCAACCAATGAGATAGCTTTGAAACTATTGATTTCATTTGATTTTCTGGAATACGCAATCGGAATGCTAATTTCCGAAGATCAGGAATTCTTCCATCATCCTCGGAAGCAATCACCCAGATCATAACAAGGCATTTTGCCGCTAATGGGTCGAGATCGTGCCAATCCAAGTCATCGAGAATATCCCGATACAACTTGATCCAAGGCGGTTTACGATCTTTGAAATGTTGAAACTTCGACCAGTTTTTAATGCGAAGTGACATAATTTGATCTCCTCTATTGAAGCGGAGATCGGCGAACAGTATAATCCTGTTCTCGACCTACGCCGCACTCGTAGGTATTCAGGCCGATAGAGTTTGCCGCTCTGTCGGCCTATTTTTTTACCTTATAGCGAAACCTCGCCGGATTCCAGTTGTTTCTTAAACTTGTGGAAACCGTGGAGAATTGTGGTGTGATCCCGATTGCCGAGGAACCGCCCGATCCTTGGAAGGCTCCAAGTGGTTTCTGTCCTGAGCCGATACATCAACTCCTGCCGAGCCGCGACCGCTTCTTTGGTTCGCCGATCGGATTCGATATCGAGCAAGAACTGATTGTGCTTCAGGCATACCTCAGCGACGATCCGCTTGATCGCATCCGGTATCGATTGACCGCGAATGTATTTCTGCGCCTGTTTCCAGAACTCGATTTCTTCTTCAAGTTTCTTCGGTGGCACTTCTCCATCCTCACCAGATAGGCTTTTCAAAAGCATAAAATCTCGATGGATTTTGAATTTTCTGATTACTTCTTCTTCAAGCCGCTTCTTTTCCCGTTCGCGTTGAATTTTTTCCTGCAACTCTTTTTCAAACTGCTTTTCTTTTTCTTCAAGGATTTTCTTGTATCGTAACTCGATCGCTCCTCGATCGATCCGCTCCCTTGCCGCTTTATATCGATCCTTCAGTTCCGTTCTCAGATTTTGCGATGATTTCACAATAGACAGTTCTTCCATAACGATTGATCCATTCTGCGGTTAGCTTTTGGCATAGGTAGTCATCATGAACTACTCTAGCATTGGTGATACAGTCTAAACTCGCTTTTAGAAGATTATCGAGATCACGTTTGCGTCGATCAGGTCGTTCGAAAACAAAATATGCTTCAAACGGTCCTTCGATCTTCACAAGCCCGATTTGTTGCCTGATAATCCAAGCATTCGCGTCCTGCCATGCTCGATATTCTTTTGTTTTGACTAATCCTTTACCTTTGACAGGCATCCAAAGATTATTCGTGCTCGGCGGAAACTCAAACTGAAATCGCATCTCGGCTCCTTAAAAAAAGAGGCCGGACCGTTGTCGATCCGACCAGTGGGGGAGGAACCCTAGAATTCAGATGGTCTCACCTTTCTTCGGGCTGTTCAAGCACATTCTGAGCATGATCTCGGCTGTGCATTCGATCTGTGCCTCATGCGCCAACTCAATCAATCGAGGCCAGTGATCGATCGGGATCGAACCTTGATTTCCCCAGAAAGTGATATTGCTCGGTGATCGACCAAGTGTCTGACCCAATTTCTTCGGTCCACCTAATTGCGTTAAAAATTCCTTAACCGTTTTCAAGTTTGAACTCCTTTGCGACAAATACTGTATGACTGCGGTTATTCCCGCGTTCTGGATATTTCACTCGCCGACCGCTATCGACGATCAATCCAACCTTCTCCAGTTCGCTTCTTCGAGCGCGATAAGTGGACATTTCTGTTTTGAAGTGACGGTTGAGATCGATATCTGTAAACCCGTTGTATCCCTGATTTATTGCATAGCTTAGAATTTCGATATGCAATTCACGCAGATTAGGGAATATAGATTGAGCCGCTTCGATTGAAGTGACTTTTGCATTGGTGCGGAATAAGTCCCGCTCCTGAATTTTCATGATTTTATCTAAGGCTTCGACGAAACTCATTTTGTTTCTCCTTTACAGTTTCGTTCAAACAAATTAAATTGTGATTCGTCAGTTGTAAAGGCTGAAAGGAGCCGTAAAATGAGTTATTTCGAACTGGCGAATATGGTTCACGACCTGTTAGAGTTGATTGCGAACTATTCCAGAGACCCATCCGATGAAAATTGGGACTTAATAATTCGTCAATCAATTCAAATAGATAGCAAAATTGAAATGAGTTATCCACAAGAAAGTGAGACACGAAATGGTCGAATCCCAAAACAATAAGCTGATTGTTGCACTGCACAAAGTCCAAGGCAAAATTTCTGGCGTAAAGCGCGACTCAACTAATCCGCATTTCAAGAACAGATATGCCTCGCTTGAGGCCGTCATCGATGCGCTCCGACCCGCTCTGCAAGAGAATGATCTGGTCGTAACGCAAGCACCTTCACGATTTACCGAATCCGGTTGCATCGAGATTATTACGACGATCTCGCACATATCCGGTCAATCTATGAGTAGTCGATTAGAAATTCCGGTATCAAAAAAGGATGCTCAAGGAACCGCTTCGGCGATTACCTATGGTTGCCGCTACTCATTGATGGCATTATTTCTTTTGCCCCCGATTGATGACGATGGCGAAGGATCGATTGATCGCAATAAAGATTCATCATTTCCGCGTGATGAAAGCCGTCCGGTTCGCACTAGTAATTCTTTGAAAAAAGAACAGCCTCAACGATGGACGGATGTGGTTCAAATGATTCGAGATTGCGAATCGAAGATTGATTTGAAAGAACTGAAACGCCTTCTTATGACAGAAGTTTCTGTATGGCCCCAAGCATGGCGTGATGCCCTATCAGAAGAATGGGATAAGCGTTACGACGAAGTTGCTTGATGCTGATCTATTATTTTACGATTACTATCGGGAGCGTTTTAGGCATTATTGCGCTCTCGATTTATCTCACGGTTAAAAAGTTATGAATGGATTTGCATCAAAACGAGCGATGACAATGAACAAAATAAACGACAACGAAATCCCATTGAGCGAACAGTATCGGATTATTGCAAAGAAATGGGTTGATGCTGATTCAGCCGCTTCGCTTATGGAAGAAAGCAAGAGTGCGGTCCTATCCCGCAAAATGCTTGAACTTGGCGATATGCCTGTCAGCAAAGCAGAGATGAATGTAAAGGCTTCCGAGTTTTGGATTGAATATATCGATCAGATGGTTAAGGCGAGAGCCAAAGCCGCGATGCTTAAGGTTCAACTCGAATATATTCGAATGAAGTTTAGCGAATGGCAGAGCGTCGAGGCAACCAGACGAGCAGAAATGAAACTATGAGACGATCAATATCAAAAAAAGAAAGAGCGGAGATATTCAATGCGCGTAATGGAAAGTGTCATATCTGTGGTCAAAAGATTCATTCGCAAGAGAAATGGGAAATCGAACATATCATCCCGCTCGCCCTTGGCGGAGAGGACTCTGGCGAAAACCTTGATCTGGCTCACCAATCCTGCCACCGAGACAAGACACGGGCAGATGTCGGTCGTCTTGCTAAAGCGAAACGACAGGCCGCTTATCACAATCATACAAAACTATCGAAAACCCCACTCCCTTGTGGTAAATCTTCCAAATGGAAGCGTAAACTGAATGGGAGCCTTGTTCTGCGCGATGAAGGCAAAACACGCGGATCACTGGAGATTGACCGCAATAGAGGAATACAAAAAAATCAAATCGGCTCAAAAAGTAGCCGATAATTTAGGCATCGCGCCAACTACCGTTCGAAACTGGATCAGGAACTATCGGCTCTCCGAGAATCTGGTCCCCATGACAGAAAGGCAGGAAAATCTTCACCAATTCTTAATTCAAAAGACTAGAATCATTCAGGAAAAAACCGACGATCCGAATGTCGTTCTTTTAGGGAAACCACCCGCAGGAAGATCAGCACTGGATCAAAAACGCAAACTCGAAAGAGAGAAACAAAATGACACACGCAAAAGACATCCTTTTTCAATCTGCAACTACTATCGAGAAACGCGGGACTGAATACGGACCCGCCTTAGAGAACTTCGAGAAGGCTTGTTATATCGCCACCGCAATCCTCGAAAAGCCGATCTCAGTTTACGATCTCTGCATCATTATGACGGCTCTGAAACTTAGCCGTATCTCTGCCAATAAGCGCCATGAAGATTCATTCGTCGATGCCGCTTCATATCTTGCCTTTGCCGCCCAATTCTCAAATCCTGAACCTACAGAGAAAATGCCTGCCGTTACTCAATTCAATCTTGAAGCCGTAAAGATGAAGATGGCTGATGCAATGCAGGAAAAGAAATGATCGAAAAAGATTGGAGCGATGTTGAAACCATAAATCAGTTAAAAGCTGAAATAATTGAGTTACGTCACGGATTAGAATGTGTGGTAACTTATTGGAATGAATGGAAAGATGCTCCAGATGATGATCCAACTGCACTATCATTGTTTGAAGTTGTTTTAATTGCTCAATCAACATTGAACGGGAAGAAATGACTAATTTCTGGCAACAATACGCAATAAACGTAAGAAGGAATCTTGAAATGTTTTATCGAAGATATGCGAATAAGCATTACTCAGGAAGTATCCACTTCGAATTTGATGAACGTGAATTTATCTTCGAAGGCAAACCATACTATGCCGCCGGAGAAGCGATTATTGAATATGAAGTTGAATCAGATGATTTCGGTCGAGAGGCTGTTCAAGATTATACAATCGACTCGCTTCATAATGTCGAGATCACTGATTATGAAGGAAATGATGTTCCTGCCACGCCGGAAATGATCAAAGAAATCGTCAAAGTTCTCGATGATACTCCAAACAATCAAGTGAAGATATATGAAGCAATCTTCGAAGATATTGATTGGTCTAAGCGAGATTGACGAAGTTTGAATATGCTCCTGCGAGTTTGGTGTCGTAGGAGTTCTTGGCATAGGCGGGACCGTTATAACCCTTAGCGAATCCCGCCCAATCCTTCGCTTTTAGCTTGTCGAGCAGACCCGCAGATTTGATAAATCCTGCCATGTGCCGAAGCTGATTTGCTTCCGATTCCATAGCTTCCGCAACCATGTTTTCGACCGAGTCGGCTCCGGTCATTTTCCAGTTCGACCCCATGATCTGACCAAGACCCCAACTGGTAGCCATTAGAGCCGCATCAGGCCGCATTTCATAAGCCGCCTCGATCTCCGCATAGACCGCATCCGATCCTTTTGGATAAGGCCGTTCGCCCCATTTCGGATAGGCCAATCCTGCCGCCGCCGCTTGGTCGAGCAGAACCGGATCATCCTTGATGAACTTATAGAAATAATGTCGCTCAAAAAGCGCCTTAGGACGGCCCGATTTGTCGAACCCACTTCCACCCGTCTCGACCGCAAGAACCGCCCTGAGAGCCGCTAATTCAACGCCTATGGTATCCGCAATAACGCCGATATCTTGAAGCGTCATTTTAAGAGCAGTTCCCTTGAATCCGTTCATTTTCTCAGTCCTTATTCGGTGTTGAGTTATAGATCATCTTGTCTTTTTGTTGGCTACCAGATGACGAGCCAAAATAGAAGGCGATGATCCCGCCCCATGCTGTTTGCAATGCTCCAAGCAAGAGAAGAAGCGCCTCGTTACCCGTAGTCGGAAGCCCATAGACGAGCATATAGAGAAGGATCGCAAAGAAGCCGACCGTGACGGATACCGCCAAAGCGCGAGGAATCCAATCCTTCGTCTCTTTCTGCATATCCCGCGCTGATTTCCGGTCGTCAGCCGCAATCCGTTCGAGATCGACACCGATCTGAGCCATCTTTGCCTTGAAGTCAGCATCGATCTGTTTCAGCGCCACCAACTGATCGGGAGAGGCATTTTGCATCGCATCATTCAATTCTTCTGCCGAGGCATTGCCATGACCGAAGAAAGCCTGACTGAGATATTTGACCGCCGTTCCTGCCAGTGGACCACCCAATGCACTCGCAATGCTTGGAGCAACCTGACCGATAATCGGTCCGAATGTTTTAAGAATATCCATCAGTCGTCTCCGTGGTTTTTATGACCTTTTGAGGCAAGCATAATACCGGAAAGCGTTCCGGTCAGGAAAGTCGCAATCGGTGCTATAAGTTTGAAGAACTCTCTATCATTCGGCGCTTGAACATCGACAGGCTGAGTGACGAATATGAGCGAATATAGGACCGCAAAGACGGTTCCTGTGAGCGTAATACAGAGGCTAATCCCAATGATAAACTGAAGTAAAGCATGGAGATCATGCTCGTTTATTCTCCTCCTTCTGTGGTGATGAGTCCGCATGGATTCTTTTGCAAGCTCTTTATCAACTCGTTTGAGCAAGTTCCTGTCGCTCGGCATTTTGGCTCCCGACATTCCTCATTCTCCCAATTAGACGGGTCTTGGCAAGCATATCGATAGCGATCTTCGCAACCAAGAAGCATGATTGAAATAACTGAAATCAAGACAATTCTCATTTCAGCCTCGAACCATCAGAACAACGACCATCACGCCGACAGCCACAATAACGAATCCAATCACGCCAGCAAACATGAGCAAATCTTTCTGCATCTCTTCTTTTTCTTTCAATGCAATCGCCGCTTGCCGAGCCGCCTGTTTCCGCATCTCGATGACTTCCCGCTGGATATTATCCCAAGCCGCAGGACCAAATCTGGCGATAAACATATTCTTGACCTCAAAGGCCATCTCATTCGCTTTTTTCTTAGCGGCATAGAGTTTAACCGCCTCCGCCTCAAAATCGGCCTGAGACTGAAATATCTTCTTTTTCTGAGGAGTTGAGGCGATCTGTGTGATCTGCGCGACTTTGGAAAATAATCCGCCTAATTTTTCCGCTGTCTCAATTACGTCCGAACCCGCATCGACGGCAGATTTGATCCCGTTATAGAGCGCAGTTGCACCCGCAAGGAGCGTGAACGGGTCCATGCCTCATTCCTTTATCAGCAAACCATTTATATAAATTGTGAAATCATTCGTTCCAGATGATGATTTTGCTTCGAAGGAAAAGTCTGTTTTTGCGGGTAGCGTGAACGGAGTTACTGGCTCGAATTTAAGCTGAGATGTCACGAATGTTGTTTCAAAGAACCTCAATTTAGGTCCATTGAATAATTGCATAACCGCGCGAGCGTAGCCGTATTTATTCGCGCCAATAGTGCCTGAAGTTATATCGACCTGAGTGATATAAAACGTATGATCGGCAGGAACAGTATAAACCGTTGATTGCTGAACGCCGAAAAGCGCAGAAACATGACCGTATGTAGTTCCACCATTAGTGATCTGGATATTGCCTTGGTTCTCGCCAGAAGCAATCTGAACATCATTAATTCGAAAAAACTGATTTGTGGTTGTAACCGGAGTTAAACCATTCAAAGTTACTGTTTCAGTGATAGGTTTATAATTTGCATCCAATCCGCCGATCACGAGGCCCATCGTATCGAGCGCAGAATCGGAAACGCATGACATCGTAAGAGCAGACGCAGGAAACGTATAAATCCCGCCGCCATCGTCCCAAACTGTCTGATAGGTTGTGCCAAAAGCCGATCCGGTAGCAAACCGATGAATTGCTTGGCAATCAGGATGAATCCCGCGATTTGCGTCCAGAAATACGTTTCGACTCGACGAGCCGTTAAGGTTCTGGATCGCCACGAATCAGTCCTTTTTCTTAAATCTTGAAATCAATCCTTGGACTGTCTTGGTTTCATAAATTCGAATCAGTGACCAGATCAAAGAGAATAACGCGGCCAAGGCTGGTAACGCACCCCATAGGGTTCCTACAACAGTTGTAATGGAGGCAAGATCAATGATCCATTTGGTGTGTTCATCAACGTTCAATGACATTTTCGACCTCCATTTTGATCAGTTCTACCCTAAAAATTGATCCGTCAAAAGTCAGGAAATCACTGCATCAGGAGAAACAGGCCATTGAAGGCTAGTCGCTACCGTCACAAACGCATCGAAATCAGCCGCGCCATTCAAATTTGCTTTATTGGTTGCCGCCGCAGTCCGAATTGCCGATCGATATGTCAGCCAATCCGAAGGAATATCTGTCCCAACTTCTTGCTTGCGAACAACCATCCAATCCGAAGTAAAGAGCATTGAATAAGCGGTTTGATCGACTTGAGATGACCATGTTTTTTTGAGGCCATCCAAGTCTTTCGGAACGCCATGACCATTTCCATCAACGTAATAGAACCGATCATCTGGACGCACCGGATCAGCGACTTCTGTGATACCGATAGCATCACGATCCGCTTGCGAGGAAAGCCGAAGCCAGTTTGCAGGATATTTTATATTATCATGCGTGAATGGAACATCGACTTGAAGTGGTGAACCGTTGAGAAGAAACATGATTACTCCTTATCGAGCGCGTGAGTATTGATTTACTGGTGTAGTAATAGCCAATTCAACAGGCCATTTACCTCTATTTATTCTATTAGATACAGTTCTCTTATTGATGCCAAAATAATCACACCAATCTGTGACGCATTTTGTAACACCATTAATTTCCAATAATCTTGTTCTTCTGGTATTTCTATTTTGTTCTTTTACGGTAGCCCATTTACAATTTTCAAGAGAATAGCCAAGATTATTATCAATTCTTTCAAGTGTGTGATTTTCTGGTCTTTCGCCCATATCTTGATAAAATTTACTAAAATCTTTCCATCTATCGCAAACAGTTATTCCTCTACCACCATAACTATTCCACGATTTAGAATTTTTATTTGTGCATCTATCAATCATCATTTGCCAAGAAGAATATTCTCTGCCGCGTTTTAATCCATGTTTAAAATTCAATTTACCAATCATAGATTTATGAACACATCCGCAACTTGTTGTATTACCAGAACGCAAAGAATTACCGCGAACCGTAACTTGATTGCCACATGAACATTGGCAAAAATAACTTAAATGCTGACCTAATCTGCCATTTTCTTTAATGACAAATAATCTTCCAAATGTTTTATTTAGCATTTCAGCTTTTGCACTCATTATCGGCCTCTGCTGTATTTAAACGGATTTTCACAAAACGCCGCCCACACATAGGTTCCGCCAGAAGCGTTTTCATTGGCGTTTGTATTTCTTAATTTAAACCCGTTTGACAAAAAATCATAAGGACTTGTTGCTGAACTTTCAGCATCAGATGTATTTGCAAACAAACGTGGTGTCACAACATTATATGGAGCGCGTGATGAATCTGTCATCACCCAATCATAACCAGCCGCATCTGTTCTTTTTGCAATTAAAAATCTAGGGCGGAAACCCGTGTACACAAACGGACCATCTGATGAGCCATTTCCTGTGTATGAGCCAAATGCACTATAGCCAGAGACAGCGGCGAAGCAGTAGGCAACATAGGTTGCGCCAGAAGCATTTGTTCCAATATCAGTCCCGACAGAAAATACTGATGATGTTGGTGCTGTGCTGTTAAATTGTGTTGATCCAGCAGTTGCCGCCGCAGTTGTATTCAAGACAAGCCACGATGATCCATTTAGAGCAACAGAAGATGAATACACAAGCCAATCAACTGCTGTTCCACTACGGCGTTTAACAAAAATCAAGTTCGGCGCAACGCCAAGACCATGACCGACAGTCGCGTTAGCACCTGTGCCAGTATAAGTTACAATACTAAACCCAGCCGTAGGATTAGCCGACACGGTAGATGTGATGGTGCCATTGGTGTTGGTTACGCCTGTGCCGCCAGCTTTCCATTGCCAACCGACATAGGTTCTAGGTGATGTATTTGTATCACCACCTCCGCCACCAGAATTGTCTAGAGAAAATCCTGTAGATGTCGCTCCAGCATAACCTGTCGCAGTTGTAAGTTCTGCACCAGTTGAGTTGCTAAGCAAACGATACGGCGGCGTTCCGCCTCTTACAACGTCAAATAACTGATGATCCGTTGCTGTGCTACGAGACTTAATCCAAACAAAGTCAGGTTGGAAAGTCGTGCCAATCGTAGTGTTGCTACCATTGTTGATGCTCTGACTTGCACCCGTACCAGTATAGGTCGTAGCCGCCATATACTGTGCGCCATTAGCAATGCTTGGTGCTGGTAAGTTATATGTATTAAGCGCATTGAAGCCAGTTGGCGGGGTGTAGGAGAATGGGCGTTGGCCGAAGTTGGTAGAGACATCACTGCTTGCGTTCATTAAGCTCATCGGCGTGAACGTGCCAGAAATGCCAGTAAATGCTGTGCCTTGTGATACGTTGTTTTTATAGAATGTAATTGTGCCGCCGTCTAAATCCAGCGCAACGCCAAGCACGTCG
>Ga0255152_1000394_pt1 | contig 12358 bp, 8 predicted proteins | sample Atl_Yuk_RepC_8h_FD_183624 | JGI IMG/M metagenome (GOLD analysis project Ga0255152, IMG submission 183624) | Freshwater microbial communities from Altamaha River, Georgia, United States - Atl_Yuk_RepC_8h | ecosystem: Environmental > Aquatic > Freshwater > River | place: USA: Georgia | collected...
GATTGGATAACTCATGTGTTCACCATGTAATGATTACAGCCATGCCGGGGCCGCCATTCGTTCCAGAACCTGATATGCCACCACCACACCCTACTGCTCTACAGTTTATGTTAGTACCCATACTTCCCGCACCAACAATTATTGGTTGCATTTGAAAAAATCCATTTGACGATGCAAGTGTTCCATCATTTGTTGAGTAACCATAATTTGATGTTTGCGTGTTACTTGCGGCTCCTCCACCACTTAAAAATGTTGTGGTAGATGCGGAGATACTGGTTGAACTGCCAGCCTGTCCAGCAATAGACTGAAAAAATCCCATAGCAGTAAAATAATTAGCAGTCATCGCCGCACCGCCAGTTCCAAATCCACCTCTTGCGGCACTTAATAATAAATATCCACTACCGTTTTTTTGTTGGTATCTAATTTCCGTGTTGTAACTGTTGTTTAAATAGCCCAAAGGAATAGAAACAGATAAAGAATCAGGAATCAAAAAAGCGGGGCACATGAAATTTGTGACTGCACCCGACCCACCACCCGTCGCAGCATCGCCGGGGCCGCCGGGGCCAATGAGCGTAAACCAAACAAATGATGCGCCTTGAGGTTTGACCCAAGTGAACTCGCTTAAACCAGTATTTTGATCATTTGCGGCCTGAAAAATCTGCACATTGGCATTTTGCGGTGTTGGGTAGTTTATTGGGTAACTCATTTTTTCCTCACCAACTTGCGATTAAAACCATACCGGGGCCGCCTTTTGTCCCTGCTGTTACGCCACCGCCACAACCAATACCTCCATCACCGCTGTCATTCCCACCTGCTCCAACAATAATTGGTTGCAACATAAAAAACCCACCACTAGGGGACGGTATTACATAGCCATAATTTGTGGTAAGGGTTGAACCTCCACCTCCAGAACCACCGCTTAAAAATGTAGTAGTTGATGCGCTTTGGAAGCCACTTGCACCATCCTGACCAGCAATAGATTGATAAAAACCAGAAGCGGCAAAAGCGTTTGCGGCTGTGGCGCCGCCTGCAAGATTACTTGAAGACCCATTTGCAACAATTAAATTTGTTGGGTTGCCACTTCCATTTCTGTAAGCAATTACAGTTGCCGCACCACCACCACCAGGAGCAGTCATTCTGACAAGTAAACTATCTGGGACATTTTGAGCCGCACCATACCAAACAGTTACTGCGCCAGAGCCTCCGCTATTAGCGCCATTACCGGGTCCTCCACCTCCAATGCACATAATGTAAACATGACTCACGCCGGGCGGTTTGTTCCATGTGCGATTGTTGTTGGTTGCACTTGGTGCTGAACCATCACCATAGAAAATCTGCACATCAGCATTGCTGTTGCGGAACTGTTGTTGATTCTGGCGTACAAACATTGTTTACCCCTGTGTCGGAGTCTCCACGGGAACATACCAAGAAGGCGCAGAAACATTGTCGTTTACGCAGGTGTACTCGACATTTTCCTCGCCAATCTGTGTGCCGTCAGCCTTGAACACGCCCAAGTAGTTGCCATCAGCATCCAAATGGGCGAAGCCTTGTGTGTTGTCTGAGAACTGAATCTCAAACCATGAATCAGTATCCCGCCACATATTAGTAATCTCCAGCGATGGTCACAACAGAGTAACCAGTACCAGCAGAACCAGTGGATGTTCCAAAGGTCACATACAACAAGTAGTTGGGGTCAACAGCAATGTTTAACGGCAACTCAAACACGCTAGAAGCCGCAGTCTGAGAAACAGTCACAGCGGGGAGTGTGATTTCATCATACAGCCAAGTGTTTGTTGCGCTAGTCGTAGTGCTTGTTGAGATAAACACACGGGCAACCGTTGCGGCGGGAGAGCCGACAGGACGGAAACGAATCTTTTGGACATAAGAACCATTTGAACCAGCAGTAAATGCTTTGTACAAAGTTCCTGTGCCATCTTGGGCAGTGTTGGCTGTTGGGCCAACAACAAGACCAGAGTTGTTTGTTGCTACCGAGTCGGTTGCTCCAACAACTGAAAAAATTGGGGATGTATTTGCAGGCATGATTGCTCCTTAAGGGAAAATTGCATTGATTGAGATGGCACGAACGACACCAGTGTTGGTGCCAGAAGCGATGGTGATGTCACCACTACCAAGAACCGAGGTGCCGTTGATGGTCTTGATATTTGTGCCAGACACCAATGTTGCTTGAACAGCGACATCTCCAGATCCAACTAAGCTGGTGCTGTTTACAGTCTTGATGTTGGTTCCGCTAACCAGTGTTGCTTGTGTACCAGGGAAAGTCTGACCGCCAACAAATGTGATTGCACCCGTCATGGTGCCGCCACTTAGTGCCAAGAAGCTAGTACCAGACACATAGGCGGCCACCCATGCAGATCCTGTATAGACCTTCATGATGCCGCTGGAGCTGTTGAAATACAGCGCACCGGCAACTAGCGCGTTGCCATCATTGTCAAGCGAAGGATCGCTGGTTTTTGGCCCCAGATAGCGATCGTCAAAACTATCGAATGATGCTAATGTTTGATCGCGTGCGGCTTCGGCAGCGCTTTGAGCAGATATTGCATTGCTTGCAGCTGTACTGGCTGTGCTGGCACTTGATGCCGCATTGCTCGCCGATGTACTAGCTGAGCTTGCAGATGATGCAGCTGCAGATGCCGAACTTGCTGCATTGGATGCAGAAGTTGTGGCTGATGCAGCATCAACAAGCAGCGTCCACTTGGCGCTGTCTGCGTTGGTGTTGATTGGCTGTGAACCGCTAGATGTATGCTGTGTTACACATTGCCAGATGTTGTTGTTTGTGGTGTCCTTTACGATGTCTCGCACATAGTAAAGGGTGCCACTCGCCCAGTTGCCACGATTGGTGCCAAGCGTATCTGCAATTGCAGGATTTCCTTGTGCATCAAAACCAAGCGCTTTATTTGCTCGCACAGATGCGCGTGGCAAAATCATGTTAATGGTGGTTGGATCAGTCTGCGGTGCGCTTAATGCACGGCCAAGACCTTCTGAATTTTGCTGGGCAAAGATAGTCAGTTGATCCATCTCATCGTTCACCGTGTTGGCGAAGAAGTCGCCGCCGGTCACAAAGTCGCTGGTACGCTGGATGGTGCGGTTGCCGACGATGGCAATTTGCGTGGCCCCGGTGGGCGCAGCCGTCAGCGTGATGCTGCCGGTGCCGTTGGCGTTGATGGTCACCGTGTAGTCGGTGGTCAGCGTCAGCAGGGTGTCATCACGGTAGACGGCGATGTCGGTGTTGGCGAGGATCTCGAAGGTGAAAGCATACGGGCCAGTGCCACTGGCCGCAAACACCACCCTTCTGGTCACATTACTGATTGGCACTGGCATGATTCAATCCTTCCTTTTGCTGATTGTACGAAGACATCAAGGTTTGTAATAGAGGCCGTTGGCCTTGCGAAGCTCCATCAGCTCGTCGATCTTGGCCTTGAGCGTGGGGTCTTCAGCGATGAGTTGTTTCTTGGCAACATCCATGAAGCGAGAGTGAACCCGCTGCACAGACTTCTGTTGGTCATCCAACGACATCAGGTCGAAGCCAGGCGTATTGATCACTTCCATGATCGCGTCCTTGGCTGGCAGCTCCTTGCCGTAGATGGTCAGCAGCCGGTTGTACTGGTATGCATCCATCTCGATCCCGTCGATCTTGCGCTCGGGCATGCCGACCGGCGAGCCAATCCGCACCAGGGCGTCATCCACCGCAGAGAACTGGCCAGGGCTGACTTTGGTAGGCAGCACTAGCTCGTAGGGTTTACCCCTAGACTGCAGGATCGGGTCGCCCCACAGGTTGAGTTGCTCGGGCAGGGCTTCGCTGGCGTATGGCAGGCGGCTGCGGTAGCGGTTGAAGGCTTCCACAAACCCGCGCACGCCCATGGGCAAGTCGGGGCTGGCGCGTGAATCGCGGGCTGCAGGATCCATCAGGCGCTCAATTCCGGCCACCAGGCTGTTGTAGGCACCCGCAGGTGAGCCGCCAATTACGAAGCCGCCAAACTGCTTGACCAGGCCATCCACGATTTTCTTGCCGTCCACCTGGCCCTGCTGGTTGGTGCCGATCAGCTTGGCCACCTCGGCGATGCCCTGCAGATAGGGCTGCTCCTTAAGGTACTCGTACAGGCCATAGGTCGCGCCCAGGAAAACCTCTTCGACTTTGCTGGCGTCGGGTTCGTGTTTGGCGTACTCGGCATAGTCCGAGGCGATGGCCATCAGCGCAGAGACCGGCTCCATACCCGCATAGCTGTAGTATGTGTCGCCGACCTTGACCGAGTATGGCTGCCACCCGTCGCGCATGAGCGCCTCGCGGTCTGCCTTGCGCTCGGGGCCGCGCCCGGTCAGGAAGCCCTCGGCAGACAGCGCTGCAAAGGTCGCCAACACCGAGCTGCCCAGCGTCACCTTGGCCAAGGCCATGTCGCGGTAAATGCCACCCTTGGCGATCTCCTCGCGCCACTGCGAAGACAGCGGGGCAAACGGGGTACGCTCGATCACCTGCAGGCCGATGTTGGCCGGGGTCTTGAAGAACGGCACCACCACCTTGAGGATCGGGTGGTTGAAGACCTGCTGCAGCGACTTGAGAGCTGGCGGCAGGTCAGCGGTGAATGTGCCCTTTTGTGCGTACAGCTGGGCCGCTTCGTCCAGATCCTTGGTCGGGTTGGCAAAGAGGCCCTCGACCTCGAGCGCAGCCTTGGCCATTGCGTCGGTCTCAGACAGGCCAGCCTCGACACCCTCGCGGTAGACCTGCTTGCCGCGCCGGGTGATCTGGGCGTTGAGCTCCATGCGGTAGAGCACGCCCTTGAAGAACTCGTCTTCGGTCATCAGCGCACGGCCAGGCACGGTGATCGCGGTGCCGTAGTAGCCCAGCGCCTTGCCCATCCAGGTATCAGGGGTCTGGCCGGTCATCGCCTGCAGGCTGGCTCCCAGGCTTTCCTGTGGCCCGCGCTGCAGCTCGATCTTGCTCATCAGGTCGCTGGGCTGGCCGGTCTGCCAGGCCTTGCTGGCCAGGGTGAAGCCTTCCACCAGACCATTGCGAAGCGACTGCACCATGGTCAGTGCCTCGTCATAGCCGACCTTATCTGCCTCGCTACCAGGCACCAGCGACTTCCAGCTGCGAATACCAGCGGGCAGAGTGTTGCTATAGAACGCAGCCACCAGCCGCTCGGGGATCTGGTACATGCCAAACAGCGAATTGGACACGATGTTCTTGGCGTGCGAAACAGGCGAAGCAAGCAGGCCGTTGATGAAGGTCGTAAACCAGATGTCCTTAATCCCAGACATCATCGATTTCTCGATCAGCTGGTTCTGGGCTGCGCGTGACTCCAACGTCAGATAAGACTTGGCCAGATCCTGCAGAGCAGCGTCGCCACCGTACTCGTCCAGCACCTGGCGCACGGCTGCAGCATTGCCTTCGCGGGGGATACGGAATACAGCCAGGGCACGGGCGGTCTCGGTCTGCATGCCCTTCACACCCTTCTGGATCAGGCCGTGAAAGGCGATCTGCTGGCGCAGGGCCAGCTTGTCCACATCGGTGGCTTGACCAGAGTTGACCAGCTTAAACAGCTTATCGAGCTCATTGGCCGAAGACTCCAGCACCTCCAGGGCTTTATAGGTTTCGACAGCGTTGGCCATCATGCGGCCATCGGTTCCAATCAGGCGAGAGAGAAAATTCTCACTGATGCCAGACTCAGCTGCCTTGGCCTTGATCTCGTCAAAGGTCACAGCCTTGGTCTGGATGTTGAGCGCGTCAGCTACGCCACCCACAATGGCAGCGGCGTCTTCGGTCTGGTAGCGCGACAAGTTGAACGGCTCTACGGGCACGCCAGCCTGAACCTCAGCAGCGGTAGGGCTGGGCTTGCCGATGTTTGGCGCTGCAGCCTGGCGGGCTTCTACGGCCTTGGTGACGGTCTCGGTGAGCTTCTGGTCGGCCTCGGGGATCAGCTTAAACCGACCGGCTTTGACGGCTTCGGGAAGCTCACCCTCGACAGCGCGGGCAGCATCGGGGATTAGGTTGCGCTCGGCCTTGGCTGCCTTCTTGGTGATTAGGTTGCGGATCGCTGCATCAGCCGGGCCAGCCACCTGGACGCTTTCCATGCTGGGGCTGCCAGGTTCTGCGGTGGGGTCTGCTGGGGCCTGCTCCTGCACATCGGCAGGCATCGGCTCCAAGGGCATCTCAGGCGGTTGGCCAATGGGGGTCGGCTGTGCAGGCAGGATGCTGCTTAGACGCTGGTCGAGAGAAGGGGTGGCCATCAGTTAGCTCCTGACTGCGGAGCTTGACGGCCCCGATTTACGCTTGACGAATTTGGGGTGGCAGGCTGGTTTCGTCCAGATCCGGGGGAGCTCCCTCCGGGTACGCCAGCCCCAGGTAGTTGTCCCTGGTCAGGGGTAGATTGAACTGCTTGAGAAGATCCAGGACGAAGTCCGGCCCGCTCCCACTCGGGGGCGTTGATACCGCCTGCTGCTCTGAAGACTTCATTGCGTGCCTCCTCGAGGGAGATTTTCCCTTTCCGATATTGTAGCCAGATATTGTCGATTTGCTCGACATTCTTGGCCTGACTCTTGAAGGTATCGGGGAACAAACCACGCACAGCTTCCCAGGTGATCGACTGCATCTCGCGGGGCAGGATGCCGCGCTCCTGAGCTGCACGGCGATATGCCTCGGCATACAGACCATAGGTGCCTTGCACGCCAGTGATCGAACTGTTCTTCGGCCCAACCTCACCCTTCACATTAGAACCAAAGTTGTGAAGAACCTCGCGGCTGTTGCCTGACAGTGGGCGTAATAGACCGGCTGCCACGGCATGGGTGTCAACGGTCACATGGCCAGCCGGGTCGCCTGGCGCATAGATGTTGTTGTAGAAGTTGCGAACCTTGTGCTGCTGGCCAAGGTTGCTGCTGATGTTCTCCAGGCTCGGGTTGTCCAGGATCACAATGGCCTTGCCGATCTCATTGAGCGAACCCCAGCCGGTCTTGGTCGGGGTGCCGTCCTGGTTCAAGCGGATGCCAGAGAAGTTGCCCTCGGGCGTGACGATCTGGTGCTCGCGTGGCAGGTATGCCTGGTCGTATGTACGCAGCCACATGGCCTTGAGACCAGGTTCGCTGATCTGCTCCAGCGTCTTGCCTTTGATGGCATCCAGCATGGGCGCGTATTTCGGATCAGACCAAATGACCTTGGCCATATTCGTCATCGCATCATCCCAGCGGTGTTGCTGCTTTCCGGTCATGATGTCGAGCACGCGCTGGCCCAAGCTAACATTCATGAACCAATCCTTCTGCGGCGACAGCACGGCCAGCACGCCAGAGATGGCCTGGTCTGGCATGTTGTAGTCCATCGTCCAGCGATCCACGATGCTACGGGCACCGTCGTACCAGAGCTTACTGCGCTGGCGCGTTTCCTCTGGCACCTGGTCGTACAGATACAGCAGATTGTTTTTCACCTCGGTGATGAAGTCTTCGGCCTGGCGCTCAGGGTTGCGTGCCTTGCTGGCGAAATTGGGGTATTGCTTGATTAGTCCAAGGTTATGAGCGAAGGCTTCTGGGTCTGTCTTGGATGCTTGCAGGTCAATCACCAGCTTGTTGGCGATGGGGTCTTCTGTAGCCTTCACGGCGGTCGGCAGCCGGGTGCTGACCACGGCAGGCCCAGGCGGCACAATGTTCATAGTCACCGGCGTGCCCAGCTTCTCCATGCTTTTGATAACCATCTCGCCAGCTGTAGGTGCCAGTTTCTTTGCAATTGTTCCAACAGTTTTACCGACTGGCACAATATTGGTGGCCACATCTGCAACAGCCAGCTTGGCATCGGGCTTGAGGTAAGTGGCTGTGCCGGTGCCACGGGTGAGCGATTGACCTGTGCCAGCTTGCTGCAGCGCCATCGGTGTACCCTGCCACTCAGGGCCGCCAGTTAGAACAGAGCGGGTGCCCTCCTTTGCGCTGCCAACAAACGGCATAAAGTCGGCCAGACTGACCTTGCCCAGTAGCGGAATATCGACCTGGCCCAGACTGTCTAAGAAGCGGCCAGCCTGCTCAAGACCAATGCCAGCTGTCTGTAGCGCCTTCTCAAAGGTGGTTTGCTCAATAGCTTTAATGCTGCCCTCTGGCAGGCCGCCACCAGCCTGGGCCACCTTCACCGGCTCGGCTGGCTGAAACTCAGCCTCTGCCTGCGGCTCCTCTGGGAATTGTGCTGCCGTGAGCGCCGACAGGAACTTGTCTTCGACCGGGCTGTAGGCCATCACTGCGCTCCTTCTGCCTGGTCGAGCAGGCGTTTGACTTGGTTGATTTCTTGCGGCTTGAGCTTGCCCGAGCGCTCAAGTGCGGGCAGCGTGTCACGGGTGATCTTGCCGCCTGCCTTCTTCTCCCAGACGGTCTCAAGCGAGCGCTGTGCTGCCTTGGCGGTCTCACTGTTGCGGCGCTGGGCCAGGCGATCCTCCAGCTGCAGCAGGGTCTGGCGCGGGGTGAGGATCTTGCCGTCGCGGATGGCCTCTGCCTGCAGCTGCTGGGCATCGGCGCGCAGGGCTTGCAGGCGCTGGAACTCCACGCCCTTGGGATCAATCACCACAGGTGAGCCGGGGATCACGGGGATGCCAGCCAACTTGGCCAGGCCGGTGTCCAACTCTCGGATGTCGCGGCGATCCTCGGTGGTCAGGGTCTTGAGCAGGCCGACCTTCTGCTTGGCGTTCAGCGCGGTGTTGCTATAAATCTGGTCGGGGCTGTTGATGGTGCCGTCGAAGATGCCGCGCAGTGCGTTGAACTCGGCCAGCTGGTTGCCTTCCTTGCTCGGCTCGAGCAGGTCTTTGAGTACCGACAGGGGAACGGCATCAGGGTTGCGCTGGGCAATGGCACCGATCTGCTGCGCCAGCTGCTTGCGCTGCGGGCTGGTCTCAGGCAGGGCCACGGCCTGCTCGTACAGAGGGATGAACTCGGCCACATCTTTGCGCTTGGTCTCTTGGCGCTGGCGCTCCTGCAGCGTGTTGCGCTCATTCATGGCCACCATGTAGTTGGCGATGACCTTGGCCTTGTCCTCGTAGGGCATGGCGCGGAAGACATCGGTCATCTTGCCGGCATCGCCGTAACGCAATTTGGCCAGGCCACTCTCGGGGTCTCGGCTGAACTCGTCGCCCACCACGAATGCGGTGGTGGCCCCGATCTTGGCCTGCTTGAATGCGGCCTCGAACTTGTCGCTGTACTGCTTCTGCAAGCCAGCATCTCCAAGCAACAGTGCGCTGGTATTGATGGTCTGGCGGTACATGTCGCCAAACTCGTCAATGCTGCGCTTCTGTTGAGTGCGCGGGTCAATCCAGAATCCCTGGCTGACAGCGGCCTCGAGCAGCCGGATGCTGTTGTCAAAGTCTTGGTCAAACTTGATGATCTGCTGCTGCTTGCGGCGCTTGATCTCGAACTCTGCAGCCTTGGCCAGCACCGTGTTGCCAGCAGTGGCGATGGTGGCGCGGAACTTCAGCGAAGCCTCTGGATCGACACCAGACAGGCTCTTGCTGTAGCCGTTCATCATGGCGTTGATCTCGTTTTGCACCTGCTCGGTGGTGACCTGGCCTTGCTCCACGCCGGTCAGCATCACGGTCAGCTTGTTGCGGGCCTCGGCCTCAAAGTTGCTGGATACCTCCAGGGCGCGGGCTTTCCGCACAGCCTGGTCAAACACATTGAGCGAGCCGCCAAGGTTGAGCGGCCTGGTGTCGCCGCGCTTGGCAGCCTCGAGCTGCTCGGGCGTCACCGGGTTGTCGGCTGCATACTGGTAGCCAGCCTCGACGGCGGCATTCTTGGCAATGCCAAACAGCTGGCCGCTCAGCCGATCCAGCGTCTGGGCGACCGTCTGCGCGTTGGCAGCGCCAGCTCGCAGCCCGACATAGTCCACCTGGGGCGGCGTGACCTGCGGCGTGACCGCACCGGGGATGCCGATGTTTTCCACTCGGCCAGGTTGGAGTAAGGGTAGATCTGCCATGGCTTATGAGGTGAATGGGTTGCGAACGGTTTTGGCGAACTCCAGCGTGCCTTGCGCCAGGGTCGCGCCAGAGAGCAGGCCGCCACTCTTGACTGCAAAATCCCCGGCCATACGCAGCTGGCGGGCCTGGGCTTCTGCACCTTGCATGGTCAGAGATGCTTGCTCCTCTGCAGCCAGGAACATCGCGGATGCGTCCTCGTATCCCAGCACACGGGCCGTCAGGGCGTTGAGGTCGCTGATGCCGACATCGCGGTAGGTGGCCGTCACATTGGCACGCTGGACATTTGCCGCAGACCCTTCGGCATAGGCGACACCGTTGGCAGCAGCTCGAGCACGCACAGCAGCGTTGGCCCGCTCCATGCCACGCAGCAGGGTGTTGCCCTGGATGGTGTAGTTGAGCGCCGTCATCTCGGCCTGCTTCAACTTACGGCCAGCCTGAATGGCCCCATATTTGCGATCTTGGTCGGTGCGGATCTGGGCCAGGCGCAGGGTGTCAATGGCCTGCACCTCATACAGTCCCTGCTGGTAGTAGGCCGCCGCCTTCTGGCGCTCGGCAGACGCATAGGACATGGCCAGTCCAGCATAGGGCGACACGGCGTTCACGCCTCCCTGCACAGCAGAGAAGATGTCGCCGCCGATCTTCATCACATCGCCCCAAATGCTGGTGTCTGGGCCGCCTGCCTGCATGCCGTCTACTTCAAAAGGATCTAGTGCCATCAGGTGCCTCCACTCACTGCGACCTTGTACTCAAGGCCAAGCAGCGTCATTTTGAGCGGCAGGCTCTGGCCAATCTCGATGGCCTGCTCGCGGGAATATCCCAACACACCATTGACCCGCTTCACACCAGTGAAGGTTGGCTCGGGGTCATCCAGCAGCGGGTTGTCAAAGCTGCGGAAGGGCACGGGGTTGTTGTTCAGTGCCATATGCTGGGTGTTGTCCACGAAGGCGTTGATCTCAACGATCCGCTTCTTGAAGCCCAGCCTGGTGCCTGTCTGCAGCCGAATCTCAACTGGCATGGTCTTGGCGTACACCGTAAACGGCAGGCCGACCTCGTAGCTGGTCACGCTCTCGCGGTCAAAGGTGACAGCGCCGCCAGCGCTCACGGTCTCGTTGCTTTGCGGCACACCGTCACAGATCACATTGAGCGACTTTCCGATGTGCGGCAGGCCAGACCCGACGCCACCGGCAGACCCACCAATGAAGGCGCAGTCTGTGTAGCGGTCATAGCTGAACAGCTCCACGAAGTAGCGGGCGGTGCCGTTGAAGGTGCGCTTGACCACGGTATAGATGTCGGTCACATCCACGCCAACATCAACAAACTGGCCATCGGTGATGAACTCTGACGGTGCCGTGATCTGCTGCGAGCGCATGATGCTGAAGACGGCCATGGTGCCGTCGCTGTCGTTTGACATCAGCAGCAGGTCGCCCTCGTCGGTGCTGGTGGCGCGGCGCAGTGCCATGCGCTTGGGCGACTTGAGCAGGTGCCCAGCCAGCAGCGAGATGCGCTGGGTCACATAGGTCAGCTGCGTGTCAGAGAACAGGAACTCGTTGAGCGACTTGCCCTGGCGCTGGATGTAGACCGTGCCACTTTCGAGCGACTGCACACGGGTGCCGGTCTTAGTGCCATTGCGGCTCACGGCCTTGAAAGTGAGCGACAGCGGCGTGATCGGGTCAGTGCCAGACTGAGGCACGAAGAACTCGCCACCCGTGGTGAACACCTGCAGGTCGCGCCCGCTGATCATGTCCACGATCACATTGAGCTGAGAGGTGTCGAGCGTTGCCTCGACCGCATCATCGTCCAGGGCCTCGGTCGGCACGAACTCAAAGAATAGGCCGATCTTGCTGCCCCAGATGGTGCTGGGCCGTGACTTGCTTCCGCCAAAGTACAGGCGGCCTTCGTGGAAGGTCACCGTGCGCGGCCAGCCTTTGCCAGAGCTCCACACATCCTCGTACCCGGTCTCGACCTCCCAGCTGCCCTGTGGGATGTTGGCGGTATTGAAGAACGGGTACTCGGTTACAGCGCGAACAGTGGTTCCGCTATCAACCGCGATGATCCTGGCTCGGCCCTGCGGCTGTGCGTTGATGTACTGGTTGACATGGCTCGAGTTGAAATAGCTGTTCTGCGATGTCAGCGTGATGTTCCCAGACACAGCGCTTGGCGTGATGTGGCCAACAGACGGAGTGGTGACGGTCAGCGTGAAGGCGTACTTCGGGATGCTGTCAAAGGTAATGGTGCTGATCGTCCAGCTCGCATCATTCGCACCGCGCACCAGCTTCACGGGCTGCAGGTCAGGGTGGACGATGATCATGGTGTCTGCCGACTGCGTCCAGCAGATCTCAGACAGCATGGCACCAGTGATGCTGGTGGTCGCATACGGGTTGCCGGAGGCGTTGATGTTGGTGATCTGCACG
>Ga0255152_1000399_pt1 | contig 12307 bp, 4 predicted proteins | sample Atl_Yuk_RepC_8h_FD_183624 | JGI IMG/M metagenome (GOLD analysis project Ga0255152, IMG submission 183624) | Freshwater microbial communities from Altamaha River, Georgia, United States - Atl_Yuk_RepC_8h | ecosystem: Environmental > Aquatic > Freshwater > River | place: USA: Georgia | collected...
ACAAGACCGGCAACACCGAGCTCGGGTTTGTTCGCAACGAAGACGGCTCATACGACCCCAGCGCTCCCGAGAACGTCAATCGGTACTACCAGCTTTCCGAGCTGTCGGCCGCGCGTGTGGCCAACGCTCACGGCCAGAGCCCTGGCGCCGCGATCAATGAGGTCCGCAAGCTCAAGAAGGATCAGTTCGCTGAAGGCGTGAACCAGGCTTCGGCTCTCTACAACATGGGCGACCTGGCTGGCGGTGACGCTGCGCTCAAGCGTGTGTATCCGCTGTTCAAAGACGGTCGTGACTTTCTTGGTTCGAGCGTCAACCCGAATGACCCGAAGCAGGTTGATCTTCGCTACAAAGATCAGAAGACAGGCGAAGAGAGGGTCTACACCACGCCGCTGGACAAGCTGGCCAACAACATCATCCCCCTGGGACTGAACCTGGTGGATGCGTCGAACCGCGAGCTGGCCAGCCGCAAGCTGGAGCAAGAAAACGCCAACACCAATCGTCAGCTCACGATCATCGACAACCACTACAAGCGTGCAGACGAGAACGACGCCAACAAGAACCTCGTCACTCAGCAGCACTACAACGAGTGGTTCACGATTCAGAAGGCCAACGTCGCCAACGAGGCGAAGAAGGTTGGCTTGATGTCCGACCAGGTCGGCCTGCAAAAGGTGGAGGCCGCTACCTCCACGGCGCTCAACCAGATCTCCACCCTGGTGGGTTTCAATCCGAAGTTCGATCCGACCAAGGCGTCCGAGACCGACATCCTCAAGCAAGAGATCGCTGGCGCGAAACTGCAATCGGCTGCGTTCATTCAGCAGCAAGGCGGCTTCGACAAGAACGGCTTCAAGGTTCAGTCGGGCGAAGCGGCTCAACTGGTGCAGCAAGCGTACGCGCCTGAGAATCTGGTCAACGCAAAGCAGACCAAGAACGGCATGTACTACGTCCAGGTTGGCGATACTGCCGTGCCGGTCATTGGCTTCAACGAAGGCAAGCGTGCAGCCCTGCAAAAGCAGCTCGGTCAGCAACCGACTCCCGCCGCAAGTTCAGCTCCTGCCGCCCCGGCTCGAGGCATCAGCACTCCCGCAGCAGCAGCCAACAGCGTTGCCGATAGCCTGCCTCCTGAAGCTCAGAAGGCTGGCCTTGCTTTGGATGGCGCAAGGGCTCGCTTGTCTCAGGCAACAGCAAACGTACAGAAGTACGGTCTCCAACAACGCAGGGCTGACCCGACGGGATACCAGGCCGCGCTCAAAGAGGTCGAGGATGCAACCAACGCAGTGCGAGGAGCCGAGTCGGCGTACCAAAGCGCATTGCCTGGCGTGAATCCTGTGACCAACGTCCGAGGTATCAGAACTCCTTAAAGCAGAAGGTTTCACCATGGCCCTGATTCAAGATCCGCTGGAGGGGCCGCTGTCAGGCCCAGAGCGTGAAAAGCTCTACAAGACCGCCGACGAAGCGTTGAGCGATCTTCCCTCCAGGCGCGGGATCTCTACCCCGACACAAGGCGTTCAGGTTGCTGACGCCACTTCGTACCTCCGGAGCCTCGGTTTCGGTGGCGGCCAAACAAAGAGCGATGCGGTAAGCGCCAGTGATTCTTCCTGGGCTGCTGCCTTGACCGGCGGTTCTTCCGCAGCTCTTGCTTCTGGCGGCAGCGGTGACGATGCTTGGGCTCGAGCTCTGACCGGCCAGGGTGCGGCCCCCGCAGAGCAAGGCAACTTCTCTCGCGGTCTGTCGGTGTCTGGCAAGCAGCTCAAGCAGACTGCTTATGGCACTGCGGCGCTGGTCGGTGACACGGTTGGCTCGGACAAGCTCAAGGAGTGGGGCCTCAAGGGATACCAAGCTGCCGAGAAGGAGGTCCAGGCGATCTCCAAAGAATCAGATTCGTTCACCAATGCAGTTCAATCAGGCGAAATCGGCAAGTGGCTCAGTTACAGCTCGGGTTATCTCCTGGGGCAAGTGGCTGAGCTCGGTGTCGCATCGCTCGCCGGAGCTGCTCTGGGCACTCTTGCTGCTCCTGGTGGCGGTACTGTCGGTGGCGCAGTGGCTGGCGCGGTTGAGAAGGGCGCTGTTCAAGCGGGCGTGAAGAGCTTTGTCGGCAAGATGATCGACAAGCAAGCTGCCGCCAACGTGGCGCGTGGCATGACCGAGAAGGCCGCTGCCGAGGCTGCGGTCAAGACCGTCTACGGCACGATCGGCGCCACCACTGCCAACACCTTCCTGAACGCAACGCAAGAGCTTGGCTCGATCTACGGCGATGCCGTGGAGGAAGCGGCTCTGACGGGCAAGGAATACTCCCTGGGCAAGGTCTGGCTGTCGGGTATTGCGGCCACTGCCGTCGATTCTTGGGCGGATTCCAAGGCTGTCGGCAAAGTCATGGACGCCTTCAAGGGCGGCAAGGGTGTCGGCGGTATCGCCATGGAAGCCTTCAAGGGTGGCTTCCGAGAGGGCATGACCGAAGGTGTCCAGACCGCGATCGAGCGTTGGGGCGCTGACAAGGATCTGGCCAGCCAGGAAGCGTTCAAGGAGTACATCGACTCAGCAGCCGTTGGTGTGCTGGGTGGCTCCGTCTCTGGCGCAGGATCCGCCACGATCAAGAAGGCGTTCTCGCCCAGCGACAAGCCCAAGGCTGACGCTGACCTGACCAAGGATCTCGAGACCACCAAGGACACGGCTCAGCCCAACCTCGAGGCTCCAATCTCCATCCAGAAAGAGGAGCTCGTCGCCATCCTTCAAAGCCCGGAGGCAATGGCTTACCTGTACAGCAAGGCCGACGACCAGGGCAAGCTGAACATCGAGAAGGCCGTCGAACGCGCCGGGACTCTCGATCAATTCAACGCCGTCAAAGGCCAGGCCGATGCGATCAACGCCGGCCAAGCACAGTTTGCTGAGTTTCCTGAGTACGCCTCCGCTCTGGATGGCGCTATCGCTGGCTACGCTAAGGGCGCTAGTCTGAACATTCAGAAGGGCAAGACCCTCGAGGCTCCGCCGTCGCAGTTTGATCAGCAGTACGCGACCCTTGAGACGTTGCAGCCTGGAACGATGGTCACGCTGTACCGTGGAGAAGACGCCCAGAACGAGCAGAACGGTCAGTGGTGGACCAGCAACCCGAACAAAGCCGCGAAGTACGGCAAGGTTCAGTCTGTTGTCTTGCCTGCCGAGGTAATCGGCAAGAACGCTGCTCAAGGAGCGAATGGCGCTGATGAGTTTGTCTTCGCCGGCAAGAAGCCGATCGAGCTTGTGCAACCCACAGGTACCGAAAGCACCCAGCAAACGCAACCTTCAGGTGCGCGGATCGACGCCCCGACCCCAGAGAAGCTGGCCAATCGCAAAGCTGATCCATCTCTTGATCCAGGTGATGGCCTGCGCTTCAGCTCGAGCAAGAAGCCAACCGTTTCCGATCTGCCGTCAGCCATCCGTCGTGTGATGGATCAGCTGACCGAGAGCGGTCAAATGAGTTTCCAGGACGCCGCCGTTGCCGTGATGAATCGCATCTACGCGAGCCCGTCTTGGACAAGCGTGTCATCCAACGTGACTCCAGGAATGCTCCGTACGGCGTACAAGAGCTTGCCGCTGGATCGCCGCCAGTCTGACGCCGAGGTCGATGCCGTCACCCCGCAACAGCTGCGCGCTGCGGTTGACGCCTCGCAAAAGCAGAAGCCGGCCAAGCAAGAGAAGACCGCAGCCGAAGAGTCCAGGGATCTTGACCTGGAGATCTTGGATGCCAACAAGAAGCTCGAGCAAAGCCTGAGTAAAGACTGGTCCAAGAAGAAGGTATCGCCGGCAGAGATCCCTGATGTTCTGGCTCAGATCGAAAACAATCCGGAAGCTCAGGATGCTTTCAATCGCCTGGAAGAGCTGAAGAAGCGCCAGAAAGAACTGGTTGCCGAGCTCGAGGATGAGGCCAAGGTTGCAAAGCCGGCCAAGGAAACCAAGGCAGACAAGAAGGCTGAGAAGGAAGCTAAGAAGGCGGAAGAGCCAGAGGTCGATTACGGCACGTACAAACAATCGTCTGGCGGCGAGAAGCCGGCGATGATGGACCAGCAGCTGGAGACCCTGGATTTCCGCAAGCTGCTTGCCGGTATGAACCGCTCACAGCAAGGCAAGGTCCGCCGAGACTTGGCTGGCGTTGACGCCGAGTGGGTCAACAACCTGAGCACCGAAGGACTGTTTGAGCATCTGCGATCCATGCCGGTCGCAGAGCGTATGGAAGCCCTGGCGTCTTTGGCTGAGCGTTCATCTGGCGAACTGGTACAGATTGGCGAACGCCTGGCGCAACTCAACACGCCGGAAGCCAAGCAGATTCTGGAGTTCAAGCGCCGTGTGTTCGGCATCATGAATCTGCTGAACCTCAACGCCCCCGAGGCTGATCTGTCCACCAACCAGGACGGCGAGGTCACGGCAAAGCCTGGCGTTGGCGAAGAGATTTCTGTTGCTTCCGCGCAACAGCAAGCCTCATTCCTGCGTGGCACGATCGCCAAGATTCAGAAGGCGATTGATGACATCGACGCTTTGCTGCGCGGATCCCGCATTGTCAAAGATGAAGGTGGCAAGACCTTTGTCGGCCAGGACGAGTCCGACGAGAACGCCTATCTCTGGGGTGAGCAGGGCTTCCGTACCGCCAAGAACCTGCCTCAAGACCGCTTGCTCGAGGTGCGCCGTCAACTCATGGACCAAGTCCGTGAGATGCAAACCCGCTCGACCAGGGGCGTTGCCGAGCTGTTCAAGCGAGCAGCCAAGAACGCTGAGTACCAGATCGCCATGGCCGGCTTGCAAGCCAAGCGTGACGGCATCCCCGCCATCGTTGTCGATCCCATCATCGACCAGGCCAGAGAGCAAATCATTGGCCTGATGAACGACAAGGCTGTACGTCAGTCAATTGAGGTTCCCTCCGTTCAGGAAGCCCTCAAGGTTGCCCTGGACGAAGCCCCGCTCGAGGCTGGAGACGTTGTCAATCAACTGGCTGACGGCATCAAGAACCGCAGCCTGACCCAGGATGAGATGTTCACCCTGGCGTCTACCGCCATCCGTAGCGGTCGTCTGAACCAGGGTCAACTGATCCAGGCTCTGCGTGACCGTGGCATCGACACCCCGCAAGAGATGCTCTCGGCGTCTCCGTTGCTGGCGTTCCAGACCCGGATGATGGATTACCTCAACCAGCACGGTAATCACCCGTCCTACCGCATGGCCTGGCTGAACTCGATGGATCAGCTGGTCAAGCGTCATCCCACCCTGCTCAAGCTCAACATCTTCCCCGAGGCGGAGAAGGTGGCGTACGAGATGTGGAAGGAGCGTACGGACGCTATTGCCAACCGTCGCACCAAAGACATCGTGATGGAGAACAGCAACGACGCAGCCGATGCGTTCCGCGACATGCTGTTCACCAAGTACTCGCTGTCCCAGATGCGTGGCGCTGTGCCGATTCCTGAGCGCGAGATGATGGCGCTCAAGGGCACGATCGGAGACATGGAAGAAGCCTGGTTCCAGGACGTCAACTTCGCTCTGAAGCTCCGCCCCGAGCTCAAGAGCCAGCTCCTGGATGCAGAAGAGGGCATGATCGCCCCGACCGATGTGCAAGAGTTCCTGCGCTGGCAGGAGCGCAACAACGCCAAGCTGGACCGTGAAGCCGACGCCAAGGCTCGCGCCCCGTACTACGAAGCTCTGGCCGCATTCGACGGCTCTATCCCGGAAGGCGAGTTCTCCGGGTCAAGGCTCGAGACCCAGCTCACGGATGAAGGCAAGCTCAAGCGCGACGAGAACAAGCTCAAGCGCGACATCATCTATCGTCGCCTCAAGACGATGATTGCTCGCGCCGAATTGGACGAGCTGCCCAAGATCATCCACAACGCACAGCAGCTGTACACAAGGATCGCCAGCAACACCAAGACTGAGGCTGCGCTGGACCAGATGATCTCCGATTACCTGGACATGAAGCAGGCCCAGGACGAGAAGATCAACGGCCAGACGATCGAGCAGTTCTACGGCATGGCCGAGCGTGGCGTTGCTGACACCGAGCTCACGCAGAAAGAGCTCGATGACATGGATGCCGAGGACTTCGAGTACAACTTTGACGAAGACCTTGGCGATACCGACGAGCAATCCGGCGAAGACGCTCCGTTCCGCAAGCGTGGCAACTGGTCAGGCGAGTACACCGCTGCTGTCGTGGATGGCTGGATCAAGAAGATCACCGCCAAGTGGGGCGCAGCTCCGCAAGTGACCGTTCTCCAAAACGCCACGATGCTTCCTGAGCCTTTGCGCTCAAAAGCCCTGGCTCGCACTGGCGATCTGTTGGATGCTGCCGGTCTGTTCGACTCCGCAACAGGTCACGTTTACGTCTTCTCCGACTTCATCGGTTCCGAGTCTGACGCTCAGTTTGTGCTGTTCCACGAAGTCTACGGGCACCGTGGTATGCGCCAATTCCTGGGCGCCAAGTTCGACTCCTTCCTGGAGCGGATGTACCAGATCTACCCCAACGTCAAGAAGGCGGCTGACGCTTTCATGGAAGAGCGTGGCGTTGGCAAGCTCGAGGCAATTGACGAGGTGCTGTCCGACATGGCTGGCACCAACCCGGATATTGGCCCCGTCAAGTCCTACATTGGCCGCATCGTGGTTGGTCTGCGTGAGATTGGTTTGAATCGGGTGGCGGATTGGATCGCCAAGATCTCCAACGTCGAGCTTTCGTACTACCTCAAGGGTGCGCGTGACGCTGCCCAGAACGGCGGCTACGTCAGCAACGGCGCTCCTGGCTTGGTTCGCCTGGCCGAAGCCATCCAGCACGAACGCCTGTCGGAGATGTTCTCTCTGCGTGGCGACAAGACCACGGCGTTTGCTCGATTCAACCCTGTGGCCCAGCAGTGGTTTGTCTACCTGGCCAACGGCGACGACATTCGCGCCAACAACAACACCGCACTGGTGACTGACAACTACGCCGACGTCCTCAAATTGATGCGCAGCAAGGGCGCTGTCGAATTCCGCAAGCGCTCTGGCGTGTTCATCCCGGACCGCAACGCCAGCGACTTTATTCGTCTGCCGCAGACCCAAGATCTGACAGGCATCAAAGCCTGGATGCGTTCCACCATCGCCAAGTTCCAGAACGAGTACCGTCCGGTGTTCGATCTGGTCGAGCGTATGCGTGCAGCCGGTCGCTTGTCTGAGCGCATGGACATCAAGGGCGCCTTGATTGACTACGAGCGCAAGACCTCGGGGATCTTGGATGAGGTGCGTCGGCGCTTCTTCCGCCCCATTGACTCTTTGGTCGAGGAAGCCGCAGGGCAAGGTGCCAACAAGACGATTGTTGAGCGCTATCTGCTTGCCCGTCACGCTCAAGAGCGGAACGAACAGATCGCCAGGATCAATCCGAAGTTTCCTGACGGCGGATCTGGCATGAAGACTAAGGTGGCCCAGCGCTACCTCAAGCAGCTTCAGAAGCAGCCGTACTGGCAGACCCTGGAAGAGATCGGTCGCATTACGGACGAGCTCAGCCAGCGCAAGCTGAAGTACATGTTCGACACCGGCATGATCACAGCCAAGCAGTACCAGGCAATGCAGGTGTACAAGCACTACGTCAACCTGTCCGGTCGCACTGACCTCAAGCTCGATGAGTTTGACGACCCGATGATGCTGGCTGGCGGCAGCAAGTTCAACGTCAAGGGCAAAGAGAAGCGAGCCATGGGGCGCTCGTCTGAAGCCACTGACATCTTGGCTCGCACCATCCTTGGCATGGAAGCGGCCATCATCCGTGGCCAGAAGAACCAGGTTGCTATGCGCGTCCTGGCTTTCTTCGAGGCCAACTACGACCCCAACTTCGTGACCATCAACAAGATCGCTTACAAGCAAGTGATCGGTGACGACGGGATGGTGACGGACAAGGAAGACGAGAACTACTACGGCAACAAGAACGTGATGGTTGCCAAGATCAACGGCATCCCCAACACCATCGAGTTCAAGGACACCAGCCCCGACAGCTTTGCCGAGGCCATCCATGGGGTTGTTGGCTACCGTGACCAGAACGCAGTGCTCGAGCAGATGGGCAAGTTCAACCGCATCGTCGGCCAGATGCTTACGACATGGAACCCTGCCTGGGGTGCGGTCAACTTCGTGCGTGACGTTCAGACGATGTTCTTCAACGCTGCCGCTGACGGTCGTCTGACCAAGGCCCAGGCTGCCGAAATGGTGAAGCGGATCCCCGAAGCCATGAAGATTGCGTTCTACATGGCCAAGGTGGAGAACCTCAAGAAGACCAACATCAAACTGACCGACGAGCAGGTTCGCGTCTACCGTGAGATGAAGCTGAACGGCGGCTTGACGCTCTTCTTGAACCGCAAGGACCTGCCCAGCCAGGTCGAGGAGATCGAGAAGCTGATGGGTGAGCGCACCCGTCTCCAGAACGCTGGCGACAAGTTCAAGTCGGTCTTTGACTGGATCGAGCACAACATGTCGCTGCCGATCGAAGTGGCTCCTCGTCTGGCCGCATACATGGTGATGCGCGAGAACGGGTTCAGCCCCGCCGAGTCTGCTCGGTTTGCCGGTGAAATCACCGTCAACTTCAACATGCGTGGCTCGAGCCAGGCAGCTCGTCAGCTGTACCTGTTCTTCAACCCCGCCGTGCAAGGTTCCGCCAAGTTGCTGAGCTTGTTTGTGACCCTGGATCACGACTACAAGCTGAAGTTCAAGACCAAGGGCTTTGCCTATGCCGCCGCATGGATCGGTGTGGGCGCCCTGATGAACCTGGTCGGTCGTGCCGTGGGTGACGATGACGAGGCTGGCCGCAACGCTCTGGACAAAGTTCCGACCTGGAAGCGAGCAACCTCTATCGTCGTTGCCCCCGACACACCTGGCGGCGCGATCCCCATCCCATACGGCTGGAACGCCTTCTACGCCATGGGTCACTTCATGATGGACACCCTCCTGGGTATCCAGCCCCTGAGCGTGACGGCTGGGCGTATTGCCAAGAGCACGGTTGAATCGTTCGCTCCCCTGGGTACTGCCGGCCTGGACTCCAGCAGCATCGCTGGCGTGGCGCTCAAGGGTGTTGCCCCGACCGCAGCCCTGCCGATCGTGGAGTGGGTGATGAACGAGAACCGCTATGGCGCTCCGATCCGTCGTGAGGCCAGCCTGTTTGGCGGCGCTCAGTTGCCCGACAGCCAGATGGCGTTCCGCTCCGTCAACCCGATCTCCAAGGCGGCGATGGAAACTGTCAATGAATTGACAGGCGGCAACAAGTTCAAGTCAGGCTCGGTTGACGTCAACCCTGCGGCGATCGACTTCATCGTTGGTGCGTACCTGCCTGGCTTCATCAACGAGTCGTACAAGGCTGCTGGCATGGGCACACGGATCGCTCGAGGCGAAGAGGTGAAGAACACCCCGATGCCACTGGTCGATCGCTTCACCGCCAAGGTTCCCGAGAGCTTCGACGCTGGCGCGTTCCGCCGTGCCAAGGAGATGATCGAGACCAAGTACAACGAGTACGAGAACATGCCCAAGCTGCGGGATGAGATCCGCCGTGAGTACCCTGGCCTGATGCGAGCTCACGCTGTTGTGACTGGCATCAACCAGCAGATCCGCGAGCTCAACTCGACCCTGACGATGGTGGAGAACAATGAGCGCTTCACGGATCAGGAGCGTGTCGATCGCCTGAACCGCACCCGAGAGCGCATCCGTGTGCTCCAGAACAAGGCGGTCAAAGAAATCATGAACGCCGGACCACAATTCCGTGACGCTGTGATGGCAAGTGACTAAGGGTATTTACCTATTCACATGACACCAAAGAGCCTCGGAGAATAAGAAAGTTGTTATAGGAACAAATGTGACGTGTATCGCAGTATCCATCAAGCACGGCGTCCTGGCCTCAGATACCAGGTGCAGTGCTGATGGCGTCATGTTTGGGGTGTCGAAATTCCGTCGCGTCGGCAAAGGCATCGTCGGCGCGGCGGGAGATTGGGACGACATCCTGAAGTTCTGGGAATACATCGAAGGCAAATCCATCAAGGAGTGCGGCCTCAATGACGATTCGGAGTTGGAAGCGATCGAGCTCCATCCCACAGGCGTCTTCCTATACGCAGCGTCCGGCAAGCGATACCGGATCAAGGACGAGTTCTTCGCCATTGGCAGCGGTGCTCCGTATGCCATTGGTGCCATGGCAATGGGCGCATCTCCGGAGGAGGCTGTTGCTCTTGCGTCACGCTTCGACCCCGCAACTGGCGGAGAGATCGAAGTCATCCCTCTGAAAGCAGCACATGCCACAAAAGGTAAGCGACGATGAATTCATGAAGGTCTGGAACGAACACCAGTCCGCGACAGTGGTAGCCGAGATCACCGGCCTCTCTTTGCGAGCGGTGTACTCTCGGCGCAAAAGACTGGAAGAGCGGTTTGGCGTTCTGATGACGGCAATGGATTTTCGCCAGGGTTGCAACAGGCATGACCCAGAAGTCGCCAAGATCGTCATGTCATCCAGGCGTGACACCAACCGCCTCGAGATCCAGGACGGCATCATCATCGTTGCCTCCGATTGCCACTACTCCCCTGGCCACATCCCCGTTGCACACAAAGCCATGTGCAATCTGATCGCAGATCTGGGCTCCGAGGTCAAAGCAGTCGTTTTGAACGGCGACATCCTCGATGGCGGGGCGATCAGCCGTCACCCCCGTATCCGCTGGCAGAAGCGACCCACCGTGAAGGACGAGCTCGAGGCCGTGGTCGCTCGCCTGGGTGAGATCGAGAAGATCGTCAAGCCTGGCACCCGACTGCTCCGTACCTACGGCAACCACTGCGCTCGTTTCGAGTCCCGCCTGGCCAACCAGGTGCCGGAGTACGAGGGGATCGGCGGCTTCCTGCTCCGTGACCACCTGCCGTTTTGGGCGGATTCAGATCGCATCGACGTCAACGACGATACGGTGATCCTCCATGACTGGCACAGCGGCCTCCACAGCGGCTGGAACGACGTCCTGAAGGGCGGATGCCACACGGTCACTGGTCACACCCATGAGCTGTCCTGCAAGGCCCACAAGGGCTTCAAGGAGCTGCACTACGGGATCAAGACGGGGATGCTGGCCGACGAGTTTCAGGAGGAGTTCGACTACCGCATCGGCAAGCCTGGCATGAACTGGCAGTCTGGTTTTGCGGTGCTCACCTGGCGCGATGGGATGCTGTTGTATCCGGAGTTCTGCGCCGTGCGTGAGGACGGCAGGGCATACTTCCGTGGCAAGCTATACGCAGACTGAAAGGAAAGACGATGAAGAAACCTGTGTGGGATACCCCCAACCCCAAGAGCAAGAGCAAGCCGCTCACCACAGAGCAGAAGGCCAAGGCCAAGCAGATGGCCAAGAAGGCTGGCCGTCCCTATCCGAACCTCGTTGACAATATGAGGGCAGGGAAGACCAAGTAGAATTTCCTTACGGATAGGTGTGCGAAAAACGTACAGTGGTAGGTACGTTGCTGAGCGTGTATTAAGGGCGGTCTGCAAACGGGCTCAGTTTATTAAACAACGCTTTACAACGTACCACCACAGAGCGCAACTACCAATCGCCCCCTGTTAATCCGCAGGTCAGAGGTTCGAGCCCTCTTCGGGGAGCCAAACAAATCAAGAGCTTGACTGCGGTCAGGCTCTTTTCGTTTCAGACGCTGTGCAAATAACGTACACCGTCGGGCTTTGGCGACAAAACTCGGTCCATGACCGCAGCCTTCTGGTGCAGGTGAGAGACGTCCAGATGGGCATAACGCTGCACCATCCGCTCGCTCTTCCACCCACCCATCTCTTGCAGATCCGCCAGCGCAACACCTGACTGGCGCATCAGGCTGGCCCAGGTGTGACGCAGATCGTGCCACCTGACGTTCTCCAGCCCAGCATCCTGCAACACCTTCTTCCACATGTCGGACGGGAGCCACATGTGCGGCGTCCCATCTTCCTTCGGGAACACGTACTCGGTGTGTTTCCCGATCTGGGCGCGGATCACCGTCATGGCGGTCTCGTTCAGTGCCACGGAGAACGGGTTGCCGTTCTTCATCCGAACGCCTGGGAGCCTGATGTAGCGCCCGACCAGGTTGACCTCTGACCACTTCAGCTGGAAGACGTTGCCCTGTCTCAGGCCGGTTGCGACGGCCAGGAGCGCCATGTAGTTGAACGGTTCAGGCAGGGCTTTCACCAACCGCTCGACCTCATGAGGCTCGAGGTACCGCTCCCGCTCTTCCTCTTCGTTGTACAGCTCCACGAAGGGGACGTCTTCGACCCACTCCCACTTCAGCTTCGCAGCCCTCAGAACCGAGCGCAGGAAGGCGAGCTTGCGATCCACGGTTGCCGGCTTGATCGGACCCTTCT
>Ga0255152_1000401_pt1 | contig 12287 bp, 22 predicted proteins | sample Atl_Yuk_RepC_8h_FD_183624 | JGI IMG/M metagenome (GOLD analysis project Ga0255152, IMG submission 183624) | Freshwater microbial communities from Altamaha River, Georgia, United States - Atl_Yuk_RepC_8h | ecosystem: Environmental > Aquatic > Freshwater > River | place: USA: Georgia | collected...
CATATATATACGTTGTTGCTATGGTCTAGCTGCAACACATAGCAGCCGATAGCGTATGTATATCAAGCACTTACAGGATTTATAAATATATAAGCTATTATATTCACTATGTTCACCTTATTCACCCCCCAAAATATGTGTTGGAAAATGGCTATGTTCACCGAGATGTTCACTCACCATGTTCACCCGTTTATCACCTGTTTCAGACAACCCTGAACCGTGTCTGCCATGATGCAGCTGACGCATCGAACCTGTACCAGCAGCAGTTTTCCATTCCTGCGCCACTGCTACCTTCCACCCATTTAACCCTTCGCACTGCAACAATGTCGGTGCATTTCTCCATGAATGGGATAGCCTGTTTTGTGTGTGACCAATCTGCATCGAACAGCAGCCAAGCTGGTCTGAGCAACAGGCATCTGTTTATGATCTGATGCAGGACATCCCGTCCCCACGGTGGATTTGTGATTATCATTTCTGCCCCCTGCATATCCTGTTCAGACATAAACGTAGCATCAAGCTGTCTGATGCTGTCATGTCTTGGTTTGACATCGAAGGCAGCTACGCAGCGATGACCTGCTGAATGCAGCATGGTGATCAATCTTCCATCTCCGGCGCATGGTTCACAGAATGCAGTTTCCTTTGGCAGCAGTGGCAACAACGGCAGCAGTGCTTCCAATGGTGTTGGATAAAAGTCTAACTGTGCGCGCTCGTAATTGCTTCGCTTTCCCATCAGAACAAGTCATCCTCTGCCTTCGCTGGACCATCTGAAACAGGTGCTTCTGGATGCCTCAACGGCAGCTGGTCCACACGGACAAACCTGTTCTGTCCCTTGTACGGCTCGTATGTCATGCGTCCGTGCCGCACCCATCCATTCTGCATCAGGATGCTGACCACGCGGTTCGACATCATCCTATCGCGCCGTCCTGTGTCGATGGACATATCGTGCAGCACCTGCGTCACGCTGACCTCTGACTTGCCTGCAACCTTGTCCAACACATCACTGGTCCACGGGTCTTCGATCAACCTGTCAGCCTGTTCTGCCTGTGCAATGCGTTCGCCCTCGGCAGACAGCCACCACTGCTCCCCTGCCTCGTACCGCAACACGGCTTCGCCCCATATCTGATTGCGGTCTGCTTCCAGCTGCTTCAGCTTCACCTTGGCAACGGCTACAGGCCAGAAGCGTCGGTTTCCTGTATCGTCCCGCAGATAGTCCGTGCGGTTGGTGCTGCCGATGAACACGCACTGCCTTGGATAGCAGACTTCATTGCGTCCATATGGCGGTCTGAACCGCTCTTCAGTGCGGCTGATGAATGCCTTGACCACCTCAACCTCAGCCTTGGTGACGTTTGCCAGTTCAGCCATTTCGATGATCCAGCGTCCACGGACGTAGGCAGATGCTTCCTTGCTGGTCATGGGCGGCAGGTTATCACCGAAGAAGTCGGCGCCCGCGAGTATCTTGGCAGCAGTGCTTTTGCCCGCGCCTTGGATGCCTTCAAGGATCAGCGTCCCGTCAGCCTTGCAACCGGGCTGGAACACCCTTGCAACGGCACTGATGAGCCACCGCAGCCCGACTTCACGGCTATACTGCTTCTGGCTGTCTGTCTCAGGGTCGCAGTTCAGATAGGTTTCCAGCCATGTGTCGATCCGATGCTTCCCGTCCCATTCCCGTTTGCACTGCAACAGATAGTCCTTGACCGGGTTGACTGCTGACTCATGGACAACCTCGTCAATGGCGTCTGCCACCATGCCCTTGTTAACCCGCAGCAGCGCGTGACGGTTCAGCCATGCTGTAGCTACAAGTATGTCCTTGTCCTGCAGTTCACGCGGCTTGAAGTATTTTTTTGGTTCACGGCTGCCGGGTATCGGATTGATGACCATCTTGCGCCCGTTGAACTCGTTGAACGCGATGACGTTGCGCCATTCAGGATGGTCGCGCAAAACGTGGCACACGTTGTAATGGTTCAGGATTGTGTATCCCTTGGCATCACGGATCAGACCGTCTTCCCACGGAGCACCTTCGACCACGTCCTTTGTCGAACCGTCCTCCTCGGTTGACCATACCTTGTCGGCATTCTTCTTGGCAGTCAGCACCTGTACCTTTTTTGATAGGTCATCAGCTGTCAGACCGTCATCTGGTCCATCGTTGAACAGGTCATCCAGCGTGTTCATTCGTTCCACCATTCATCTTTGTCTTGTTGTTCTTGCTGCGGCTTCTGCGACACGGCTTTGTCTGCTTCTTTGCTTGCCTCGTCGATAGCCTGCTCAATGATTGCTGCCAGTTCAGCCTTTGCAGCCTTGGCATAGGCCAGCAGGCTACGGACGGCATGGGACAGGCCAGCAATGTCATGCGTCTGCGTGTACCCCTGAGCAATCTCGGCATAGAGTCGCAGGCTTCCTAAGTATTCATGCAGCGCCTCATACGGGTCTGCAGCTTTTGGAAGTTGCCGTGTTCCAGTGTTATAATGCACTTGCTCGTCTGTCATTGGTCAGCCCCTTGGCACGTTGACGAGTGGTCCCCCGACCGTGGAACCCGGCAGCATCATTCTCCCGTGCTGCCGGGTTCTTTCATTTAGAACACGTCATCTTCTGTCATGCCTGCGGTGCTGGGCAGACTGGAAGCAGCGAAGTCCTCGGCTTCAATCTCACCCCATTCCACACCTGATGCAGACAGCGGTTCACCGCGTTTGGTGATCCAGACACCGTTCAACCCGGCTGCAACGCCACGGTTGCCAGCGGCATCATAGGCATAGAAGTTAAGCTCGGCTGCACCATAGTTGCCGGATGTCAGATGCTCTTCGGTTGCCGGAATCTTTGCACGACCTGCAACAGCCCTGACAGGCTTCTTGTTGGAAGCACTGATATACCAGCAGCCTTTGAACTCTTCTCCCTTCATGCGTTCGCCTGTTTCAGCGTCCATCTCGTCACCATCACGCAGCGGGTTGCGCAGTCCTTTCGGTGGCTTGCTGTCCCACTTCTTTGTGATGGCTGCTTTCATGGATGCCTTGATCTTGCCGACCGTCAGTTCATCCGTCTTTGGAATGATGAGCGTCACGCTATACTTGGGTTCCGCTCCTTCTGCTGCCGCACGCGGCTCCAACAGATGAACATAGGCAAATCGTGCATGAGGAATAACCATACGAGTTGATGCGTTTTCCATTCGTTTACTCCGTTTTCAGCGTTTGCTGTCCCCCAGACAGCTTGGAGAGGTTTAGAAGTCCTCTGCTTCAATGTCTTCCGGCATATCACTTTGATAGGTCGGCACGGACAATACTTTGATTAGATTGTCTTGATACGAAGGCCACTCATTTGTCTCCAGACATTTTTTGTAAATGGCTGCGACACGATCCATACGTCTGTGACCATTCATCAATGTATCGTGGTCCAACGTGTATGCAGCCACAGCGTATGGTGGCTGTGTCTCAACTGCAACAAACACGAAGCTGTGGACATCCTTGTCAACGAGTGCATCAAGGTAATGCGCTGCCTGCAGGTCATAATTGAAACGCCTGATCTGGGCAGCAAACCCTTCAGGTGATGCGTCGAGGCAAGTCTTCAGGTCAATGATGTGTTCGCCTGTATATGCATCAACACCTGCCTTACATGGCACAAGGCTGCTGTAACCTTGCCACTGATGCGATGTCTCACACTCTGCACCCTGCATCAGTTCTTTGATGAATCCGTTGCTCCAGAAGGCATCACGTACACGCAGTGCACGTTCTTCATCTTCCTGACTGATGACAGGCAAACCTAGTGCTTCAAGTCTTGCCTTTTCTTCCTTGCCTTCCTTCGTTGCCCAGTTCAGCGTCTTGACTGCGTAAAGCTGCGTCAAATCACGATGCGGCTCCAGCACCATTGCATGAACCACCGTGCCAAATACCATTGCAGGTGTTGCCTTCTTCGGATTGTCTTTCCAGTATCGGTAGTGCGCTGGTGACTTGAGCAGCAGCTTTGCACCGGAGGCAGACAGTGCCTCCACATTGAAGTAATCATCTTGCATATTGGTCCCCGTTTAGTTGGTTAACGTGTTGCCATCCAGAATGCCATCAACGCGGCATCAGCCCTTCCATCGTCTTTCTTCCTGCTAAACTCAGCCGCGTATGCAGGAAACAGTTCAGCAGCCCTTGCTCTGTTACCGTCCTTTCCACCTCTTGCATTGACATCCTTCTGCCATGTCGCAGGGCTGACATAGGTGACAGGAATTTGCAGTGCAGCAAGAATGCCTTCCATCATTCCGCAACTGCGTCCAAACTGGTACATAGACGATACACCTTGCCCCGGCATAGCACCGACCTTCTCCATCACAGCACACGTAGGTTTACGTGCTGCTATGATAGCCGCTGTCATATATGGACTAATCTCCAACTTTAACTTCTGCCCACGTTTGACTTGGACAGATGGTGTATCGACCACATCAAGAATGCCTGCTTCCATGTCGAAGAAAGCAAGTGCACCTTTTGCACCGGGATCAATTGCAAGTATCTTCATGCCTTTGGTCCAATCTTCATCTGCAACCCAAGTGCATCGAGATACTTGAACAGGGTCGGCACGTTGCCAACCTTGTTTTTGGCGATTGCGACAGCATAGGTGGCAAAGGATACATCTGCTTCTGCTGCAAGCTGCCGTTTCGACATACCATGATGCTCCCGTGCTGCCTCAAGCAGCCGTGCTAACTCTGCTGGTGTTTTGATTTTGACTTCCTTGCTCATCATCACCTCCGCAGACACACTGACTGCAACTGACAAATTATTCAATCAGTGCTTTCCTTGTCCACAAAAAGGCTGCTGAAGTCCTTCTTTGCTTCACGCGGATTGCGTGCACGCGGTTGCTGCTGCTGGACCATCTCCTGCCATTCACCGCACCAGTATGATCGTGCCACACGGATTGGTGACGGATGACGCTGGCAACTCAGTGACCCTCCATCCTTGCCAACAGTGAATCGGCAGTTAACACAATTCTTATCGTTCATCGCGTGTATCCTTTACGAAATCGTTGTCTTCTCGCAGTGCTTCCAGTGCCCACCATGAGCACAGGTCTTCGTCTTCACGGTCCACATTTTCGATTGATTTCAATGCACCGCGTAGGTTTTCGATGCGGAATGTCAGCCGTTCAACCTGCTCCTGAAGCATATCGTTTTCGCGTGCAAACTCTGCGCACTTAATCATCAGCTTTGCGGCTTCCTGTTGGAAGTCTGCTGTTTCCTTATCGTATGAGGCCATGTGCCAGTTCCTTATAGCTTTTAGGATGCACGCCATCCTTGGTTTTGTAGTCCATCAGATCAACCGTCCCATCACCCCATTCGGCTGCAACACGGCGTATTTGCTCACGGGCTGCTGCGTGATACGGGATAATCCAGATGACACGGTATGCTTCGACCTGCCTGCGAACAGTGCGTAGGTTTCGCAGCAGTGACTTCTCCAGCAGCTTGTCACCGACATCATTGCTTCCAAGGCTAATGATCACAGTCTTTGCTGTGACCTGCCTGATCAATGCAACCTGATGATGTGCGCTGCGTCCAACCTGTGCTTGTAGGATGCACGGTGTATGCGGCTTTAGACCAACAGCAATGCTGTCTCCTAATAAAACGCATTCAAGCATCTTTCTTCTCCCCTAGTGCAGCGCGAAGCAAAGCAACTATCTGTCCTGCTTCATCAGCGCGGATTTGCATATGTTTTTTTGACCTATCACTCCAACAATGCTTAACTGTTTCTTGCCGTTGCTTTGCTCTTTCTGAGACAATTTTAATCAAGTCATCAGCCGTCATCTTTCTTCTCCCCTAGTGCATGGCGGGCTTCTTCTTGCATGAACTTCACGCAGTCTTCCGCATTAGTTTCATCAACTTTAATATCAATCATCCAGCGCAGCGCCGCTTCCAGCGTCTCAATGCGGTCGTTCAAGCCAAATATCTCAGTGAGTTGATGGCTCATGTTTTCATGTGCCTCATTTAGATTAGCTTTCAGGCGAAGGTTTTCCTCACGCAGCCGCTTCACAAGATCATCCATCAGTCCCACTCCTGCATAATTGGATCGTGCGGCAAAGGCATCCAATGGCTAGGGGCCAAAGGATTGTGCCACATGATGTCTTTCCAGTTTTGGCTGTTTTCATCCCACCATACGGAAAATATGTAGCCGCCTTCCCAAGCCAAAATGTGCGTCCCATCTTTTGGCGCGGTTTTTATAGGGTTCCAATCATCCATCAGCTTTCTCCCCTAGTGCAGCGCGGGCGGTATAGCCACAGCCATTACCTTGCCTATGGATTGTCTCACAGCAAGTCATGTCGCAATCTTCAGCGTATGTTTCCAATGCCGCTTTCAGCGCCTCAATGCGGTCGGCGGCAACATGATTGACAAGCTGCACGGAGCCATCAGGCATTTTTATTGAGACTTCACCTTTGCGAAGGTGCTGAACAAGATCGTCGGTCACAGCCCTTCTCCCTCTTCGCAATCAATCTCAACCTTCACGCACGCAAGGCGTCCATCCATCGCAATTCCACTGGCATAGACAGCATCACCCAGATAATCGCGATACATATTTGCCATCACTTCGCCTCCCGCGCTTCAAGCATTTTGTCAGCCATCTGATAGCAATCTTCAGCGCATTGACTCCAACCAATACAGACAGGGTTTGCAAGCAAGCCCGTCAGCGCAGCCATCGCAAACTGGTCGCGCATCGTAATGTTCTGAAGCATTACACCCATCACTTGGCGCTCACGTTGCAATGCGTCTTCCAAAGCTTCAATGCGATTACGCAGCCGCTTCACAAGATCATCAGTCATAACTTTTTCCCCGTGACCATCATCACATATTGCCGCTTGTACTTCTCAGCCCGACGATGCAGTTTGACCTTCCACCCCATAACACCTGCGACATGGCACGCGCTCATCTCACGATCATTGGTAACACCACTGTCGATGCAGGCTTTCATGTGTGCGATACCAGCAGCCACTGAATACTCGTCATCGCGTGTCAGCCGTGCGATGTCGTGGAATCCAAGTGCATGCGCAGATGTTGGAAGCACCTGCATCACACCACGCGCCTGCTGCCGTCCGTTGCGTGTATTCACGGCAGGCCCGACAGCGCGTGTGTTAAAGCGGCTTTCAGTGTTTGCGATTTTCACCGCAACATTCACCCACTTTGCACCCAACTCCTGCCGTGCCTGCCGCTCGACAACCTTCTTCACCCGTTCTTTGTCGGCACTGAGATTGGAAGTCGCAGTCATTGTGACTGATCCGTTCCACCGTTCCCATTCCTTCATCCAGTAGGACGCATTACTTTCATCCTGATAAGCGAAGGCTGGTGATGCAGCGGCGACAAAGATTGATGCGTAGATTGCCTGTTTCATAATTGCTCCTGTTATTCCTGCTTTTTCGCATAGTCTCCAAGTGGAGTTCCTTCGAGCATACCCAGCGCAGACTTATAGGTGTCCAGCAGAGCCTCTTCTTCAGCGATAGTCGCAGCGTCCTTTTTGCGAAGAGCAATGACTTTCTTGATGATCTTTGGATCGTAGCCACTGCTCTTGGCTTCAGTGTAGATGTCCTTCACATCAGCAGCAAGGACAGCACGTTCATCTTCCAGCCGTTCAATCCTATTGACAATTTCAGCCAGCTTGTTGTTCGTCATTGGTGTATCCCCCAGATACAGTTGAACTTACTGCAGCTTCTAATTCAAACATCTCAAGTTCACGATGCACCAGTGCTGCATATCCTTGAATGTCAATCCAGTGATCTTTGAAGTCTGGATTACCTGCAAGAATGCGCCCCATCTTGTCAGCCATTGCATCAAGTGACTGTGCTTGAAAATACTCAAGCATTTTCCAACCCGGCATCTCGTGCATCACATTCTTCAGCTGTTGCGTACACGCTGCTTGGTTGCGGTAGAACCCGTGTGTCTTCTCTCGTTCTGATAATGTATCGTTGATAGTCATCACCCTTTTCCTTTCTCCACTTTCTCACTCCATACATCACTGATGTATGGTCACGGTTACAGAGTCTCGCTATTTCAGAGTATCCGTATCCATTCACAAAAAGTGCGTAGTAGCACTCATATCTAATCCAGTGCCATGTTTTCTCACGGCTGTTATTGACAACCATTTTCCAAGGCACATTGTCGCGAAACAGCATTGGTGCGACGATGTTTGCAACCCGTGATCGTTTGATGCCACGCAACAGCGGATGATCTGGAACACCAAAAACATCGATCTTCTTTGGCAGTTTTACTTCCGGTTCTGGTGGTTCTGGTTCTGGATCATGTGCTTTTGTTATGACAACTGGCGCAGGTTTTGGCGGTGCTCTCCATAGCTGTTGCCGAATGCGTGCATAGTTGTCCATGAAGTCTAGTGATACATCCCGATCAGCCATTTCCGTGCCTCACTCAATGTGTAGCAATACTGAAGTTGACCATGTACAGAAACTGCACGCCACTTGTGCGCAGTCTTCTTTCCTGTAATTGGTGCAACATGACCAGCAACCTTGTCGAAGTAGAACAGGGTATATGTCTGATCGTCATTGCGCTGCATATTTATTGGATTGACTAGCTGGTTCATTGCATCACCACTGCAATAATGCTGATGGCAACGATGACGCCAAACATCAGCGAACCAGCAGTAAAGACAACGATGTTCATGATGAGTTCTGAGGTGTTCATGTTTGTCTCCCCGGTAGTGGTGGGGAGCCGAAGCTCCCCGGTTGCATTAGATGGCAGTTGCCCAGAACTGCATCTGGTTGACGTCGTAGCCGAAGGCTGCGGCATCGCGTTTTGCGCGTTTGATGCCAGAAGCTGCATCGCGCGTCCAAGTGAAAGCCTTAACAGCTTCACCACCGTTAACCGCGAACCAGATTTCGAAAGAAGCAACCATCGGAACCCCCGAAGCAGTGGAGTGGGCCAATCCCGTCCTCCATGTAAAAAACATTAAACGGCAAAAAAACTAAATGCAACCAATAAAAAGCAACCCCGTGAAGATTTATCCACAGGGCTGCTGAATATGGTTAACAATGTGTTAACGGCTGTTACTCTGCTTCCATTGCACCCTTAGCAGCCTGCGCCCCTAGAAGGCCCTGAAGCTCAGGCCTCATTGGTGCACCATACCACTGACGGGCCACGGCATACGGGATGCCCAAGGATAGCAGTGGATCAATCGTAGCAACTCCTAGACCCTGTGCAGCACTGCCAGCAGCCACAGCAGGTGCGCCACGTTTCCCGCCAGTCAGGATGTCTTGGGCAAAGCTGCGCTGTGTAGTGCCGCTGTTAGGCACTGGATCAGGCAGAATTGCTGCACCTGCTCTCACAAAATCAGTGAACGGATTTCCACCTTCAGCCCACATTTGCGGGTTGCGACCGCGTTCAACTGCGGCAATCTGTTGAGGCGGGATAAACCCTGTATTGAGTTTATCCTGTCCAGCACGCGCCATAGTGTCTTCAATGCGTGAGAAAATCGCATAACGACGATTTACATCTTGCCACGCATTACGAAGTTCAGGGCTGCCAGCAGACCGCTCCATCGCATCTCCAAGTGCACGCTGCATACCTTGCAGTGCTTCACGCCAGAATTGTGCATTCGGACTATCACTGCGTTGCGCCCTAGCGATTTCTTCAGAAATCTTCGACTGCATCCGTTGATAGTCGATGCCTTCACCAGCTTTGCCACCTGCATACTCAAGAACGGTATCACGCATTCTTTGCCATGCAGGTGCTACATCTTGGAATCCGCGAACATAACGGTTTTCAATGTTGAGCAGATCATCAAACAACTGCTGCTGTTGTGTACCGCCAATTTGTGTAGCCTGTTCAAGCTGCGTGTATTCATTTCTGAAGTTTTTGCGTGCCTGAGACAACACTTCAGGAGTAGCGACATCGCTATCAATGCCTGCATTTCGCATGATGTTTCGTGTAAACGCACGCATCTGCTCATCCTCAACACGCGCAACACGCGGTGCTGATGTTGGCAGATACTTCATTACACTTTCAAAAACCTGAGCAGACGGATTACCTGAAACTTGAGCAGGTGTAAGTGGAACACCTGATTGCTCCAGCAAACTGACATTCCCCTGCCTAACTTCACCGCCTGTAGCCGGAAACAATCCACCGGGACGCACAGCTGGAAGTGCACCAGCAACAACACCAAGCGGAATAGCAAGACCAGCAGGAACGCCTGCCTCAAGTGCACCCTGAGTTGTTACTGCACCAGTTGTAGCACCTACTGTCTGCGTACCGGGTGCAGATGCGAGTGTCTGCATAACAGGTCGTGCAACCTGAGATGTCATTGGCAATGCCTGCGCAACATTGCGTGCTGCCGCTGCTCCTATTGGAGCTTCAACGGCAGCGCGTGCAGCAGCAGACATAAGGCGTTCTGTTGCACTTGCTGGTTCAGGTAGACCTGCTCTTGTCATCAATTCTTCCATAGCCTGAGACGGCACTGGTTGGTTTTGACGAGTCAAAGCATTCCATGCAGTCACAGCAACATCAGACAATGGTTGAGCAAGTGCAGCCGATGTTGCGCCAGCAAGTGCACCGGGAATAGCACCAATACCAGCAAACGGTGCGCCAGCAGCAGCACCTAGTGCAGCGCCTGCGGCAACAGGACCAAGTGCACGAGTTGCTAGTCCAGCACCACGTTGAATGTTTTCAAATGCACCACGATCAACCCGTTGCTGTAGTTTTTCGCGTTCTTTGGCAATCAGGTCATTTAGGTTCACACGATCTGCCATTAACGCCCCCTGTTCAAGCGGTTCAGACGTACAGCATAAGCTGCCTTTTCCTGTTCAGTCATGTCATCTGTATTCATTGTCAGCAATTCTTGCGGAGTTGCTGAGTTAATACGGTCAATCATACCGGGTTCATAAGGCTTAAACTCAAGACCTTGACGCTTTGCACCCGGTCCAGCAGCCGTAATCATGCCCTGTGTAGCAGCTTCTCGATTTTTGCGTTTCTGCTCAATAACAGCGTTTGTGTCACCTTGTTGTGGGAAATAGTTTTCTATTTCCTTTGCCATTTCATCAACGCCAATAACTGCGCCAGATTCTTTACGAAGATTTGCTCTAACCCAATTTTCCTGTGCTTGACGATAACGCTGTCTATCTTCATCACGCATGATGTTTGTTGCTATAGGTCCAATTTTAGGACCAACAAGAGTTTCAACAAGACCCGGCTTTGCAGCAGCACTAAAATCAAGAGGATCAGTGATCTTTGATGCTTGAATCATTCGTGCAGCAAATCCTGTCGCTCTTGCCTGATCTTCAGTAAGAGGCTTTTCTTCAGGTGGACGTTGCGCAATCAGCGGTGCAGTTGTGCCGGGAGCAGGAGCCTGCGCCACAGGAAGACCAGCGGCCTGTCCTGTTTGCTGAACTTCTGTTCCTGCTGTTGCAGGTTGCTGGATCAACCCTTTCGGCGGGATGACACCCTGTGGAATTGGTGGAGATGTCCAAGCATATTCCATCTGCTGTGTTGCAGGGTTGAATGTAGTGACCATCTTCGGCCCATACATTCTATTGAATGCAACAGAGTATTCAGGTGTTTCTGCAATTTTTGGGTCTTTAGTTGCAGAAAGGATCAGGTTTTGAGCCCGACCTTCAAGGCCACCTGCTTCTTCAACTTTGCGATTGTCTGTAGCAAGTTTTGCAAGTTCTTCAGAAAACTTAGCTGCATCTCCTCCAGTTGCTTTCAACCGGGCAAAAACTTCATTTCTTGGGATGTTTGGAAACTGCGAGAAGATAGAAGCACCAGCTTCCGCTGTTGTACGCGGAAGTGATGGAGGATTAAACAGAGATGCAGGCGCAGCCGGAGGTGTAACAGGCGCAGCAGACGGCTGTTCTGATGTCGGTGCAGCAGCATGTGCTGACGGTTGCACAACACCACCGGGCGTCACGGCAGGAGCAGCAGCAGGTGCAGCAGGTGTTACAAGTGCAGGAGTTGGTGCAGCAGCAGCAGGTGCAGGTGCAGCGCCGTAAATGCGGCGTAGTGTGTTGATTTGTGCATCAATCTGCGATGTGTCACCATTGATTGATGCAATGTTAGCCTTCTGTGCTTCAAGAGCAGTAATAGCCTTCTCGCGGTTAGCAAGAATGTCGGCATACTGTGCTTCTTGAATCTGACGAGCCAGCGGATTCACATACTGCGATGTTGCACGCTGCTGCACGATGTTCTGCACCTGTGCGGCAGATACACCCGGTGGCAAGTCAAACCCGTAAGCCTGCTTGAATGCAGCAGGGTCTTTCATCAGCGCATTGATCTGACCAAGTGATTGCTGGTTCTGCATCCGTTCAGCAAGCTGTGATTGAAGCATACGTGTTTGCAGATT
>Ga0255152_1000408_pt1 | contig 12131 bp, 14 predicted proteins | sample Atl_Yuk_RepC_8h_FD_183624 | JGI IMG/M metagenome (GOLD analysis project Ga0255152, IMG submission 183624) | Freshwater microbial communities from Altamaha River, Georgia, United States - Atl_Yuk_RepC_8h | ecosystem: Environmental > Aquatic > Freshwater > River | place: USA: Georgia | collected...
CGGAATTTTTGTCACATTACGAGCCTGATGAGCCCTTTGCATGTCTTAGACAGAATGACGGGTTAAGTGACAAATTTTGACGACCAGAACTTTCCGGTTCACACTGTCACATAATCGAACGTATACGTGACGGGTGAAAAGGTGCTGATCGGCTACATGCGGGTATCGAAGGCGGACGGATCCCAGTCCACCAATTTGCAACGCGATGCGCTCATCGCCGCTGGTGTGAGCCTTGCGCACCTTTACGAGGATCTGGCCTCGGGCAGGCGCGATGATCGCCCAGGGTTGGCTGCTTGCCTGAAGGCGCTTCGTGAAGGGGACACGCTGATCGTGTGGAAGCTCGATCGGCTTGGCCGTGATCTGCGCCACCTGATCAACACCGTGCACGACCTAACTGCGCGTAGCGTGGGCCTGAAGGTCCTGACCGGTCACGGTGCGGCGGTCGACACGACGACTGCCGCCGGCAAGCTTGTGTTCGGTATTTTTGCCGCGCTGGCCGAGTTCGAGCGTGAGTTGATTTCCGAGCGAACAGTCGCTGGACTTATCTCGGCGCGCGCTCGCGGCAGGAAAGGGGGGCGCCCCTTCAAGATGACCGCCGCCAAGCTACGCCTGGCGATGGCCAGCATGGGGCAACCGGAAACCAAGGTGGGCGATCTCTGCGAAGAACTCGGGATTACCCGGCAGACGCTCTACCGGCACGTGTCGCCCAAGGGCGAACTGCGGCCAGACGGCGTAAAGCTGCTCTCCCTCGGTTCAGCCGCATAAATGGAGGCGACCTGGAACGGGGCGCTGTTCAGTGCGGCAACGATCCGATTACCGGTGTCGACCCAGAGCAGCCGTAGAGCTTTTGGGAAAGCTGTCGTTCAACGTTTGACGTGAGGGGCCGCCGTAGCGGCGAAGCCGCGAAGGGAACCCGCAAGCGCAGCTTGTGGGCGGTCCCTCTCGACGGAATGGTTAGATGCGACCGTTTTAGTGAACACTTGCCTTAGATAGCAAGTTGAGCACAGCAACGCCGCTGATAATGAAGCCGACACCAACAAATCCCCACATATCTAGTTTTTGACCATGCAAAACCCATGCAATCGCAGTGACCAAGACGATCCCGAGGCCCGACCAAACTGCGTAGGCGATTCCAACAGGAATCGATTTGAGTGTCAGCGACAGGAAATAAAAAGCAGCAGCGTATCCCGCTACGACGATAAAAGACGGTACTAACCTAGTAAAGCCCTCACTAGACTTGAGCGCAGAGGTTGCAATGACCTCAAAAATAATGGCCGTAGCCAGAAATAACCAATTTTTCAAAATATTTCTCCATGGAGTTCCGCGAAGAAATTTTAGGTTCGATTTAAGAAAAAAAAACAGTCTTGTTGCTGGCCGAAATTTGTGCGCACAGCAAAGCATCTAACGCTGGAGTTAAGCCGCGGCGCGTAGCGCCGTCGGCTTGAACGACTTGTTATACAAATTTTGCTGGTAACCAGATTGACCATTTTGGAAATCAATTGTTTTTTACAAGATGAATAAACCTATCAACATCGGCTTGGTAATCTTGAGAATTGAAACCGTTTTCGCAGTTTGCGTGAACATAGCCGCCATAGCCCATGCCAAGATATCTGAAGGTATCTTTAAATGAATTGAGAAATGAGCTATCAGCATCGCTGCTAATGGATGTGCAAACAACAAAACCTGTTTTACTGCGCAGCCGCCTACCAATATCCTTTAGCTCATCAACATCCAGAAAATCCGATGTTCTATCAATAAATACCTTCATTTGAGCACTTGGGCCGTACCAATAAACTGGCGTTGCCAAAATTATATTCTCGTAATCTAGCAATTGATTCATCACAGAAAGAAAATCATCGCCTATGTTTTTGTGATCATAGTCATAGGGTGATATGTCTTTATCCAACAAATTGATTACACCAATATCTAGCTCAGAAGAGATCCAATCTATAAGTCTACCTGTATTGCCATTCCTTCTGGCACTCGCAAATACTGCTATTGTTTTGCTCACTGCTGACTCCTTTCATTTGTATAACTTTGTTTTAGGGCGACTGCCCTGCTGCGTAACATCGTTGCTGCTCCATAACATCAAACATCGACCCACGGCGTAACGCGCTTGCTGCTTGGATGCCCGAGGCATAGACTGTACAAAAAAACAGTCATAACAAGCCATGAAAACCGCCACTGCGCCGTTACCACCGCTGCGTTCGGTCAAGGTTCTGGACCAGTTGCGTGAGCGCATACGCTACTTGCATTACAGCTTACGAACCGAACAGGCTTATGTCCACTGGGTTCGTGCCTTCATCCGTTTCCACGGTGTGCGTCACCCGGCAACCTTGGGCAGCAGCGAAGTCGAGGCATTTCTGTCCTGGCTGGCGAACGAGCGCAAGGTTTCGGTCTCCACGCATCGTCAGGCATTGGCGGCCTTGCTGTTCTTCTACGGCAAGGTGCTGTGCACGGATCTGCCCTGGCTTCAGGAGATCGGAAGACCTCGGCCGTCGCGGCGCTTGCCGGTGGTGCTGACCCCGGATGAAGTGGTTCGCATCCTCGGTTTTCTGGAAGGCGAGCATCGTTTGTTCGCCCAGCTTCTGTATGGAACGGGCATGCGGATCAGTGAGGGTTTGCAACTGCGGGTCAAGGATCTGGATTTCGATCACGGCACGATCATCGTGCGGGAGGGCAAGGGCTCCAAGGATCGGGCCTTGATGTTACCCGAGAGCTTGGCACCCAGCCTGCGCGAGCAGCTGTCGCGTGCACGGGCATGGTGGCTGAAGGACCAGGCCGAGGGCCGCAGCGGCGTTGCGCTTCCCGACGCCCTTGAGCGGAAGTATCCGCGCGCCGGGCATTCCTGGCCGTGGTTCTGGGTTTTTGCGCAGCACACGCATTCGACCGATCCACGGAGCGGTGTCGTGCGTCGCCATCACATGTATGACCAGACCTTTCAGCGCGCCTTCAAACGTGCCGTAGAACAAGCAGGCATCACGAAGCCCGCCACACCGCACACCCTCCGCCACTCGTTCGCGACGGCCTTGCTCCGCAGCGGTTACGACATTCGAACCGTGCAGGATCTGCTCGGCCATTCCGACGTCTCTACGACGATGATTTACACGCATGTGCTGAAAGTTGGCGGTGCCGGAGTGCGCTCACCGCTTGATGCGCTGCCGCCCCTCACTAGTGAGAGGTAGGGCAGCGCAAGTCAATCCTGGCGGATTCACTACCCCTGCGCGAAGGCCATCGGTGCCGCATCGAACGGCCGGTTGCGGAAAGTCCTCCCTGCGTCCGCTGATGGCCGGCAGCAGCCCGTCGTTGCCTGATGGATCCAACCCCTCCGCTGCTATAGTGCAGTCGGCTTCTGACGTTCAGTGCAGCCGTCTTCTGAAAACGACAGGCGTTTTGGCCGCCAGCATCTTTTCGTGCATCGCTTGCATGGCTTTCATGTGCTCGTCCATCTTGGCCATTGCAGCCATCGGCCCCGCACCCGTTGGCTTCGCGGCCGCCTTCATGTTGGCGGACGCAGGCGATGTGCTGCCTGCTGGGTGATGGGCTTTGTGCTCATCGGCAGTTTGCGCCATCACGCCCAGTGAGAGCGAAGCGACACAGATACCGACCAGGGTATGGCGGATTTTTGACGTAGTGATCTCCTTCTTCCGATGAAAAATCGTCGCAGTCAGCATTCGAACCCTCTGACCGCGACGACACAGCACGCCCGAGCAGCGTGTTCTTACTGAGCGGGCTGAATGTCAGTGACAACCATCTTCCCGCCCTCGTTGACGACCATGAACTTGACCTTGTCGCCGGGCTTCACCTTGCCCAGCAGATTCTTGTCTTTTGCGGTAAACACCATGGTCATGCCGGGCATGTCCATGTGCTTGATTTCTCCGTGCTTGATTGTGACTTTGCCAGCCTCAATATCTACTTTCTTGACCTCGCCTTCGGTCATCGATGCAGCAGGCCGCGACATGTCCATCTTGCTGTGATCCATGGTGGTCTGTGCCACGCTGCCGACAGGCAGGCCAATGCCCATGGCCAAGGCGGAAACGGCGGTGATTTTCTGAATAATGTTCATGGTTATCCTCGTGGGTAGGTGTTGAAAACAGTGGTGCTGCCATCGCGCTGAATCAACAGCACCTGATACGCATCGCGCCGGTTGTCGTAAGCAGGCCCATCCATGCCTGGCGACCCAATCGGCATGCCTGGCACTGCCAGTCCCAAGGCTTTGGGTTTTTCTTTGAGTAGGCGTTGGATGTCTGCAGCGGGCACGTGACCCTCAATCACGTAGCCTTGGATCAATGCCGTGTGGCAAGAGCCAAATTTCTGCGGCATACCAAGGCGTGCGCGTGCGGCGTTGTTGCCTTGGTCAATCACAGTGGTCGCAAAACCATTCTTTTCGAGGTGCGCAATCCAGTCTTTGCAGCAGCCGCAGTTGGGATCTTTCCAGACCTGCAAGATTGCCGGTGCGGCGTAGGCGACCATGGTCGAAGGTGCCAGCGCCAGCACTCCGATACCGGCAAGCCAAATGCGTCGGGTGGTACATGCCATTGAGTGCAGTCGTGACATGGGGCGCTCCTTGTTGATTGCTCAAACTATTTTTTGCTGACCTTGACTTGACCCTTCATACCGGCCTCGTAATGACCTGGCATCAGGCAGGCAAAATTCACAGCTCCTGCTTTTGTGAACTGCCAGACGATTTCCCCCTGCTTTCCAGGAGCCAGCGTGACTTTGCTGGGTTCATCGTGTTCCATATCTGGAAACTTGCGCATCTGCTCCAGGTGTTCCAGCAATTCCTGCTGGGTACCCAAACTCAATTCATGTTTGACCTTGCCTTTGTTTTTGACGATGAAGCGCACCGTCTCGCCCTGCTTGACTTGAATATCGGCTGGCGTGTAGCGCATGTTGTCCGTCATCTCGATGGTGACGGTTCGGCTGGCCTTGCTGGCCACGCCGGGTTTTCCAATTGCCGTCTCGTCGCTATCGTGTCCGTGGCCACCAGCATGGGTGCCACCGGCAAACGCGGCACTGGACATAGCCAGCGCGGCGATCAAGGTCAAGGGCCAAAGGGTGCGGGTCATCTGGGTCATTGCAATTTCTCCTGGGTTAAATGAAAGCGGATCAGTGGTTCTCATGGCCACTGCTGGGTTTGCGCACCTTCACTTCCGTTGGGGTGGGCGGTTTCTGGATACGTGGCATGGATTGCCCGCCTTCCGACTTGAAACGAGCAGGTTCGGCGAGCGGCCCGGTGTATTCGTGCGCCACCGTGCCCTCCGGGTGCTTGAACCACCCCGGATTGCTGTAGTCACCAGGCTTTTGGTCACGACGTACCTTAAGTACGCTGAACATGCCGCCCATCTCGACCGATCCGAACGGGCCCTCGCCGGTCATCATGGGCGCGGTGTTGTCAGGAATGGGCATTTCCATCTCGGTCATGTCGGCCATGCCACGCTCGCCCATCACCATGTAGTCAGGAATCAAGGAATTAATCTTCTTGGCGATCCCACGATGATCAACTCCGATGAGCGTGGGCACGTTGTGGCCCATGGCATTCATGGTGTGGTGGCTCTTGTGGCAGTGGAAGGCCCAGTCGCCTTCCTCGTCGGCGAGAAACTCGATCTGCCGCATTTGGCCGACCGCGACATCGGTGGTGACCTCGTACCAGCGGGTGCTCTTGGGAGTTGGCCCGCCATCTGTGCCAGTGACGAGAAACTCGTGCCCGTGCAGGTGGATCGGGTGGTTGGTCATCGTCAGGTTGCCGATACGAATGCGAACCTTGTCGTTCAACCGCACATTTAATGAATCGATGCCGGGGAAGATTCGGCTGTTCCAGCTCCACAGGTTGAAGTCCAGCATCGTCATGATCTTGGGCGTGTAGCTCCCAGGGTCGATGTCGTAGGCGTTGAGCAGAAAACAAAAATCCCGGTTCACTTCATCGATCAACGGGTGCTTGGCTTTGGGGTGAGTGACCCAGAAGCCCATCATGCCCATGGCCATCTGCGTCATTTCATCCGCGTGTGGGTGATACATGAAGGTGCCGGGACGACGTGCGACAAATTCATATACAAAGGTTTTGCCTGGTTGAATGGCGGGTTGATTCAGTCCAGCAACCCCATCCATACCATTGGGCAAGCGTTGTCCATGCCAGTGAATACTGGTGTGCTCAGGGAGCTTGTTTGTCACAAAGATCCGCACGCGGTCGCCCTCGACCACTTCGATGGTGGGGCCAGGGCTTTGCCCGTTGTAGCCCCAAAGGTGGGCCTTGAAGCCGGGGGCCATCTCGCGCACCACCGGTTCGGCCACCAAGTGAAACTCTTTGACGCCGTTGTTCATACGCCAGGGCAAGGTCCAGCCGTTGAGTGTCACCACCGGGTTGTATGAGCGCCCAGTATTGGGCACCAGTGGCGGCATGGTGTCAGGGCTGGTTTGAATGACGGGCTCTGGCAAGGCTGCAAGTGCCACGCGGCTCACAGCACTGGCTGCAACTGCACCACCGGCGATACTGGCCAATCGAAAAAAATCTCTTCTGGATGTCATTGCTTTACTCTCGTGTTCAATGTCCAGCCGCGCCAGCGCTAGGCGCGCTGGTCATCACGGACAGGGAGGTCATAGTGGGGCGGCCGATCAACGATGCCTGCAAGGCTGCGTCCGCCAGCCAGTACTGCTGCTGCGCAGCGATGGCGGCGGTCACGGTGCCGACTTGATCACGAGCATCGGCCATCAGCTCAAAGACACCAATCAGCATGCCGTTGTAACGAAGCTGGTTTTCTTCGGAGATCACACGGCGCACGGGCAGCACTTCATCCCGGTAATGCTTGGCCACATCAAATGATGTGCGATAGGCCGAATAACTCTCGCGCAAGTGCGAGCCCGCCGCGCGCACCGTGGCCTCCAGTTGATTGGCCGCCGCGAGCGTGCGGGCATTCCACGCATCGCGCTGCATGCCGCCCCAGTCGAAAATTGGTAAGCGAACCGCCACCTCGAATCCGCGCGGTTCGGTTCGGGTTCCTGCTGCGTTGTCAAATACCGTATTGCGCCGCGCGGTCAGTTCGATGTCGGTGAAGCTGGTGATGATGTTCAAGCCTTGTGCCTTGCCCGCGCCAGCCAGTGCGCTTTGCGCCAAACGAATGTCCAGACGACCATTCGTCGCCAATGCGCCGACCGTATTTGGTTCGAGCGGCGCTTTGGGCAAATCGGGCAGACGTTCGGGCAGTTGGAGTTGTTGCCCCTGCGCCTCATCAAGCCCCAGCAAACGAATCAGCTCCTCCCGGCTCGCGGTCGCTTGGTGTTGGGCCGTCGCCAGGCGGGTAGCGGCATCGGCATAGAAAGATTGCTCACGGGCACGACTGATGCGGTTGAAGTTGCCTACCGACTGCATGCGCCGCGCGAGTTCGGCACCTGCCTCGGCGCTTTCAAACACCTGTCGCGCGTAGCTCAGGGCCTGCTGAGCCGCCACGGCACGCACCCAGGCTTGGCGTACCTGCGTCACGCGATCCACCACCTCAGCAGAAAGACGCAATTGCGCCTGCTCGATGCGGCGCTCGGCGATGCCCGTGCGGGCAGGCAAGGTCAAGAGATCCAGCAGACCAAACGAGAGCGAGCGCGCCAACTCCAGCTCATCACCAACCACCATGCGCTCAAAACTGAAGATGGGGTTGGCAATGCGGCCGACCTGTGCGGCGTCGGCGGACTCCGCCCAACCTTGCGCCAGCAGGGCTTGCAAGGCGTGGCTGTTGGTCAATGCGAGCTGCACAGCTTCTTTCTGCCCAAGGGGTTTTGCCAGCAATTGGGCAGCGAGCTGTGCGCGTTGCTCACGTTCCTGATTGCTTTGGGCCAAGCTCAATTGCCCGTCAGTGAAGCCGGTGGTCTCGGTATTGACGCGGTTCACGTTCTGCTCAAGGCTGACGCTGGCACAGCCAGACAAAACCCCGATAGCAACCACGGACACCGCCAGCTTGGCGCGATGAGATGAGAGCAAGCGCTTCATTGCTTGCCTCCCTCATGGTGACCGGCATGCGGATTGGCCGCCGGTGGCGTATCGGGCGCTGGCTGTCCAGTTGCGGCTTCCTTGGCGTAGGCGCGCCAGCCGCCAATCCGGCCAACCCGGTCATTGGCCTCACGCCAGGACTGCACCGCCTGATCGGTGTAGCCCTGATAACTCGCCAATGCAGAGGCGTACTGCAACTTGGTCGGCAATGGATTGGCCTGAATTTTTTCCACTGGCGCGGCCAGTGCGGCACCGGTAGCCAGCACGCAGAGCCACGGCAACAGACTTCTGGACAGGGACGAAGGGTTTGGCATCACCGCAGGCTCCTTTCAATTTGTTGAAACATGAGAAGAGTTTGGGCCACCACCCCTGTCAGGAGGGTGACTCCAAGATGACATTTATGTCATCTTGCTGCCATAAAGACAAAATTCTGTCAGACTAACCGGTAGAAATAGATGGAGCAGGCCCGTGAAAATACTGATCGTTGAAGACGAACCGAAAACCGGCGAATACCTGCGTCAAGGCTTGAATGAAGCCGGTTTTGTGGCGGACTTGGCGGCCAATGGCAGCGATGGGCTGCACTTGGCTTTGCATGGCGAATACGACTTGGTGATCCTGGACGTGATGTTGCCGGAGCTGGATGGCTGGCAGGTGCTGGCCTCATTGCGTCGGCGCGGGTTGGACATGCCGGTGCTATTTTTGACCGCACGCGACCAGGTCGAGGATCGCGTCAAGGGTCTTGAACTGGGGGCTGACGACTATCTGGTCAAGCCATTTTCTTTTGCGGAGCTTTTGGCACGGGTGAGAACAATTCTTCGCCGTGGGCGCGGAGGTGGAGTGGATAGCAACACCCTGCGCACGGCGGATTTAGAACTGGATTTGCTGCGACGTCGCGTTACGCGAGGTGGGCGCCGGATAGATCTGACCGCAAAGGAATTCGGTCTCCTCGAATTGCTGATGCGCCGACAAGGTGAGGTATTACCACGCTCCTTGATTGCGTCTCAAGTGTGGGATATGAACTTCGATTCCGACACGAATGTCATCGAAGTGGCAATGCGACGCTTGCGAATCAAAATCGACGATGGGCAAGCGGTCAAATTGATCCAGACAGTACGGGGCATGGGATACGTGCTTGAAGTGCCGCAGGAGCCCTGAGTGTTGCCTCGTCTATCGTTGACCCACCGGCTTACGCTTTTTTTTACCCTGGTGGCCTCCAGCGTGGTGCTGGGTTTGGGCGGGCTATTCATGGCTTCGGCGGATCAACACTTTGTTGACCTTGATCGCGGTGCACTGCAAGACAAGCAACATCTCATTGGCGAAATCATCGCAAGTAGCAGATCCTCCAAAGATTTGGATCGCCGGCTCGACGAATCGCTTAATCATCACCACGGACTTTTCGTGCGCGTCAGCAGTGGTGATGGGCGAATCCTCTTTCAGACCGAGGGTTATCCTGCGGCTGATCGTCTGCAGTTGCCTCCAGATGTGAATCCTTTAATGGCTTTGATGTGGTGGCGTCGCGGACAGCAGGAATTCCGACATCAGCAATTCCAGGCAGAGGCGCAGTACGCGCCAGGAATTCAACTCACGGTCAGCCTTGCCATGGATACGGCCCACCATCAGCATTTTCTAAATGAGCTTTTGAACGCACTAGGCTTGTATGCGCTAGCAGCAATCGTCGTCAGCGGTTTGCTTGGATGGGCAGCGGTCTATTACGGCCTCGCTCCACTAAGAGCCATTAAGGCGCATGCTGCTGCCGTAACCGCCCAGCGTTTGCAGCCTTGCATGCCGGTTCAGTCTGTGCCAATCGAGATGGCTGATTTGGCGAAGACGCTCAACCAGATGCTAGAGCGGCTCCAGGATGACTTTCAGCGATTGTCTGAGTTCTCTTCCGACTTGGCTCATGAACTTCGGACGCCAATCAGTAACCTGCTCACTCAGACTCAGGTTACTTTGACTTCCAAGCGTGAGAACGAGGTTTACAAGGATGTTCTTGCTTCAAACGCCGAGGAGTTGCAGCGACTGGCTCGCATGGTGTCTGACATGTTGCTGTTGGCTAAAACCGAACGCAGGGTGGACCTACCGCACAAAGAAGACTTCATGGCCGCAGATGAAGTCCAAGCGTTGATCGACTTCTACGAGGCTGTGGCAGACGACAAGAGTATTGCTCTAACCCTGGAGGGGAACGGCCCGGTGCAGGGCGACCGCCTTATGTTCCGGCGTGCATTGAGCAATCTCATGTCGAATGCGCTACGTTACGCGCCTTCAGGCAGTTGCGTAAAAATCACTGTTGCCAGTCGGATGAACTGCACCGACATCTCAGTTGAGAACAGCGGCGAAGACATTGATCCGCTCTTGATGCCACGATTATTTGACCGCTTCTATCGCGTGGACCAAGCGCGCTCGCATCTCGGGTCAGATGGGGTGGGGTTGGGACTTGCCATCACCAAGGCGATAGTGGAAGCACATGGCGGCAGCGTCTACGCCAGCTCTGCCCGCGGCATCACTCGATTTACCTTGACGTTTCCTCATTGAATGAACCCGCCGGAGTCGTTTGATTGACGTCTTAGTATTCGGAGGTTAGATTGCTTTCTTCGAACCGAGCAAGAAACTTTTTTTCCTGTAGTTGCCAGTCCATGGGGAACGGCTCCAGCAGATCCCTCATGGTCAACCAAGCTGGGTGTGATCCGTCAAGGATTGCCTGAACCACTTTGGGCGACAAGTAGGCCAGCCGCAGGATACGGCTGACGTAGGATGGGTTGATCTTCTCCGCGGCAGCCAGGTCTTCGATGGTGGCGTAGGTCCCGTCATAAAGCAGGCGCTGCCACCTGAACCCGCGTGCAATCACCTTGATCATGGTGTTGTCGATCGTTGCCTCGCGGCGCACCAAACCACGCGATCCATCGGGCAAGACGATGACCGTTTTGCCGCCCCGCGGTCGAAAGGTCATTGGGATGTGGGTCGTCTCCGGCATTTGCGCAGCTTGAGTCATGCAGCCTCCTTGTAGGCCTGTTGCATGACCGTGTCGCGAAGCAGTTTGGTCATGCCGGTGGACTTCCACTTGATGTCGATACCGTCCGTGCGAACCGTGATCCGCTCGATCAGCGCTTTAGCGATGCATGCCTGCTCAGCCGGAAACAAGTTATCCCAAACCTGGTCAATGGACTGGAGTGTCTGGATGGCATCGGCCTCACTGATGTCTGGTCGAGACGAGGTGACTTCCCGGACCGCCTCGGCCAGGATTTCCGGCGCTCTCAAAACGCCGCGCAGTCGCTCGACCACGACCCCTTCAATTTCGCCGGCTGGCACACGCCGGACTTCGCAGGCAGCCGCGACAACAGACATATGCAACTCAACTTTTAACGAATTTCCTGAAACCTAAGCCAGATGCGGCGCACAAGGTTGTTTTCGCAAGTTAGAATGGCTTGTGAAAATCGTAAATTTGGCTCTTTTGTCGGAAAAGTTGTAAAACGCAACTTTTGAGTTTATTACACGGTTTATTACACGTAAGTTCTAAATTTACGTAAGCGTTTGATTTGTAAGGGTTTTTCAACAGCCTGGCTTTCTGTTAATCCGTAGGTCCCTGGTTCGAGCCCAGGTCGGGGAGCCAAACTTCTGCTGCTAAAGCATCAAGGCCTTGCGCGTGCGCAGGGCCTTTTTGTTTGCGCGCCGGAGTCTCCGGTTCGCGAGCGCAGATCAAGCCACCTGTCATTGGGAAGCCCGAAGCGCTTGACGCCGGTATTCCCGTGGCGACACCTGATAGCGCCGCCGGAAATGTTCACCGAAATTCGACAAGGAGGCATAGCCGCAGGACAGAGCAATTTCGGCCACCGGTTCCGTACTTTCCAGCAGGCGCAGCGCAGCCCAGCTGCAACGGGCGTCATTGATGAATTCGATGAAGGACTTGCCCACTTCGCGACGGAAGAACCTTCCGAACGCAGCAGCGGAAATGCCCGCGATGGCCGCAGCGTCGGACACGGAGAGATCGTCGCCCAGGTGAGCCTGCACCCAACGCAACAGCCGATCCACGCGCTGACGGCGCAAGCGAAATGCAGAGCCTTCGGCATCGGCCGGTGTGGCCTGAACGGACAAGGAGCGCAGGTCGAGCGATCCCTCGCCCAACTCTTTGTTCATCAACGCCAGCAACTCGATCAAGTGC
>Ga0255152_1000413_pt1 | contig 12060 bp, 13 predicted proteins | sample Atl_Yuk_RepC_8h_FD_183624 | JGI IMG/M metagenome (GOLD analysis project Ga0255152, IMG submission 183624) | Freshwater microbial communities from Altamaha River, Georgia, United States - Atl_Yuk_RepC_8h | ecosystem: Environmental > Aquatic > Freshwater > River | place: USA: Georgia | collected...
TAGGGGATTGTCTAGTGCTTTTTTAAGATCTTCGCTAATTTTCTTGTCAAGTGCCTTTAATTTAGCATCAACTTCACGATTATTAGCTGCAATAGCCTTAGCATTATCAGCACTCATCTTATTCATTTCTTTAGTAGCAGCATTAAGTGATTGATCGGCCGCTTTTTGTATTGATCTAACCTCAACCTTAATTTCCTGCACAGTTTTGTCTAGCTCACGTTGCTGCGTTTTGTTACTAGCCTCTACACTTTCAACTACCTTTTCAAGTCTACGTATATCGCCCTTAAGATCATTTTTAATATCGCGTGTGTACTCAGCAGTTTTATCCGAACCTTCCTGCACAGCCCTAGCAGTTTTAGTAGAATTTTCCTCTATAACTGCCAGTCGTTTATCAAATTCACTAAAATCAGGTGCTACATATTCGGCAATCTTCTTTTTCATTCCTATATAGTCTTTGTAAACCTCAAAAGCACCATAAAGTGCACCTAGTACGCTGCTTAATAATGTAGCTACAACCATTAATTTAGCTGGAGTAAAATCATAACCACCTACGCTAATAACAGTATCTTTGCTAGCATATTTTTTAGCCGCGGCTTCTAACTCATCTACTTTTTTATCTAAGTTTACTTTTTCTTCACTCACGGCTACCTCCACTGTTGGTTTATCATCTGCTCGTGCAGTTGATCACTGCGTAAGTTCTGTAGTGCGCGTCTATTATCTACAGTACGCTGATTACGATAGATTTCCTTGGGCTGATAAAAACTAGCGTCTGCTAGTGCTATGGTATAAGCACTAAATCCAACCGGAACTACATTAATAGTGCTAATACTAACACCACTGGCTAGTGTACTATCTTCAGTTTTTTGATTAACGCTGGCTGTTTTAGTTGTGCTAGTTTCTTCTTGTGGTAAACTTGGTTTAGCTTCTAGTATACTATTAATAGGATTAGTACGATCGCTAGTAAAGTTAATAGCTTGTTGTGGTAATTCTGCACTAATTACAGGTGTAGCTATAATATAGCTGTTACTGGTGGTTTGACCAACTTCTACAGTTTGTTGTTGTGGCGCAGCTATTGCTAGTTGACTTAAATTGTTAACACTTTCGGTTTGTAGAATATTAACTGGTTTAGTTTCAATAGTAGGCTGCGATGGTGGTTGATATGTAGCTACGGCTTGACTAGTTATATTCATAGGCTGAACAGGTTGTGTAAACACACCTTGTTCTTGGTTTACTATGCTAGTAACTTGCATGGCATTAAAAACTACTACAGCACTTGTACTGGTTATGGATACGGGTTGTGCAAATTCTACTTGATTTTGTTGATTGCGTTGCTGTGCGCTAATATTAACTACGCTAGTACTGCCAGGCTGTGGGCCCATATTTAACAGTTGGTCTTGTCGTGAGGTAGCTGTGGAAAAATCAACAATAACTTGTTGTTCTTGTTTATCAATTACTTGACTAGCTTTAGCAGAATCTAGTGCTAGTGTTTCTGCTTGACGTATGCTTGCAGTTGCAGTTATGCTAGCTGTTTGTATAGCACCTTGACTAGCTTGTTGAGCTATTGAGGTTTCACGTTGTTGATTTTGCCTGATTAAGTTTAGTGCAAGTGCGGTTGAATCATTAGTTGTTTCAACCCTAGTAATATTTCTACTAGTAGATTCTCTATTTTCTGATTTTGGCTGCGCTTCCTCTCTAGCAGCAGTTATTGATGCTGGCGGTGGAGGTGGCGGTCTAGATTGTTGATTGTCCACTGGAGAAGGTGGTGGTAAACTAGTTGTATTAACCACAACAACAGGATTTGTTGTATTTGTATCTATTATTGTAGTAGTTATTGTACTAGTAGGAGTTGCAGTTGCTGTAGAAACAGTATTCGACAATGATACCTGTCTAGCCGCTTCTTGTTCTTCTGCTAGTTTTTTAACAGTTGCATCAAAATTACTGCAGTTAGGGCTGTATAGTGGTTGTGTATAGCAAGGATCAGGACTCCAAATAGGCCTAGTCCAGGCACTCCACTGAAAGTTATCACCCCATACTCCAGTAGCATACCACTGTATACCACCAAGATTTAAGCTATTTTGTGTTTCTGTAAATAAGAATCTGTTGCTATAACCGCCGCCGCTGTAATTACCTTCACGGTATTGGCTATCCTTAAACAACTCATTGTTATTTTTATCAGTTATTCTAAAATTTATAGTGCCACCATTAGCCCCACTACTACTAGTGCACCAAAATAAAAATGTATTGGTACAGTAATCTCCAGCATAGTAGCCAAAGCCATAGTCAAAACCGTATACTTGTACACCACCACCAATATGTGGCAGTCTAGTAGCTATATTATATCCCCACCAGTATAGTGGACTTGTACCGCCTTGAACTATACTGCTAAAACCTGGGCAGCTAGGACTGTAGGCTGGATTTAATATACATGGGTCAACACTATAATTAGCTCGTATATAAGCATCTTTAACTTGTGGACCATAACAGTCTGGCATAATACAGGCCCAATACCCTGCATCTTGCCCATATATGCCCATGTTTACTGAACCAGCTTGTGCTAGTGTTTTTGCTCCACTAAAAGTAACTGTTTCAGCTAGTTGTTGCCAGGTGGGGTTATAGGCGCTGTTGCCATCAGTAATATTTTTTAAGCCTAGTTGGTGTACATAAAATGTAGCTGCTCCGCTGCTAGGATAGTAACCTACTTCTACACGCAGTGTATCTTGTGGACCGCTAGTATCCCCACAACTACCACCAATTTGATTGGCACAGGGAAATCTATACTTTAAGCCATACATAAAACCAGTAACAAATACAGCATTAGTGTTTTGATAACCATGCGCAAAGCTACCTAGGTTAATGCCACTAATCCCTAATTCTTCACCAAGATAACTAAAAGTATAACCATCAGTTGCATTAAAACTTCCCTGCGGGCTGCCGTAAGGAGTCCAGTTACCTGGAGCCCCTGTAGTACTAGTCCAACCATTATTAGTTTTTAAACTGCTATCATAAGGTATAAGATTGCCTGTAGTGCTATCAATACTATAACCACTAGGAGTACTTACACTGCCGCTAACTACCTGCGCTGTAGCAAATCCAGGTAGTATAGCCATTACCGTTAGCGTGACAAGTATTGACCAGACTATTAACTTATCCCTCATCTAAACCAACCGACTTTTTTATTTTGTTTGGCAACTTCAGTTTCGGTTCTGTAGTCATATTGTGGAATCTTGTCTGGATTTGCCATCCACAATTCCTTAGCCTGATCACCGATTTTGCCTTCGTAGGGGCATGGTGTGCCGGCTGCCAGCATTGCCTCAAACACTCTGCGGTCTTGGCACATAGTAGCTACAGCAGCAACTTTCATGCCCATGTCAAATAAGGTTTTTGATAGTTTTAATCTTTCGCAATTTAGGTCACGTTGTGTGCCACCTAATGACATGCCTACAATTTGTGTTTGTACAGCACCGCTGCTACCAGTAGTACAAAGATCCTGTCCGCCACCACTCATCATTGCGGGTGCAATAGCAGTAGGCGGTGGTTGTATTACCCGCTGCGTAATCGTAGTATCATTAATATTACGATTGGTCATGTCGCCAGTTTGTATATTTTGATTAACTGCACTACTCGTGCTTTGATTAATGTTCGTGTTAGTTGTTGCAGCTGTGGTCTGATTTATATTGCGATTTGTCATATCGCCAGTTTGAATATTATTGTTAGTAGTTGTAGCTGTGGTCTGATTTATATTGCGATTTGTCATATCGCCAGTTTGTACGTTGTTATTTGTTGTAGTAGCTGTGCTAGTGTTAATATTGTTATTATTATAGGTCATTGTGCCACTATTAACATTGTTATTTGTATTTACGCTAGTACTAGTATTAATATTAGTATTTGAACTAGTGCTTGTACTAGTATTAATGTTACGGTTAGTCATGTCACCAGTATTAATATTATTATTGGTACTTGTGCTAACGTTATTGTTGTTGTAAGTAACAGTACCACTCATAATATTGCGATTAGTACTATCACTAACACTGGTATTTTGATTAATATTAGTTATTTGTCCACTTTGAATATTATTGTTAGTATTAACATTAGTATTAGTGCTAGTACTGGTATTTGCATTGTTGTTATTGTAAGTCATTGTACCCGTATTAACATTGTTATTGTTATAGGTAACTGACCCACTCATAGCATTGTTGTTATTATTAGTAACAGTACCACTTTGTACATTATTATTAGTGTTAACGTTTGTACTGGTGCTAGTACTAGTATTTATATTATTATTAGTATTAGTACTGGTACTAGTTACGGTACTATTATTAGTATTAGTGCTTGTACTAGTACTCATATTATTAGTAGTTACACTGCTGGTGCTGTTACTAACGCTATTAGTATCTACAAGGCTTTTGCTGTCATAGGTGCCTTGATTTATTAAGTTAACACTACTAGTAGTCGTACCGCCAGTAGTACTTTGTGTACTAGTATTTTGTGCTAGCGCTGTGCTAGCTAATAAGAATAGTGCAAAGGCTAATATCTTACGCATATTAGTCTCCTCTAAGAGTTATTGGCCTAGTATATGCAAGCAGTGCTCGTAATGCTTTTTTCTATCCTCTAAGCCTATCGTACCACCGTTGATACGTTTTGTTAGTGTAAGTATATCACGTTTATCCGCCCACTGATTGAGATTGTTTGATTCCCAAAACCAGCAAGCACTTTGCGCAGCTCCTTCAAAGGTTTCCATATATTCTGATGCTTCTTCTGGACTAATTTGTAGGCTGGCAGCAAACCAGCTGTAATTATCACGCCCAGTTACTTGTATTAATCCACGCCCACAAAAACGCCAACCATCACCCGATTCTTCAGGCCCATTGCCCATGCGACTTGCATATACACGATTAGCAATCTTTTGCGGTTGCTTTTCATATTGTTGCGCCAATGCATCTGTGGGAAAATACTTGGCAAATACCTTACGTAGGCTTTGCCACTTATAGTTAAGATTTTCTTTAATAAACACAAATCCACCCGACTCATGTGCACATTGCGCTAAAAAGGCAGCTATGCGATCTGGTGTGTTTATTTCATATTGTGGCAGTAGTTGTTCTAGTGCGTGATGCCAGTAGCTGGCATATTGATTTTTTGGTATAACCTGCTTAAGTTGATCTAGTGTTAATTCCATTACTTGTCCTTTTTCCAGTGAGTGTTATACCACTTAACCCAACTATCGTTATTTAGTTTGCATAGATGATATAGCTGGTAGTTTTGTTGTACTAGATCTACAAGTTCTGCCATACTTACAGCTTGTGCGTCTATGGTTTTTAATATTTCACACTGTTTTACCATTGCCGGATCAGGTACTTGTGGCCAGGGTGGGTTTATTTTAAAAGTTTGTAGGCAACCGGCTAGTGGCAGTGCTAGTAGTAACGCTAGATATTTCATTGTTTAACACCCTTAGCAGTATTATTTAATCGTTCTATATAAAGCTCGGGCACTGTAGGACAATTTTTAGCGTTTGCTAATACATCTTCCAGCTTTTTATTAGCAGCAGCTTTATCCTTTTCGCCTAGTGCAGCATATTTATCCTGCTCAGCTTTACTAAGTGTTGCCAATACATTTTGTACTGTAGCGTCCTTGCTTTTAAGCACTTCAATAAATCTCTTATTTTGCTGACGCTCACGTTCTGCACTTTCCTTAAGTTGTTGCAGTTTAGCTTCTCGCTCCACCTTTAGCTCATTATTAACAATCTCTTGCTGTTTGGCTGCCTGCTCCACTTTAGCAGTTTCAGCCGCTAATTTCTCCTGCCAGTAGTTATTATTCCAATTTGCACCCATAAAAAATACTGTGAGTGCAAATAGTGGAATAGTACTATAGTGTACAACTTTAGCCTGCGGTATTAAGTGTGCAAAGAATCTGGTTATAAAAAACAATAATACGCAAGCTGTCGCTAACAGTGGGAAGAACCAGTCTGGTATAAAGTTTAGGATAAACATACTTATGCTTTACAATTTTGTGGTATAATCTTATTACCTAAAAATAATGCAGTATAAGACCATAAATGAAACATACCTACTTTTCTACCAATTAAACTATGAAATTTATTATCATCTAGAGTACTTTCTCTATGCTGATTAACAAATTCATTCATTAAATTAGTTATATTATTAGGCAAAGGTAAATTTTTATAATCTTTCCAGAATGCACTGTCATCTCGTGCAGTTAATTGATAGTGCGCTGTTACAAAATCTAAAATATCATTGTGCTGCTCTTTCATTTCTAGATTAAATTTATCTTTAAATGTTTGTAGTGGTATATTTTTAGCCTGCATATATTCATTAAGCAACATTACGGCATAATTTGCAATTGCAATAGCTGTACTTTCTATTGGTTCGCAAAAGAAACCACTTAATCCAATAGACACAACATTTTTATGCCATAGGTTTGGTCTAAATCCTGTTCTAAATTTAATAAGTCTTAAATCAATATCTTCTAAATTGTAACCCCACCGGTTCGTTAAATAATCTTTAAATTCCAATTTAGCATTATCACTATCAATATAGCGACTAGCATGAATATATCCTGTACCTATACGAGTATCTAGCGGTATATTAAATACCCAACCACTAGACAGCCCCGTACAGGTAGTAAGATTTGTTTTTTGTAACTGTTCTTTTATATATGGTAACTGTACTACCAAAGCCTGGTCTACAAATAATCTATCGCTGACGCTTGTCCATGGTGATTCAACAGCATTACTTAAAATACTTGCAAAACCAGTACAATCAATATAAAGATCAGCAGTCACTTGTTGCCCATTATCTAATACAATGCTTTCTATTTCTCCAAGATCATTTTGTTTAATATTGGATACTACAGAGTCTATTAGCCTAACATTTGGTCTATCTTTTACAGTAGTTTTCAGTAGTGCGGAATATTTAACTGCATTAATATGAAATGCACCTCCACCTCCATTAGCAGCAGTTTTATAATTTGTAAACCAATCTGTGCGTTCTATGAAACCATTTTTTAGCCTTGATCCAGCCCAAGTATATTTACTAGCAAAATCCCACTGATTGTCTATATTTTTATAATAACCATATCTTATTGCTTTAGCTAATGTTATACGATCAATGTCTGCTGCATCTAAAAAAGGATGTAGCCACCTTGAATTTTTTGTATAAAAATTTTCAAAACCTATTCCAAGTTTAATTGTGGCATCAACTGAATTTGCCCATTCATTAGTTTGCAGTATAGGCAATTTCATAGCACGATGTGCAAGGTGTAAGTGTGGTAAAGTACTTTCGCCTACACCAATAATAGGTATATTACTCGGATCTAATATAGTTATGGTAATGTCTGTATTAGTTGAAAGTATTGCAGCAGTAGACCATCCAGCTGTACCTCCACCTACAATAATAATATGTTTATGCATTTATGACCAATCTATAGCCTGCCTAGCTCTTTCACGTTCGTCTAATATATCTTGTGGAATAGCTACCCCTGTTTCCTCTTTTCTTATAACATACCAATCTGTGCTTCTTAAATAATCAAGCAATCGTTGATTTTCAGCATAACGGCGACTTCGTTCTTCGCTAACATCTAGTGTTTGTAAAAATTGCAATACTTCTGCAACTTGAGATTCAGTCATTTGATGCTCTACTTGTCCTTGAAAATAACTTCTAACATTCATGGAAAACTGTATAGCATCATAAGAAAATGAAAACACAGGACGAGTTCGTCCAATAATATGTTTACCATCCTTCATAATAGAGACATTAGATAACGGATTTGATGGTACAATCATCATTGGTTGTTCAACAACAGTCATTAAAATTTGCTCCAAAATAATTTATAAATTTAATAGTAATAAGCCCAGTAGGAAGTATCAACCCAGTAGTAGTAGCCGGTTTCTACCCAATAAGCACCGGGGTCGACCCAGGTAGTGACATCGTCGTCGTAGTACCACTGCCACAGATTGGAGTAGCCATAAAAACCGGTTACTATAAGCCAGCCCTGGTAGCCACCGCTCCAAGGCGCTATGAAGTAAGGTTCAAGCATGCCCCACGAGGTATAGACACCCCAGACTTGTACAGCCTGCTCCCCACCGCTAGTATCCCACCATCCTGTTTTGCGTCCGTAAATTGTCTGGTTATAGCCCGGCGGGTCATACCAGTAGCCTTGACTTACATACTGATTATAGCCCGATGAAACCCACGCCCGCTCCCATAGTCGGGTGCCGCCCGGTCGATTTAGTCGGTTAAACACAGATCCATTACCTATAAAATAGGTAATGGATGACATATTAATAGTTTGTGATGGCATAGTATTACCAATTTATAGTTAGCGTAGAACCGCTAACTGAAAAAGTAGCACCTACTGGACCTGCTGGACCCTGCACACCTTGTGGCCCACGAATCTGGTTAACAACAGCTGCTGGTATTGTTTGAGAGCCATTAAGCCATGCAGCACCAGCATTATTGACCGCTGTGACTTGCGTAGTGCCTGCATTATTTACGGTAGTAACTTGGGTGGAGCCAGCTGTATTGACTGCGTTTACTTTTGTAGTACCTGCGTCATTCACCGCATTAATTTGAGTAGTACCAGCACTATTAACTGCTGAAACATTAGCATTACCAATAGAAGATTCTGAGGCTTTTGCTAATAGTAACAGTTCTGTTGCTGTTGTTGAACTAGTTACGGCGTTTAAACGTGCTTGAAGTGTATTGGTATAAGTGGTAAAATCTACTGGCATTTAAATATCTCCTATTATAAACCTGCAAGAGCTAAAGCTCTTACGTCCTCTAATTCTGTAGGTGTAACTGGTATATAACCAAGTGCTGTAGTAATTTGAGTGCTAGTTAAAGTTACTGCAGCTGATACAGCAGTAGTAGTAATACTAGTTATTCGGCCTTTGGCGTCAACAGTTATTACTGGAACACTGCTTGCCCCGCCATAAGTACCACTTGTAGCTCCGCTGTTTGTTAAGGTCAAACTAATACTTGTAGAACCAACACCTGTAGCATCGCCTGTTACTGTAATAGTTTGATTACTTGTAATAAATCCAGCTCCATTAGTTAACTGATTAGTATTAGTGGGTATTGTTATAACACCTGTAGCACTATTATAAGCACCGCTACCGGCTGTAAAACTGATTGCACTGCGCACTCTAGTGTCAGTATAGTATTTATTAGTGGTGCCTTCAGTTAAACTATCAGTAGTGCCAGGACTTGGACTAATTTCTACATATGCACTACCAGTCCAGCGATATGTTTTATTTGTATCTTGTGTAACATAAATTATACCGCTAGTACCTGTAAGCGGAAATGTTGCTAGAGTAGTGTATTCTAATACGTCATCAACATAGCTTGGTAATTGTGCGCTAGGTACCTTGCCTGTTCCATCTAAGGTCGCATAACCGTTAGCTACACCACGATTACTTGTAGACTCTGGTGTAAACCCTAGGGCTGTGGTAACATTGCTACTAGTAATACCGCTAATAAATCCGGCCCCATTAGTTAATTGGTTAGTATTAGTAGGTATTGTTATAACACCTGTAGTATTATTATAACCACCACTGCCTGCAGTAAAACTAATTGCACTACGCGCTCTACTATCTGTATAGTATAGATTAGTACCTTCTGTAACAGAGCTAGTAGTAGGAGTTGAGTAACTTAATATACCAGTAGTACTGTTATAACTTAAATTACCGGTTACGCTAATTGCACTACGTGCTCTACTATCTGTATAGTATAGGTTAGTACCTTCTGTAACAGAGCTAGTAGTAGGAGTTGAGTAACTTAATACACCAGTAGTACTGTTATAACTTAAATTACCGGTTACGCTAATTGCTGTTCTTGCACGAGCATTTGTAAAATATAAATTACTACCTTCTGTAATTCCACTGGTAGTAGGAGTAGTATAGCTTAATACACCAGTAGAACTATTATAACTTAAATCACCGCTTGTACCAATAGCTGCTCGTGCTCGTGCATTGGTAAAATAAAGGGCATTTGTGTGTTCGACTATATCAGCTGTAGTTGGTTTATTTAATAAATCCGTGTAGCTACCAGTTGATAACACTGTAGCTGTTGGATTTACCATACGCAATGCAATAGCTGATGCAAAAGCCTTAGTTGCTGGCATACTTGCTCCTTATGGTGTTGTTGGTGCTGGTGTTGGTGGTGCCCAAGGCATTTGTGCTTCTGTAACAGGCGTAACCTTGTCAGCAATTTGTTTTGCTATTTGATTGTTAACATGTTCTTCATAACTACCAACAACTACAGCTTGAATCCACGATAGTACCACTTGTTCAGTTAATTGCTCAAATGGTATAAATTGATAATTTTCTGGCATGTTTAGTGTACTAAAAGGTGTAGCACCACTAAATGTACCGGTATTGTTATTTTCATCAGTACCAGTCTTTTGCCAATAAGTTTGAACTACAGCATTTTGATTGTTATTTTCGGTTTTGGTTTTTAAACTAGTTACTTTCCAGGTATATGTAATTGCCATTATTTTCTCCTAAAATGTTGGCGTATAATAAAGTAAATTTATTTATTTACTAGTCTGCTGGTAGTGGTGTATTGGCGTCTGAGGTCTTTACCCACTCTCCACCAATTTTTTCATAACCGTCAAGCCATTTTAAGTAAAGTTGGTAGTCTGTGTTGGCTGGGTCAGATGGAATGCAGGCACCGTCGGTTGTGCGGATAATACAGTCTGCTACTTTCTCATTAATTTTATCAAATACTATTTTATACATTTATAACTCCGCATCTGCTTTAAGATAGCCCTGTGAGGCAGAAACATTACCTTGAAACAAAACAGTTCCAGCTCTTCCATCTGTAAGTCCACCACCAGTTACATCTATAGACAAAGCTTCTTTAGTACATGAAGATAATGAAATTCCCGTTATACTTGGAGCCGCTGAACCATCCCATTGTCTTAATCCAGCAATAGTAATAGTAGGAATTGCTCTCATTGGTACTGGATGAAAGCCACCTGCTCTAGTCGTATTACCACCACTGACAACGCCTGTTATACCTAAACTTCTTCCATTACTACTTCCATCAGAAAGTAAGGAATAAAAGTACCGCTGACACAACGCAAGCTCAGTGCCGTAGGGGCGGTGTTCAAATGGTGTTGCTACGCTGCCTACTTCTAGTTGGACGCCTGTGATGTTGAATGTGGCATTTGCTGTTGCCATTAAATTTAAACACCCAACTGACGTAAGTTTTATCGAACTATCCCAAATTCCCGAAGTACCTTGATAGGTAGAACCAGTACCTAAACTCCAAAACAGCAATATACCTGCTGAAGTAGTTTTTTGCCATGTGCCAGTTATATCGCCGGGGATAACGATAACTTTTCGTTCCCAAACATTTGCAGCGTTGATTGTGTAAGTGAATGGATATGATCTAGATTGAGTTTGGTTAGATGCAGCACATCCATATGTTCCGGCAACACTAGATCGAACCCAAAAAGATAAGGTGGCTGGTTGTGCATTAGTTGCCCCCCATCCAAAATCTGCAACATTAAACCCTTCAATGTATTGTGCAATCAAATGATAATCTCCAGAAGATAAACTAGTATCAGCAGATGTCACTGTCCATTGCAAAGAATTAATAAATCCTTCTGGAGAAAGAGTAGATTGTTGTAAAGTTGCTGAAGATGCATCGCCACCATAAACCCATATACGCCATCTATCTAATATGTATGAATTGGTATTTGATGAAATTAGTTTTGAAGCACCCGCATTGCGTTGGTCAATTACCATAGCGCCGTTGATGATCTTATTGCGATTAGTGCCAATAACACTGTACACGTCACTAACAGTCTCCGCAGCCATGAGTTCAGCACCTTTAATGCCAATCTTGCGTTTAAGCGAGGTTAATGTTTCGCGTAGGTTAAAGCCAGGTTTATTTATTATTACTGTCATATTAGTCCTCTGCAACTAAACCGTTAGCCGCTGATATTGCTGCACCTACGGCTGTGGTAGTATTGTCTACTCTGCATAATCCACGAAACACACTGCGGCCACTGCTGGTGCCCACATGCAGCAGTTGAGTGTCT
>Ga0255152_1000416_pt1 | contig 12032 bp, 17 predicted proteins | sample Atl_Yuk_RepC_8h_FD_183624 | JGI IMG/M metagenome (GOLD analysis project Ga0255152, IMG submission 183624) | Freshwater microbial communities from Altamaha River, Georgia, United States - Atl_Yuk_RepC_8h | ecosystem: Environmental > Aquatic > Freshwater > River | place: USA: Georgia | collected...
TCCCCCCTCTACCACTCCCCACACCCCCACGAAAAAAAATAAAAAATTACAAGGCACAATCCCGCCATGACGAAAGAATCAACTCCGCCAGTAAAAAAGGGACTGCACCCGCAGGTCAAGGAGATGGTGGACAAGATTCACGACAGGAAGATGGAGCAACTCGCCAACAACCCGTTTGTGGCGTTCACCATCCGTTACAAGAATAATCCCGTCCTGTTTGTCAAGGAAGTCTTGAAGGTCAACCCCGACACTTGGCAAGAGACCTTCCTCACCCACATCGCCAAGGGCAACCGCAGAATAAGCGTGAGATCAGGTCATGGCGTAGGCAAGTCCACAGCAGCATCTTGGGCGATTATTTGGTATCTCATGCTCAGATACCCCGTCAAGGTGGTGGTGACAGCGCCAACATCGAGCCAGTTATACGATGCCCTCTTTGCGGAGTTAAAGCGCTGGGTCAAAGAGTTACCTGAGACTTTGCGGGATATGCTCGAAGTCAAGCAAGACAGGATCGAGGTCAAGGAAGCAGCGACTGAGGCCTTTGTGTCCGCTAGGACATCGAGGGCAGAGCAACCCGAAGCCCTGCAAGGCGTCCACTCCGACAATGTAATGCTGGTAGCTGACGAGGCATCGGGTATCCCAGAGCAAGTGTTTGAAGCAGCCGCAGGCTCAATGTCAGGACACAACGCTGTCACTCTACTGCTGGGCAACCCAGTCAGATCTAGCGGATTCTTTTACGATACCCAGAACCGTCTTGCCAATGATTGGGTGACGATGAAAGTCTCTTGCGTGGACTCTCCAAGGGTCAGCGAAGCCTACATCAATGAGATGAAGGCGCGTTACGGTGAGGAGTCCAACGCCTACCGAATAAGGGTACTGGGCGAGTTTCCAAGGGCAGATGATGACACGATCATTCCTATGGAACTGCTGGAATTGGCAAAGCACCGCGATGTAGAGACAAGCCAGCACGCCAAACTGATCTGGGGCTTGGATGTTGCACGCTTTGGCGGGGACAGGTCTGCACTATCGAAGCGCCAAGGCAACGCACTTATTGAACCTACGAAGGTCTGGAAAAACCTAGACCTGATGCAACTCACAGGCGCAGTCGTCGCAGAGTGGGAAGCATTACCGCCAAGCCAGAGACCGCATGAGATCATGGTCGACAGCATTGGCCTTGGCGCTGGCGTAGTAGACCGTTTGCGAGAACTTGGACTTCCCGCAAGAGGCATCAATGTCTCCGAATCCCCCGCGATGGGTACGACTTACAGGAATCTGAGGGCAGAGCTTTGGTACAAGGCTAAGGCGTGGTTTGAGGCGCGAGACTGCCGTATTCCTAATGATGAGGAGTTAGTCGCTGAGTTGGCGACTGTGCGCTACTTCTTTACCTCGGCAGGCAAGATTCAAGTCGAGGGTAAGGACGACATTAGAAAGAGGGGACTGAGGTCTCCTGATAAGGCCGATAGCTTTGTGCTGACATTCGCAAGCGAAGCAGCCATTGGTGCGTTTGGTGCGAATGCATCTCAGAAGTGGTCTCAGCCGTTGCGTAGAAACATCTCTAGGGTTGCATAATTGCGATTATCCAAATTTAAGGAGTAACTGGCATGATGAAAAAGACAAAGACAGAGAAGAAAATCTCTAAGGTTTACAACGAATTCAAGGCTGGAAAACTGCACTCAGGCAAAGGCGGTCCAGTCGTCAAGAATCCGAAGCAAGCATTGGCTATTGCCTTATCTTCTGCTGGCGTGAAACCTAAGAAGGCGATGAAGTAATCATGGCCTCCTCTTACCCCAAGCGCTTACAAGGCGCAATGGAGCAGATGATGTCTGAGAGCGACACCAGCCAATGCCCGTTGCCTACGCAAAACATTACTCTGAACTTAAAGAACCGCGCCAAGGCGATCACGACTGCGAAGTATGGTCCTGAGAATCCTAATCTACCTAACGAGGCTTACTGGAAGAGCATGGCTGATGAGTGGGATGTCTCTGTTGAGGACGCAAAGAAAAGCCGTTGCGGTAATTGCGCTGCGTTTAATGTCTCCGACAAGATGAAAGAATGCATCGCAAACGGCATCGGAAACGAAGCCGATCCGTGGGGAACTATTGAGTTAGCAGACCTTGGATATTGTGAGATTTTCGATTTTAAATGTGCGGCAAATCGCTCGTGTAGAGCATGGATTGTCGGTGGTCCAAATACTGGCGAAGCCAAGGACGAAGGCGAAGACATGGGCGAGGGTGAGTCCGAAGACATGGGTGAAGACTAATGAAACAAGGTCTCTACGCAAACATTTGGGCAAAGCGTAAACGCATCATGGAAGGCTCTGGCGAGAAGATGAACCGTGTTGGCTCTAAGGCAGCGCCAACTGCTGCTGACTTTAAGCAGGCAGCCAAGACCGCCAAGAAGAAGGCTAAAAAATGACCGCAGCGTGGCAAAGAAAAGAGGGAAAAAATCCTGCTGGTGGCTTAAATGCTAAGGGCAGGGCAAGTGCCAAGGCGCAGGGCATGAACCTTAAGCCCCCCGTGAAGTCTGGCGACAACCCAAGGCGTGCGAGCTTTTTAGCGCGTATGGGCAACATGGCTGGCGCAGAGTACAAGGACGGTGAACCAACCCGCCTGCTGTTGAGTCTTAAAGCGTGGGGCGCGTCGAGTAAGGCTGATGCAAGGGCAAAGGCCAAGGCGATCAGCGCGAGAAACAAAGCGAAGTGACGCCAATCTGTATTGCCACGGTGCATGGCAAGGGTTTGCCTGTTTTACTGGAGTCGATTAAGCAATACGCGCCAGAGGCGTTTATTTACTTGCGTGGACCAGAGAGGGTTATCTCCCACTATAAAAACGCAAGGCTTATGTTTGGCGAACCCACGAACTTTGGAGACGACTATAACGAGATAGTCGATGATGCCTTGCGTTATGCCCAGTCTTGCATTGTCTGCAATGACGATGTGGTGCTTAATCCCTTGTCCTATCAGCGTTTGCTTGAAGATGTGCAAGTGATTAAGGAGCTAGAACCCAATGTCGGCTGGGTGGGGGCGAGGAGCGATTGTGTGAGACCGTCTCAGAACATTCGATTCAACCCCGATAGCGACCCCTTGCACATGAACCGATTTAAGTCTGAGCAGTTTATTCGTGAGTCTCAGATGATCTCCCCTATCTTTGCGTATATCTCGCGGGACGCATGGCATCACGGCAGGTTTCCCCCTCTGAACTGGTATTCAGATGATGTAAGTTGCGCTGATTTGCTTTCTCAGGGTTACAGGAACTTTGTCTCTAGCGCTTATGTGCATCATGTAGGAAGTCAAACCATTGGCGAAAACGCACAGCAACTTGTCGCTGACGCTTATCCTTGGATCAAAGAAAACCGCCCCCAGTATGTCGAACACTTCTTTGGTACTTAATTTAGGCTCTGGCAAGGACTTTCGAGGTGACTGCATCAACGCAGACATCCAACTAAGAACCAAGCCAGACTGGTTACTCGATATTTGTAACGTCCCGTGGGGGGATGTCATATCAACTAGGTTTGGCGAGTTCGATGTCAAGGAAGATATGTTCGATGCCATCCTAGCCAACGATGTGCTGGAGCATCTGCCTGACTTGGTGGGTGCGATGACGAGCTGTAAGAGGCTACTCAAAGACGGTGGCGAGATGCGAATCAATGTGCCGTATGACTTGAGTTATGGCGCGTGGCAAGACCCGACTCATGTGCGTGCTTTTAACGAAAAGTCGTGGCTTTATTACACCGACTGGCATTGGTATTTGGGCTGGGAAGACAGGTTTTACATGACGCACTTGGAATTTAGGTTAAATCCATTGACACAAGACCTAAAATTAACGCAAGAAGAGTTACTACGCACCCCGCGTGCCATTGACTCCATGTATTGCGTCTTGCAAAAGGGTAAAAAATGAATATCACCAATGAGATGGGATTGAGTACTGATGTTGCGTCACAAGTAGACCCAACCCTAACGCCTATGACAGACATGGAGTTGGAAGCCATGATGGGTCAGGAGATCACAGACGCTGTGAGCTATATCGACTCTGATTTGTCCCCTATCCGCGCTCGCGGGACTGAGTATTACAGGGGTGACCCCTTTGGAAATGAGGAAGAGGGTCGCTCCCAAGTCGTGGCGATGGAGGTCAGAGACACCGTTTCAGCCATGCTGCCGTCTCTGATGAAGATATTTTTCTCTTCTGAGAATGTCGTTGAGTTTGTCCCCCGTGGCGCAGAAGACGAGGCAGGGGCGCAGCAGGCAACAGATTACTGCAACTATGTTTTTAGCAACGACAACAACGGTTTTATGGTGGCGTATGCCACATTTAAAGACGCATTGGTGCGTAAGTGCGGGATTATGAAGGCGTGGGTCGAAGAGACCGAATCTGTGCGAATTGAAGAGTACTCAGGACTCGATGACCAGACCTTGCAGATTTTGATGCAAGAGGGTGACGCAGATGTCCAGATTGTGACGAGTTATCCCGACGATGTGATGCAGTCAACCATGCAAATTGACCCCATGACAGGGCAGATGATGCCCCCTGCCATGCTGCACGACGTCCAAGTCAAGCGTAAAACTACCGACAAGCGTATCCATGTGGCGTGCTTACCGCCAGAAGAGTTGCTTTTGTCGCGTCAAGCCATGTCTTTTAGGGACACACCGTTTATTGGACACCGCAAGATGGCAACCGTTGCCGAGTTGATCGGTATGGGCTATGACGAAGACGAGGTGATGGAATATGTTGGCGAGTCCAATATGTTTAGAAACGAGGAAGCTATTGCACGCCAACCGTTGACCAACTCTCAGTTTGGAAATGAGAGTTCAAACCCCATGATGATGCGTGTTCTCTATGTCGAGGGCTACGCCAAGGTGGACTTTGATGGGGACGGTCTGCCAGAACTCCGCAAGATGTGCTTTATGGGTACTGGCTACAAGATGGTCAGGAATCTACCAGCGTCCTACATCCCGTTTATTGAGTTTCCCTGCGATCCAGAACCCCACACCTCGCCATTGGAAGCGCAGTCAATCTTTGACATCACGCACGACTTGCAGGAAATCAAGTCCGAAGTCATGCGTAATACCTTGGACTCCTTGGCGCAGTCCATTCACCCCCGCACCGTGATTGTCGAAGGTCAGGTCAACATTGACGACGCCTTGAACAACGAGACTGGCGCAATCATTCGTGCGCGTGCGCCAAACATGGTGCAAGCACTTACTACTCCGTTTGTTGGGCAGGCTGCTTTTCCAGTATTGGAGTACTTGGACGAGATCAAGGAATCTCGCACAGGAATGTCGAAAGCCGCAATGGGTTTGAACGCTGACGCATTGCAATCTAGCACCAGAGCTGCTGTGGCAGCCACGGTGAGCGCGAGCCAAGGGCGTATTGAGTTGACTGCGCGTCTCATGGCTGAGGGCATGAAGGAATTGTTTAAGACGATCCTATTCTTGGTGACAACCCATCAAGACAAACCACGCATGATCCGCTTGCGTAACAAGTGGGTGCAGATTGACCCCCGCGCTTGGGACAGTTCGATGGATGTCTCTGTCAATATCGGTCTTGGCAATGGTGACACCAATGAGCGTATTGCAACCATGATGCAAGTCTTGGCGAAACAAGAGGCCATCATTGCCCAGTACGGCTTGAACAATATGGTGGTCACACCTCAGATGTATGTCAGGACTTTAAAGAAGGTCGTTGAACTCTCTGGACTCAAAGACGCATCCCAATATTTCATGGACTTGCCAGAGGATTGGAAAGCACCAGAGCAAGCGCCAAAGCCAACGCCAGAACAGGTTTTGGCACAAGTGCAGGCAGAGTCCATTCGTGCAGATATACAGAAAAAGGCTGCAGATTTAGAGTTACAACGCCAAAAAATGATACGAGATGATGACTTTAGGCGTGATCAGCTCAATCAAGAGTTGATGCTCAAAAAGTATGAACTTGAATTAAAGTATCAAACGCAGATTGACTCGGCACAAATTATGGCGATGCAATCTGTTGACAGAGAGGCTGTAAAACAACAGGGTCAATTGCAGGCGCAGGCCATGCAAGTGGCTCAGAATTTACAGCAACCCATTAACCCACAAGGAATGGTCTAAAAAGTGAGCAAACAAGAAGAAGACATAAGAAAAGGCAAGAAGGCTGAGTCGCTAATAGCAGATGAGGCTTTTTCAAGTGCTTTATTGAAGATGGAGAACGATGCCGTCTGGTTTTGGAAGGACACGAAACCAGAGGACACCGTGAAGAGAGAACACGCTTGGCATATGTTGCGTGCTATTGACAACTTCCGCACAGAGATGAGCAAGCTCATTGACAACGGAAAGTTTGCACAGCGCCAAGTCGAGCGTGATCAGAAAACTTTGGTGTAAGAAGGGAATAGGACATGGAAAACCAAGCACCTATGACCGTAGCTGATGCAGCTAGTGCTCTTGATCAAATGATGTTGCCGCTTGGCGGGGAACAGCAGACAGATGACAAGGCGCGTTTGACCGAGGACGAAGAGTCCGAAGTCGCGGCTTCAGTCGATGAACAATTGGATGTGCAAGACGATGAGTCCAATAATGAAACGACTGAGGAACAGTTAGAGGAAGAGGAAGAAACGCAAGAAGAGGAAGAACAGCCACAGGTCTACACCGTCAAAGTTGACGGTAAAGAGATCGAGGTGACGCTGGACGAACTCCAAAAAGGTTATTCCAGAACTCAGGACTACACACGAAAGACGCAACAGGTCGCTGAAACTCGAAAAGCAGTCGAGGCAGAGGCTCAAGCGATTCGTGCCGAGCGTGAGCAGTACGCTCAATTGTTGGGAGCGTTGAAGCAGCAACTTGAGACGACTGAAGCGCCTGTCGATATGGACCGTCTTCGTGATGAAGACCCTATTGAGTGGGTGAGACAGTCGGAGATAAGACGCCAAAAGCAGGAAAAACTCGCAGCCATTCAGTCCGAACAGCAGCGACTCTCCGAGTTGGCGCAACAGCAAAGAGCGCAGGAGTTACAGGCTCACCTTGCATCACAGCAAGAGGCACTACTCCAAGCAGTACCCGAATGGAAGGACTCCAAGAAGGCACAGGCTGAAAAGGCTTTGTTAGTTGAATTCGGTAAAAAGATCGGATTTAGTGACGAAGAACTCAAGAATGTTTATGACCACAGGGCTGTCATTGCGTTGCGTAAAGCAGCACTCTATGACCAGATGATGTCCAAACGTGGACAGATCAAGCCAGTAGTGAACAACGGCCCACGCCCTGCCAAGCCTTCGGCAGCAGGTCGCGTCTCCACAACAACTGAAAGTACACGCGCAAAACAGCGTCTTGCAAAGTCAGGTCGCGTCAATGACGCTGCCTCCGCAATAGAACTTCTTTTGAAATAGGACACTCAAATGGCAATCGTAACCAACACCTTCACCACATTTGATGCAAAGGGTATCCGCGAGGACTTATCCAACATCATCACTAACATTGCTCCAGAGGAAACCCCTTACATGAGCAATATAGGTAGCGAATCAATCTCTAACTCATTGTTTGAGTGGCAAACCGACACACTCGCATCCGCAGCAGCTAACAAGCAATTGGAAGGTGATGATGTCACTTCTTTTGACGCAGTTACTGCAACTGTTCGTCTGCAAAACTATGCTCAGATTAGCCGCAAAACTATCGTTTTGTCTGCTACTGAAGAGACAGTTAACAAGGCAGGCCGTCGCTCTGAATTGGCGTACCAAATTGCCAAGCGTAGTGCTGAGTTAAAGCGTGACCAAGAGTACACCATGCTCCAAGGAGCTGTGGCTGCTGCTGGTAACACCACAACTGCTCGCGGTACTGCATCGTTGCAAGCCTTCATTAAGACTAACTACGATATGCAGACCAACGGTGCTAACCCATCGTATACGACTGTGCCAACCAGCGCCCGTACCGACGGCAACGTGCGTACCTTTACAGAGACCATCTTGAAGAACGTGATTCAACAAGTTTGGACTGCTGGCGGTACACCAAAAATCTTGATGACTGGTCCAGTCAACAAGCAGCGCGTGTCTGGCTTCTCTGGTATCGCATCTTCACGTTTCAACATTGATGGCGGTGCGCGTCCTGCAACCATCATCGGTGCAGCAGACATCTATGTCTCTGACTTTGGCAACGTGCAAGTTGTGCCTAACCGCTTCCAGCGCGAGCGTGACGCATTCGTGATCGATCCTGATTACGCAAAAGTCACAACTTTGCGTCCATACCAACAAATTGAGTTGGCTAAGACTGGTGACGCTGAGAAGCGTATGCTCATCGTTGAGTGGGGTCACAAAGTGTTGGCAGAAAATGCTCATGGCATTGCTGCTGACTTGGTTACTTCTTAATCTAACTAGCGAAGGGGTCTGGGGCAACTCAGACCCTTTTTTACATGACTGAAAAAAGACTATTCAATACTGACGCAGATCAGGGAATAACGCGGTATTTTCACTATGACGATGAGAATGGACAGGCAACGATCCAGACCCAGCAAGACGTCACAGCAATCATTGAAGAGAACAAACAAGAGTACGCTCAAGTTGATGAGCGTGCTAGGTGGGGTGAATGGACGCGAGTTGCCAGCATCCCCATGTCAATCTACTTTCAGCTCAAGGCTGAAGGCAAACTAGACGATCAAGAGTACATGAAGAAGTGGTTAAACGACAGAGATAACCAGTACTTTAGAACTAGGGCTGGTGAAGTATGACGCCAAACTACATTGCAGTATGCACACCAGCGCGTGACATGGTTCACGCCAATTACACATTCTGTATGGTCAACATGGTCGCGTTTCATACCATCAACACAATGGACGCGGTATCACTAAAGATTGTCCAAGGCACATTGATACAAAACCAGAGGGCTGACCTTTGCCTAGACGCCATGCGTGAGGGTTGCACCCATGTCCTATTTGTGGACTCCGACATGACTTTCCCACAAGACATGATCGAGAGACTTTTGGCGCATGACTTGGACATCGTGGCAACGAACTGTGCTAGACGCAGGATGCCTACTGGACCGACTGCTCAAAATGAAATCAATGGCGAGAGGCAACTGGTCTACACCATGCCTGAGTCCACGGGAATTGAGGAAGTTCACTCTATTGGCATGGGCGTGATGCTCATTAAGCGCAGGGTATTTGAGAGACTGACAGAGCCTTGGTTTGAGACACCTTGGCGTACCGATAAGCGTGGATACATAGGGGAAGACATTTTCTTTTGCCGTAAAGCGCAGGCGGCAGGCTTTAAAATCTACATAGATCACGACGTTTCCAAGGAGATTGGACACATCGGGACTTTTGAATTCAAGCACGATCACACATGGGTAATGCGTGATCTTGAGAAAGCAGAAAAGGCTGAGAATGGCGCTGACAACCTATGCTGAACTGAAGACTTCTGTCGGGGACTGGCTCAATCGCTCAGACTTAACGAGCGCTATCCCTGACTTTATCTCTTTAGCAGAAGCCCAGATCGAGCGTAACTTACGCACAAGACAGATGATTGTGCGATCTACCGCGTCTCTCACCACAGAATACTCGGCTGTGCCTGATGACTTTCTTGAGGCAAAGACCTTTAAGTTAGACACCAGCCCTCCAACACCATTGCAATTTGAGACGATTGACTCGATGGATAACCTTTCTGTTGTCTACACATCGTCTGGCAAGCCAGCGTATTTCAGCGTGGTGGGCAATCAGTTTCGCTTTATCCCTACACCAGACACTACTTACACGGGTGAGTTGACCTATTACGCCAAGTTGAGCAAGTTATCAAGCACCAACACAAGTAACTGGCTATTGACTGCTGCACCAGACATTTATCTTTATGGAGCACTCATGCAGGCAGCGCCATATTTGCAAGATGATGCGAGAATTACGGTGTGGGCAGCACTCTACAAGAATGGTCTTGAAGAGTTAAAACTCTCAGATGACCGTGGTTCAACCTCTGGCGGTGTGCTTGTCACACGCGCAAGGACATTGGGGTAAGAATGCTAGTAAACACAACAAAAGGCGAGATGGATGACTCATTGCTTGAGAAGCGTGAGGGCATCATCGACAACGAAAACGAGACGACAAAGTGGGTTGAGTATTGGCTAGAAGGCGAGCTTGTGCATCGCTCAGTCGATATGACCTTAAAGCGTATGACCGTGACTGGTGAACCAGTCGCACAATCTTTGAGTTAAATATGGCTGGTAAACCAAAACAATCAGAACTTGAAAGGTTTATGTCTCATGTTAAAAAACATGAAAATGGTTGCTGGTTGTGGACTGCATATTGCATGAAAAGAAATAAATATGGACTTTTTAGAACTCCTAAAAGACATGAATTAGCACACAGAGTTTCATATAGATTATTTAATGGTGAACTTGACGCAAGAGATGTAATGCATAAATGCGATATACCAAATTGCGTTAATCCAGATCATCTTTCTCTTGGTACTAGGTTGGAGAATATGAGAGATGCAAAAGCCAAAGGAAGAATGCGAGTTGGTGAAAGTCATGGAAGAGCTAAGTTAACAAATGAACAAGTTGAGTTGATTAAAAAATCAAACAAGTTTCAAAAAGACATAGCAAAAGAATTTGGAATAACTCAGTCTCATGTAAGTTGCCTTAAAAGTGGCAAAAAATGGCAAAATAAAAGCGTTAATTGGGTATAACCCAAGAAGGGAACTATCATCGCAAATACTCAAGCCCTCTGTACAAGTTTCAAAGGCGAATTGCTGACTGGAACACATAACTTTGGTACTGGTGTGACCAGAGCGTCTACGGCTGCCGACACATTTAAGGCTGCTCTCTACTTGGCGTCTGCCACAGTTAACGCATCCACAACCGCATACTCTTCAACTGGAGAAGTATCAGGCACGAACTACACGGCTGGTGGTGCTACTGTTACCAATGCAACAGCGCCAACAACTAGCGGAACTACTGCTTACTGGACACCAAGCGCGTCTATCAGTTTCAGTAACGTGACTCTCACAACTGCATTTGATGCTGTTTTGATCTATAACTCAAGTCAGTCTAATAAGGCTGTTAGCGTGCATACATTTGGCAGTCAGACCGTAACTGCTGGGACATTTACTCTCACAATGCCGACGAATGACTCAAGCACAGGCTTGATCAGACTCGCTTAAATTTAAGGGGCAGCAACATGGCTGCTTACGGCTCTGGCTACTACGGCAAGGGTGTATACGGCATTGGCAATGTCGTTATTAGTGGAAATTCGTCCACTTTAAGCGTTGGCACTCTTGGCGTAAATATCTCTGAGCAAGAGGATGGGAACATTGCAACTGGCAATGTTGGCTCGGTAGGCGTCACCAGAACTGTTGCCATTACAGGCAACTCCTCAACCTTATCTGTTGGAACTCTTGCGGTAGGCGAGAGAAGTTTTGCCGTTACAGGTAACGCTTCAACCCTATCGGTTGGTTCAGTCACATTTACTAAGCAAGTAGCACTTAGCGGTAATTCCTCAACCCTATCGGTTGGCAATATTGCTAGGGGTGAAACCTCATTTGCCATAACGGGTAATGCATCAACCGCAAGCGTTGGAAGCGTCACCCGTGGTGAGACATCGTTTGCCCTGACTGGTAATGAGTCAACCTTATCTATTGGCGATATTGCGCGTGGCACAGCATCCTTTGCTATTAGTGGCAACGCATCGACTGGATCGGTCGGGACGATGGTGGCAGAGGTTATCTCCTTTGTACCTATTACTGGCGTAGAAAGCACACTAGCAATTGGAGATGCCACAGTCGTCATCAGTATTGCGATAATTGGTAATCAAATAACTGGTTCTGTCGGAACATTAGTAGGGTTTGGCTGGGGATCGATACCAGACACGCCTGAGACTTGGACAGCACAACCAGACACCTCGGAGAGCTGGACGCCAGTCGCAGACACATCCGAGACTTGGACAGCACAATCTGATACATCGGAAAGCTGGTCTGAAATAGCAGACAATTCAGAAACATGGACGCAAGTCACAGCATGAGGTGAAACATGGCAGATTCAACTACATCCAACCTTTTACTTACCAAACCAGAGGTAGGCGCATCCACAGATTCGTGGG
>Ga0255152_1000423_pt1 | contig 11804 bp, 17 predicted proteins | sample Atl_Yuk_RepC_8h_FD_183624 | JGI IMG/M metagenome (GOLD analysis project Ga0255152, IMG submission 183624) | Freshwater microbial communities from Altamaha River, Georgia, United States - Atl_Yuk_RepC_8h | ecosystem: Environmental > Aquatic > Freshwater > River | place: USA: Georgia | collected...
TTTCAATGCGATATAGCCCGGCAGGGTTACCGTCTGCATCAAGAATGTCATTCAACAATGCCCACATTTGGGCCTGTACACGGTCCAGGGATCGATAGGCAACGATCCCTGATGATTTAAACACGACAGCATACATTTTAAAACCCTCCAGCAAGCAAGACACCCAACCCAGCGAAGACAATCACTAGGACGATGGCGTCAACGATAGTTGACCCGAATACAGTGTTTTTCATGGTTGAACTCACAGTGTAACGGTTGACTGAGTGAAGCAGAATACGTATCCCTTGCCATCGGCAGAGTCGCCATAGGCCATTGTGCCATGCTCAGGCGCATACTTGAGTTTAGTCTCAATCAACGCCTTGGCCGCTACTGCGTGGCGATCCAAGCAAGACAATGCATGGTCAAACGGTACGGTGACACTGTGGCCGCTGGCGGTGTACGCCTTGATCCGTGAACCACGGGTATTCGTAGGGCCAAGGTACTTGGTATGAATGGCGATCATGATGGTTTGCTCCAGTGTTGCCCATGATGGGCGATGCAGGGCGACAGTGCCCACGATAAGGCCCACATTGTAGGCCCTAGGTGTGGAAACTGTCAATCACTCGTCAGCGTAAGACACGAAAACACAGATAGCCGCGCCCACCATGTCATAACGTGCAAAGTCTCCAAAATTGCCGTTGATCTTGAAGTGTCCGCCATGCTTGCGAGACAGAGCGCTGATGGCGCCTCTAAAAGACTTGGCCTTGATCGTGTAGCGACGAACCCACGCGTAGTTCGCTTCGCCGCCGAAGGTGTCGGTCATTTCCAGGTTGTAGGTGTTCATGATGTTGATCCTCTGTTGATTGTAAACTGTCAACTACTCGCACAAGCACTCAAAGTATTGAGCAAGAACACCCTCGTGCTCAAAGTCTGCGGTTTCCTCTTGCAAACGGCTTGCCTCCTCGTCCTGGAACCACAGGCTATCGCCCGTGGCTTGGTCTGTCACTTCATAGGCCCAGCCGTTACCGTGGGAAATGATGTGATAAGCGCCGGATTGTGTGGTGAATGCGTTCATGGTGTTGATCCTCTGTGGTGTTGCGGTGTGGTGGATTGTAGGGACTTGGCAGGGCTTGTCAAGCCCCTACGGTTTGTGTGGTTTTAGCCAATCAATGAAAGCTCAGGGATATAAGACTGAGCCCATGCCTTGCATTGTCCTATGGTAGCGAACTCCGGAGATTCAGGCCAACCAAAGCCCTCCGATGTGCACAACACAACCTGATAACCTGAGTCGGTATCCCAGACTTCTGCGTGTTTGATGCCATTCATACGCAGGTATGCAGCACGCATAGCGCCATTGGTCTTGAGTGTTTCAATCATGGTCTTGCTTCCTGGTTACTGGGTCAACACCTCGTTAACCCATACCTAGACTGTAGCACAGTGCAGCCCATTGTCACTAGGGCAAACCCTTAGTTTCTAAGATTTAAACCCTGATAGGGTAAACCCTTAGATGTTGCCTTGATAGTCTTTGGCTATCGGCTTGATAGTTCCCCTCAATAGGTTAGCAGTACCCTTGATAGGGTGCTAAACCGCCACACACGCCTAGCAATTCCCATGCTAGGAATTCACTATTGAGAACCCATTCTCAATAAGACAAGCAAGAACCATGCCAGGACACTACCTATAGTGTGTGAGTGCTTACTGACACGCTACCTATAGTGCCTGTGGATAACCTGTGGATAACTTTGATGCTAATGCGAATCATTCTCATTTGACTGGGGGGAGGGTCTCGGCTGGCTGTGAAGTTTTTGTTGGAGCCTATAACGCTTACAAAAAAGGAAAATTAGACCTAAAAAGACAACACTTAAGAACTTATGTAAGTGTTTGATTCTGTTGTGTAAAAGCAACAGCTAGGAAGCCGATCATGGACACCCTGGATGGGAGACTATAGAGGGTAAGCCTGCTGTACTAAGATGCTTTACAAAAAACCAATAATGATACTTAGACACCCCCTTGTGCAAAAGACAAACTTAGTGTATAATAACTCTATAGACTAAGAAGAAAAGACATCTAAGAAGACATAGAAGCATAGATGTACATAGATGTATATATTTATAAATATACTTATAATATGTACTTATAAAGACATAGAAGTATATAGGGTACTGTCGTAAGTTCATAATCCATTGTCTCCCTGAAAGGATAAAGACATGACTAAGCCATCAGGCAACAAGATTGGTCGTCCAAAGAAGTCAGACCTTGCTGCTGTCCGAGAGAACAGGTCTGTAGGTCGTCCCAAGGGCACTGCTGCCATTATCAATGAGTACCGTGATCGGATGCTCAATAGTCCTAAGTCAGAGAAGGTCTTGCAGAAGATCATGGATGCTGCACTACAGGATGAACATCCACACCAAGCAGCAGCCTGGAAGATCATTGCTGATCGAATCATTCCTGTGTCTGCTTTCGATCAAGCCAAGCAGTCTGGTTCCATGCCTCAGATCAGCATTAACATCTCTGGTCTGAATGAACCAAAGGTGTCAACCTCAGACGATGTGATTGATGTATGACAGCTTTAAACTTTCAACTTCTGGAATGGCAAAAGAAAGTATTTACAGACTCTACACGCTTTAAGATCGTAGCTGCTGGGCGTCGGTGCGGTAAGTCCCGATTGTCGGCTGTAACGCTGCTTATAGAGGCTTTAAACTGCCCTGATGGTTCGTCTGTGATGTATGTGGCTCCTACGCTTGGACAGGCCCGTACGATTATCTGGGACTTGATACATGAGCTTGGAAGGCCAGTCATCAAGTCCAGCCATGTGAACAACCTTGAGATCACATTGATCAACGGTAAGAAGATTCTGGTCAGAGGTGCAGACAATCCTGACAGTCTTCGTGGTGTGTCGTTAACTTACCTTGTGATGGACGAATGTGCGTACATCAAGCAAGAAGTTTGGGAAAAGATTCTACGAGCAGCTTTGTCTGATCGTAAGGGTCGTGCATTGTTTATTTCTACTCCTGCTGGTCGTAATTGGTTTTATGACATGTTTAAGCTGGGACAGTCTGAAGAAGACGAAGAGTGGAAAAGCTGGCATTTCACGACTCAGGACAATGAAACGATTGATCCTAAGGAAATTGAGGCTGCTAAAAGAACCTTAAGTTCATTTGCTTTTAAACAAGAATACTTGTCTAGCTTTGATACAGCCGGTGCTGACATCTTCAAGTCAGAATGGTTCAAGAAGTCTGAAGAACCCCAGTATGGCTCTTATGTCATCGCTGTGGACTTAGCAGGCTTTGAGGATGTTGCTAAGAATGCTGGTGCTGCTAAGAAAAGACTAGACGAATCTGCCATTGCTGTTGTTAAGGTAACTGACAACGGTGATTGGTGGGTAAAGAAGATAATTCATGGTCGTTGGGACATCCGAGAGACTGCTGCAAAAATTCTGATGGCTGTCAGAGACTTTGAGCCTTTGTCTGTCGGCATTGAGCGTGGTGCACTGAAGAATGCAGTGTTGCCATACCTAAATGACCTTATGCGTAAAAACAACATCTACGCACACATTACGGACCTAACGCACGGTAACAAGAAAAAGAATGATCGTGTGATTTGGTCTTTACAAGGTCGTATGGAGCATGGTCGTATCACCTTTAACGAGGATGAGGACTGGGATGAATTCTATGACCAGTTGATCATGTTCCCAACACAAGGAGTGCATGATGACTTGGTTGATGCTCTGTCTTATGTCGATCAGCTTGCTATCACTAGCTATCAGCAAGACTACGAAGACGATGAATACGAAACACTTGACATTATATCGGGGTACTAAATGAAACAAGGACTGTACGCAAACATTAACGCTAAGCGCAAGCGAATCGAAGCTGGCTCCGGTGAAAAGATGCGAAAGCCTGGAACCAAAGGTGCTCCGTCTGCCAAAGACTTCAAGGATGCAGCCAAGACTGCTAAGAAGGTTAAGAAAAGTGGCTACTGATTCTAGACTTACTCGTGTAGGCGTGGCAGGCTATAACAAGCCTAAGCGCACTCCTAACCATCCAACAAAGAGTCATGTTGTTGTTGCCAAAGAAGGTGATCAAGTAAAGACCATTCGTTTTGGACAACAGGGTGTGTCTGGATCGCCTGAGGGTTCTGCCCGTAACGAAGCATTCAAGGCTCGACATGCCAAGAACATTGCCAAAGGTAAGATGTCTGCTGCGTACTGGGCCAATCGTACGAAATGGGGTGGATAATGCCATTTCCTGTAGAACTTCCTGAAAATGTGTTTAAAAATACAGAAGGTCGTTGGGTACGCTTTTGTCCAAAATGTAAAGCAGAAGTAACCCATTTACGAAGAAATTATTGTATTGGCGCACATAATATTGAACAACCTTGTAAAAAGTGCAGCAACACTTCTAATAATCCTTCTGGAATGATTGGGGCTGTTCGTCTTTCATGGTATGAGGCATTTTTTAAAAGTGCTGTTTCAAGAGGTTATTCTTGGGAACTGACAGCCGAAGACATAAACGCCCTGTACGAAGAACAGGAAGGCTTGTGTGCTCTTTCTGGTCTTTCTATTGGATGGAGTAAAGTTGGATGGGATCACACGGCTTCTATTGATCGTATTGATAATGAACTTGGGTATTCAATTGACAATATTCAACTTGTTCATAAAAAAATAAACATGATGCGTGGCTCTTTAACTGTTGATGAGTTTAGGGAACTATGTGCTTCTGTGGCTAACAAGGTGAAATGGTAATGAAGTGTCCTATTGCAACTCAAGACATCCATGTCAATCTTAAGAACCGTGATCATGCTTTCAAAGAGTATGGCTACGGTCCTGCTAATCCTAAATTACCTAATGAAGCCTTTTGGAACGATAAAGCAAACGAATGGCAGACTGAAGTAAGACAAGCTAAGTCTATGCGCTGTGGTAACTGCGCTGCTTTCATTCAAACCCCTGAGATGCTGGAGTGCATCAAGTACGGGATTGATGAAGAAGAAGGCTATGCAGAAGATGTGATGAAAGCTGCTAACTTGGGCTACTGTGAACTGTTTGACTTCAAGTGTGCTGCTGACCGTACTTGCAGTGCTTGGCTTGTTGGAGGGCCGATTACTACTTCTAAAGTAGAGATTGATGATGATGCCCTCAACGATTCTACCGAGGAAATATAATGGAAGAAAACCACAATATTGAAATGGATCAGCCTTCCGAGAATGACAAGGAACTTGTTTCTTGGATTACTGATCACATTACTCGCTGGCGGGATCATCGTGATGCTAACTACATGGATAAGTGGTTAGAGTATGAGCGTATCTTTCGCGGGATTTGGGATGCAAATGACCGCAATCGTGATTCGGAACGCTCTCGCATCATTTCTCCAGCCACCCAACAAGCCGTAGAGACTCGCCATGCTGAGATCATGGAAGCCATCTTCGGTAACGGTGAATTCTTTGATATCGATGATGACATCCGTGATGTAGACGGTAATCCGATGGACATTGAAGCCCTCCGAGTGCAGTTGATGGAGGATTTCAAGAAGGATAAGATCAAGAAATCTGTCGATCAGATCGAACTGATGGCAGAAATCTATGGCACCGGCATCGGTGAAATCATCGTTAAGAGTGAAACTGAATACATTCCAGCCACTCAGCCTATTCCTGGGGTTGCTCAAGCTGCTGCAATCGGTGTCAATGAGACTGAACGAGTTGCAGTTAAGCTAAAACCAGTCAATCCTAAGAACTTTTTGATTGATCCTAACGCTGACAGTATTGATGATGCTATGGGCGTGGCGATTGAGAAGTATGTTTCTTTGCACAAGATCGTTGAAGGCATCGAAGCAGGCATCTATCGTAAGGTAGACATTCAGCCTGACAGCGAAGATACCGACTTAGAGCCCACCCAAGACCCGAAACAATTCCAAGATGACAAGGTTCGTCTGGTGACTTACTACGGTTTGGTGCCTCGTGAGTACCTGTCTGAGAACGAAGAAGCAGAATTTGAAGAATTATTCCCTGAGGATTCTCCTGGGGATCGGTATTCCAACCTTGTCGAAGCTATTGTCGTCATTGCGAACGATAGTTTGTTGCTTAAGGCTGAAGAAAACCCGTACATGATGAAGGATCGTCCTGTTATCGCCTATCAGGATGACACGGTTCCTGGTCGTTTTTGGGGTCGTGGAACGGTTGAGAAGGCTTACAACATGCAAAAGGCCATCGATGGTCAGTTGCGTGCTCATATGGACTCCTTGGCCCTTACAACGGCTCCTATGATGGCTATGGACGCTACCCGTTTGCCTCGTGGTGCCAAGTTTGAGGTTAAGCCAGGTAAGGCTATCCTAACCAACGGCAATCCCAACGAGATTCTGTTCCCGTTTAAGTTTGGACAGACCGATGGCAATGCAATGGTAATGTCTCAAAACTTTGAGCGCATGCTGTTACAAGCCACGGGTACGGTGGATAGTTCAGGAATGCCTAGCAATGTGCCTCGTGACGCTGGTGTCGGCGGCATGAGCATGGCTATGGCGGGAGTTATCAAGAAGTACAAGCGTACTCTAACCAACTTCCAAGAAGATTTTATGATTCCGTTCATCGAAAAGGCTGCATTCCGTTATATGCAGTTTGATCCTGAGCGTTATCCGTCTGTTGACATGAACTTTGTGCCTACCGCTGCTCTTGGCGTGCTGGCTCGTGAGTTTGAACAGCAGCAGATGATTGGTTTGTTACAGACTTTAGGCCCGAATACGCCTGTTCTGCCTCTGATTCTCAAGGGAATTATGCAAAACAGTAGCCTTACGAACCGTGCAGAGCTTATGCAGGCACTGGATCAGATGTCTCAGCCCTCTCCTGAGGCTGCACAGGCTCAGATGCAGCAGCAACAGGCTCAGATGGCTCTTCTGGAGGCTCAAGTGGCTGAGTTGCAGGCTAAGGCCCAGCGTGAGCAAGCAGAGGCTGCTAAGGCCGTTGCAGAGGCTCAGGCAACACCTCAGTTGACGCAGGCTAAGCTTGTAGCTGCTTTAACAAACAATCTGAATGAGGATAACGAGTCTAAGGACTTTGAGCGCCGTGTGCGTTTAGCTGAGATTGCCTTGAAGGAAAAGGACATTGACAGCAACGAACGCATTGCCATGACCCAAATGATGCGAAAACAGTAAAAAAGCCCTCCGAAGAGGGCCTAGTTATCGACTGTAGAACTGTGCTATTTTAAGGTGTTCTTCTGGGGTGCCATCGTTTTTAATGCGATTGGCTCTCCAGGAGACAATAATGACATTTCCAGATACATAGCCTTTAGATGCATCAATACGATCAAAAGAAGGGCTGTTTTCTAATCTTTCTCCTTCAGCAAAATAGTTGATGGTAAGGCCAAGAACTGGACATACTTGTGGAAACTCCAGTTCTCCAAATGGAACAGTAAATTCAATGCCTCGGCTTTTTGCATTCGCTTTTTTACTGCGGAATTTTTCTCTCATTGCCTTGTAAATATCACTTTTTCTCCATTCATAATCATCCCACTTTGGTCCCCACTTTTTTATCATCTCTTTTTGCTTGACTTCCTCCATCTTTTTTTGACGAATACGCATAGAGTCTATACCCCATTTTTCTGCAATCTGTTTAATTCGTTGTTTTGAGACAACATTATTAAAATATTCAGCGCATTGGGTATATCCACATCCCTTCTCAAGCATTTGACGAAGGTCTTTTAAGTTTTCTTTTGTTAACTTGTTGCGAACTGTCATAAAGGCTCCTTAACATTGTTGAGGAACTATTGTATCACAGCCCCCTCCCCAAGTCAAGCAGAATTTGCTATAATAACTGTATAGACACTAAAGTGTCTCTTTTTTACAACACTAAAGGACTCCAATGGAACAATCCTTGCAGCATTACTATGAGGAACAATTCTCATTATTCTCCCAGCAAGGCTGGAAAGACCTCACAGAAGACTTACAAAAGTTAAGAGACAGTATCGATGACTTGTCGGCTGTAAAAGACTCCAATGATCTATGGTATCGCAAGGGGCAGTTAGACATTCTTGATCTGATCATTGACCGTAAGAAAATGTGTGAGAAAGTCTTTGAGGAATTGCAAAATGCGGAGAATATTTGAATTTGCTTGCCCTTGTGGGCAGGTGTTTGAGAAGTATGTGGACGATTCTGTACGCTCTGTGGGCTGCTCATGTGGCATTCAAGCAGAGCGTATTATGTCTGCTACTAACTTCAAACTGGAAGGCATTACTGGTGCCTTTCCTGGTGCGTATTCACGCTGGGAGCGTGTGCGTGCCGAAAAGATGAAAGAAGAACGCAAGAAGGCCGCTTCTCATGGGGAGTAAGCGGGAACCTAAATGCAATAATGTCCTAAAACCCAAAAGGGCAGGATGAAAGGTTTGGTATGGCTCTAATTGACAATGAAGAACTGAATCAGGGCAGTGAACTGGAAGCAGTTGAACAACAAGAGGCAGCTAAGGCTGCTGAACCGGAAGCTCCTAAAGTCCCCAGTAAATACCAGGGCAAGACTTTAGAAGAAATTGTGCAGATGCACCAAGAAGCTGAAAGGCTCATTGGTCGTCAAGCGCAAGAGGTTGGTGAAGTTCGCAAACTTGCAGATGAACTACTGAAACAACAACTCTCTCAAAAGAAAGAAGCGCCACCGCAAGTTGAAAATGAATTAGACTTCTTTGAAGACCCTAAGACCGCTGTTCAGAAGGCTGTTGCTAATCACCCCGATGTAGTTGCTGCAAAGCAAGCTGCACGACAGATGCAACAGTTACAGACGCAAGCTGCTCTGGCTAAGAAGCATCCTGACTTTGCTCAGGTTGTTCAAGACCCGGAGTTTGTCAACTGGATTAAAGGATCACCGATGCGTATCAACATGTACGCACTGGCTGATGCCCAGTATGACTTCAATGCTGCTGATGAGCTGATTTCTACATTCAAACAGATTCGTGGTGCTAGGACGAATGAGACTGTCTCAACCGGACAGCAAGTTCGTGCTAAAGACATGAAAGCTGCTAGTGTAGATGTAGGTGGTACTGGTGAGTCATCAAAGAAAGTCTATCGCCGTGCCGACCTTATCCGGCTGAAAATGACTGACCCCAATCGTTACGAAGCCTTACAACCTGAAATAATGGCTGCGTATGCGGAGGGGCGTGTAAAATAACTTTTGATTTTAGGAGATTAATATGCCTTTAGGTACCGATCAAGTCACCGTAACCACCGCTGCGAATTTTATTCCCGAAATTTGGAGCGATGAAATTGTTGCGGCTTACAAGCGCAGCTTAGTTGCTGCTAACCTCATCAAGAAGATGAACTTCAAGGGCAAGAAGGGTGACACCGTTCACATTCCTGCTCCGACCCGTGGTTCTGCTTCTGCCAAGGCCGCTAACAGCCAAGTTACGCTGATTGCTGCTACGGAAGGTGAGCGTCAGATTTCCATTAACCAACACTGGGAATACTCGCGCCTGATCGAAGACATCGTGGAAGCTCAAGCCCTGTCGAGCCTGCGTCAGTTCTACACGGACGATGCTGGTTACGCTCTGGGTCTGCAAGTGGACACGAGCATCATCCGTCTGGGCCGTGGTGTTCAGGGCGGTGGTGGAACCAATGCTTATAGCGGTGCTTTCTCTGGCGCTGATGGTACCACCGCTTATGTGGCTGGTGCTAACACTGGTCTTGGTGCTCTGACCGATGCGGCTATCCGCCGTTCGATCCAGCGTCTGGACGACCAGGATGTGCCGATGGACAATCGCTTCCTGATTGTTCCCCCGTCTACCCGTAACACCCTGATGGGCATTGCTCGTTTTACCGAGCAGGCTTTCGTGGGTGAAGCTGGTGGTTCTAACACCATCCGTAACGGCGAAATCGGTAATGTGTATGGTATCCCCGTGTTCGTGACCAGCAATGCTGACACGACCTCTGGTACGACTGCTTGCCGTATCTGCTTACTGGCTCACCGTGACTTCGGCGTGCTCGTGGAGCAGGTTGGTGTCCGTACGCAAACCCAGTACAAGCAAGAGTACCTGGGTACGTTGTTCACCGCCGATGTGCTGTATGGCGTTGGCGAACTGCGCGATGGCGCTGCTGTTGCTCTGGCTGTTCCGGCCTAAGTAACTTAAGAGGCTGGCCCTTCGGGGCTGGCCTTTTTCATACTGTACGAGTTACATTATGAGAAAGGTTTGATATGAAATTCATGTGTAAATATTCTGGTTTAGTCTATTCCTTTTCAATGGAACATGACATTAAGGCAATGCTGACGCATCCTGACTACATGCAAGTTGACGAAGAAGAAGTTAAAGAAGAAGTTGCTTCTGAGCCTGCTAAGCGTGGTCGTCCTGCTAAGAAAGACGCTGAAGAATGAGACAAATATCCGTAGGTAACAACCTAACAGCCGCTACTAAGACTACTGTTTACACTGTTCCTACGGGTTACTATGCTCGGTGGAATCTTTGTTATGTTGTCAACTATTCTGGAAACAATAAAACTGTAACAGTAAAATGGTATGATAAAAGCACTAACACTGAGTATTTTATTTTAGATTCTTATGTATTATCGCATACATCTTATGTAAGATTTGATGGTGGTGCTTATGTTGTTTTAGAAGAAGGCGATCAAGTCTATATAACAACGGAAGCAGGCTCAACAATGAGTTCTACTAACACTTTTGAATTGTATAGGAAACCATAATGGCTATTCAGGATTATATTCAGCAAGCTGTCGATTTTCTTAATTCTCCAGAAAATCTTATGATGGCGGAAGCTGCTGCAACTATGCAGCAGGTTAAACTTCCTGATGGCCGAACTATTAATGTGTATCCTGATGGAACAGCACAAGAATTTACATCAGATGGTCGTGTAAAGGTTTATAACCAATCCGGAGATGTAATTCTTAATCAAACTCAAGAAGAGTATGCTCAGCCGGGTTACTTAAGTCCTGTAGTAAATGCTTTGATGGCGGCTGCTGGTGGTGCTATCCTTGGCCCCGGCTTTGCAAATAGTCTTGGATTTAGTGCTCCTGTTGCTGCCGCAGGCGGGGCAGGCGGTACAACCCTATTCCGTGGCGGTTCTATAGAAGATGCTTTAAAAGCTGCTGCACTTGCAGGCGTAACTGCTTATGGTATCGAAGGATTGATGGGTGGAGGTACAGGTACTGAAACTGTTGGAGCAGAAGAACTAAATGTTTATGACGATATTCGTCAATTAAAAGCCGAAGGAATTTCAGATTCTCAAATTGCTAATATTCTTGAGCTTTCCTACAATATAAGTCCTACTTTTGCAGCCAGTGCTATTAATCAAGTAGCAGCTTCTACAGCAGCACCAGCAGCTACGGAGACTGTGACATTAGCCGGTGAACGTTTATTTAATCCTACTACGCTTGCAGCCCCCGTTACAACCGCACTTGCTCCAGGTTTTGTTGCTGAGCCTGTGATGGTTCAAGGACAGAACCTTCCACAAAATCAAGTTACAGTAGAAGACCTATTAGCTGCTTTAACTCCGGCATTAACTGCTCAGTTACCAACAGTTACTGGCGGTACACAGTCTGTAGAGGTTCCTGGCTCTAGGGCTACAACTACTACAGAAAATATTATTAGCAGTTTAGTTCCTGCACTAACAACTGCTGCTGTACCCCCTGCTGCTCAAGAAGTTACACAACCTACTGGCACACAGCAAGTAGAAGTAACCACACAAAGAGATCAGTCTTTACTGCCTTACATTACGCCTCCTGTTATTGCAGCTATTCCTGCACTGCCTACGGCACTGACTACTGAACTGCCTAAACCCACTCAGCCTACACAAAAGGCTGATGAAAAGTCTTTGTTTAAGCCTTCAGATATTCTGAAGATTATTGGCT
>Ga0255152_1000450_pt1 | contig 11215 bp, 13 predicted proteins | sample Atl_Yuk_RepC_8h_FD_183624 | JGI IMG/M metagenome (GOLD analysis project Ga0255152, IMG submission 183624) | Freshwater microbial communities from Altamaha River, Georgia, United States - Atl_Yuk_RepC_8h | ecosystem: Environmental > Aquatic > Freshwater > River | place: USA: Georgia | collected...
GCATTCCGAGCACAGATCCAGCAAAGACCAAAGCAAGACAGACTCCAATGAATACAATTAACCGCGCCTTGAGTTGTTCATTACTTAGACGGCGATCCGGTCTGCCCATAAATATCATCTCCTAGAATGTCCTCTGTGCAGATACCTTGCACCAAGCAATCGGGTTTGTTGCATTCTTTGTTGTCCCAGTTCTCCCGAAGCTGGCATTCATAGCGAGTCCAACCCTGATACTGACCACATCCGGACAGCCCGAGCAAAAGACCCGTCGCTAGAGCTGCCCGAAGTAGTCCCCGAGTCACTTCCCCTTTAACCCGAAAGCTGCGTCGTTAGGATTCAAATATCGCAAAATTACCGGCAAGACGGCAGCAAGACCAGCTCCGGCAATTGCCTTTGGATCTGTAATTCCTGCCATGTAAACGGCGATTCCAGCGGCTAGAAATGAGCGAGCCCATGAAGCTGCAAGTCCTTTGATTTCTTTCATTTCTTCTTCTCCTTCTTGAGAATCGTTTTCTTTGGCGCATCGACTGTCACGGTTGGAAATTCACCTTTGTACGGCACATACTTCGGACGACCAAAGCCGACCACTTCTTTGCCGATTGTGCGTGTCTTAGCCATAACCATTCCACCGTTGCGCTGATCGCCGTTGCCGGATGTATTGCCTTCGATGGTAACTACCGACTTGCCATCGATTCCAACGACGATTCCCACATGTGAAATCCGATCAACTCCGTCATGTGGAAAGTCCATGAATGCAAGATCACCGATTGCCGGTGTCTCACTCCATCGAGATATCTCCTTAAATTTATGAGCTCCCACAGCTGTGGAAACAACCGAGTGAACCTTGACGCCAGCTTGTGCAAGTACCCAGTTGCAGAATGAACCGCACCACGGTAAGCCATTGGCTTTTGTAAATTCGCCGTATTTGGTTAGGTTGTCGCCTTCTTCAACTGTGCCGATTTCACCTTTTGCGATTTCAATGGCGTGAGCAGCTGATCCAATTGGGTAACTCATGCGAGAAGTGCAGCTGCCTCATCAGCTGTCAATCCTAGCTTTACCAATACCGCTTCTTTTGCTGCAACAGCAGCTTGTTCAGCTTCTAATTCATTCGCCTTTATTTGTTGAATTGCTGAATCCACTTGAGCTTTGGTCGGAGCTGTACCTTCCGGTTTGATCCATTCAATCGTTGAATAATCATCATTTTGAAATACAAATTCCGAATTTGGGCGCAAAGATTTGATTGCTTCCGCAATATAAATTGATTCTGATTTCATTATGCACCAATTTCCATGAGAATGATTGCTGATGTTTTGCTTTGAGATTGCCAAATTGTCGTGCCGGTTACCGCACTAGCCTGCACCTTGTAAGTAATGGCTGAAGTAGTTGCAGGGCTGTCCAAATAACTGATATTGAAAAAAGTCTGTGCATAGACATTGCTCGCGCTAGTTACTTCAATGTATGAAGCCGACTTATCACCAGTATTGAAATCAAGTATTGTCGTTGTGTCACGCTTTACGACTGCATCCATTGTGGCATTTGCTCCGCTTGTACGGTAATAGTCAGGGTTAGACATAACCAAAACTAGAACTTTGCTTGTGCTTGCAGATGGAGTGATTGTTGCTGTGATTGTTGTATCCGTCAAAGTTGAACTTGAGATTGTTGTTGATGTCGTTGTTGTTCCCTGAACCACTTGCAGCACCTTGCCACCACCCGCCGCAGCTGCCCACTTGACTCCGGTTGCTGTTGTTGAATCAGCTGTCAAAACATAGTTATTTGTCCCAACGGCTAAACGGCTAAAAGCGTCTGCGCCAGTTCCGATAATCAAATCACCCTTTGCATCAATAGCGGTTGCCATTGAGTTGGTAATTGTTACATCGCCAGATGTGCCGCCGCCTGATATGCCAGTTCCAGCTGTTACGCCGGTAATGTCTCCGACCTGATTATCTATCCATGCGTAATCGAGATCTGTATTTGAAGCTTTTGAAAGAATTTGTCCGGATGTGCCACCTTTGAGATCGACCAAAGATGCGTCAATTGCATCTCCCAAAGTCTCAATTGCTGTTGCACCATCTTTGACCAAGTCTGTCGATGTCGGGACAGTCCAGCCAAAATTCGGCGTTGTCGTTGCCATATTGTCTCCTTTAAGCGACGATGAATGCGTCGTCCCAGATAAGTGTATTTGATAGTGTGTTCCAAGTCTCTGCGCCACTCACATCGTTCCATTTCATCGCCTGAATTGAAAATTCAGTCGGAGTCATGTAGATCGACAGCGTAAGTGAATTGATGCCGGCTTGAAATTGCCAGCCTTCCACAAAGCCTTGAAATCTTGTCCCCATATTGATGGGCAAATCGTTAATTGTGACGGGCATACCCATGAACACATTGAGCAAATTGTCGCGATCCGAATCATCCAATTCCGGTGATCCGAGTGGGAATGAAATCTGATTGAAATTAGCTCTCGGATAAGCTCGCAGTCCCAAGTAGAAAGCTGCTTGAGAAGTTGCATCAGCCGTATTTTCTAAGGTTGTTTGAATTGATTGAGCTAAAGTGCCATATATGTCAATAGATCCTTGTTCAAAGTCAGAGACCTGTTGTCCGTTTTTGTATTCAATTGTGATGGAATTTCGCACATCGCCGGAGCGAGTTGCCAATTCAAGACCAGCTGCAAAAGCGTCGTTGGCACTTAAATCCACATATCCATTTGTAGCAAGATAAGAGCTTCGGTGAGTGCTGTCTGCGTAGCTAATTTGACCCGAGCCGTTTTCATAAAGGTATCCGAGTCCTGAAGTCGCTAGAGCGGCGACGAGAGAATAAGCATCTGTGACGGAAGCTGTTCGAGCTGTTAGTTCGTAGTTTCCAGCATCAATTTCACCAAGTCCGGAATTCTCCGCATTTGCCCATGTAGTCGTTGGGTTGTAAGCCGCCCATGTCAAAGCCGCGGGCACTTCATTCCATGATCCGTATAAAATGCCAGCCAAGACATCATAAATTTGTTCTCCGTCGAGTTCTTTTGGCAAGACTCCTTCGGTGAGCACTTTTGGAAGCCGTGAAAGAGCTCCTAAAGCGACGATGGAGATTGTTTGTGTGATTCCTATCGAACCGCCGGTTTGTACGCCCACAATGATGTCTGTGATTGATCCGCCAAAAATTGCAATGGGATCACCATTGGAATCATCAATATACACAGTCACGCTTGAATTTATTTGTGGATCAATTCCAGAATCGTCAAGATTTACCAAAGTAAGATTGCAATATCCGGCAATCGCTTGCTCGTAAATATCTGTGCGCCCAGAGCCTAAATTAAGATTAGCTAAGGTTACATTCTTATATTCAGCACCATCAATTTGGATGCTCCAAGTAGGTGTCCAAAGACTCATGCGAACGCAAATCTATTTGCGCCCAATGTGCCGCGGGCATTTGAGCGATTCAATACATCGACGATTGTTCGGGCTGTACCTTCGGCATCGATTGCGCCATTGACCGTGATATTGATTGTCCCGCCGTTACCGCCATTTGGCACGATTGTGCCGTTTGAACTAGGGACAAAAAGCTCGGGACCGCGTTCACCTACGACATACGAATTTCCACTTGATACAGGACCACCAGCTGCGCGGAAGCCACCAAAAGCGGAATCAATCAATCCGCCGATTCCTTTGACAATTGGATTGTTTTTAACAAGGGTAATCAAAGATCTGACAGCATCAACGATATTTTCAACCACATCCGCAACCCTTTGGAATCCTGCAATAGATCTGCCTAAAGTATTGATGACAATTCCCAAAGCAATGCCAATGCCTTCAATTGCTATCTTTAAGACTCCACCCAAAAGTGGAGCAACATATTTTGAGATAAATTCAAAAAGTGCCATAAATTGTTCTTTGTTATCCATAACCGCGGATTTAATACGATCAAAAGCAAATTTGATGCCTTCAAAGATTGGAATGAACAGATTTTTTGCACCTTCGACAAATCCGCTAAATGCTGATGTCAGACCTTCTTTTCCACCGATTGAATCGATGAATTGTGATATTGCTGGAATGACTACATTGACGATTGTGTCAAGCATTGGAGTGATTGCATCAAGCACAAATGAACCGACAGTTTCTTTGCCTTCATCAAATGCAACCTTGAGACGCTCCATCTTGCCGGCGAATGTATCGGCTTGAATTGTGGCTTGATTTGCAAAAGTGTCAGCAAGTGACTTTGTGATTTCTTCCATTGACATGGATTTGAGCTGTGCCGAAGTGAGTCCAATTCCTAGCTTTGCAAGTGAGGCTGTATTGCCTTCCTGTGCTTTTGCCATCGCATTGGTAACGGCTTCGAGAGACTTACCTGATCCAGCTGATACATCAAGAGCAATTGATTGAAGTTTGAGAGCTGCGTCCGAATCCTTTGTTGCGCGAACTAGGCGTTCAAAGCTCGGACGAAGCTCATCGTCGGTCTTTCCAGTAAGCAAAGAAGTCTTGAGAATCTGATCTTCGACAGCTTTGATTTGAGCGTCTGTCGCACCGGTAACATTTCTTAATGTAGTGGCGAGTTTTGCTTGTGCTTGCTCGTCCGCAATTGCTGATTCAACGCCTTGCTTGAGTAGGACTCCGGCATACGCCAAAGCTGCCGCGCTTGCTGCTGCAAAAGCGGCTCCGGCTATCTTGCCAAATTTGCCCATCTTGTCGCCAAAAGATTGGACTTCATTTTGAGCACCGGCAACGCCACGCTTTAATTCGTCAAAGTCTGCGTCAAAGGTAATCTTTACTTTTGGAATTCCAGCCATTAGTCAAGTCCCAACTTTCTCACAACGGTTTGAACCATCTCGGCATATTCTCTCGCAACTATTGGCACATAATAATCAACGGCAGGATTGATCCAATAGCCGCGCTTGTTCGATGGAGCTTTGAATCTATCTGTATATGCGCGTCCGCGTGAGTCCACGCCTTTGTGAGATCCGTATTCTGTTCCCCAAAGTAGCGCACCAGCCGGAGCGGATTGCTGGCGTACTTTTGCACCTTTGCCCGACTTTGATTGCTCTCCGCCGTACTTGCGACCAACTTTCTTTGATCCGCCAATATCAACACGAATCAATCGGTCACGCTTTGCTGTAATAGTCTGCGCAACCAGTTTTGTCTGTGGAGCTGGCGCGGATTGGCTAAACATAAGAAGTTGTCCGGCTAGGCGTTGAGATAATGGAAGCGCGCCATTTCGGATTTCGTCTTGAGATTCTTTATCGAGCTTATTTAGCAAGCCGATAAGATTGCGAAATTCGACAGGATCGACAGTTATGGCAAAAGTGCCTCTACCTGCCTTTGTTGCCATTTCGTTTCTCCAAAATCTCGATTGCTGTGAATATCTGCTCCGCCGTTTCCCACTCTTTCATTGGAATCCCTGTTGTAAGTGCCAGTTCAACCAATACCCGATTTAGGCTTCCAACGGCGTAGCTTTTGGGCTTTCTGTTTCTTCCGATCTAATGTCATCAACCGTGTCGCACCAAATTTCATAAGGTTTGATCGCTTGACCGGCTTGCTCTCTTTTCTTCGCGTTATATGCCAAGAATAGAAGATCATCAAGCCCGACATTTTCGCCAAGCTGCGTGACCTTCAAGCCGGTCTTGCGTTCCCACTTTACAAATTCCGGTGTTGAAGCGATAAACGATTCAGATTCGCCCGAAAAGTATTGAATTGTGATTGCTGTTTTCATGCTCCCGATTTCCTATCTTTTAGCTGAATGTCTCGGTAGGTGTACCGACGACCTGAAATGAAAGTGAAACGGTCTGTGCGTCCGGTGCTGATCCGCCCACGGATGGGAATGTCGGAAGCACATTGAATGCAAATACCGCTCCGGTTACAGCTGTAAGAGACACAGCCAAAGTCGTGTTTGGTGCTGATTCTGTCGCTGTCCATAGAGCTTCGCAGAGTGATCCGCTTGCGCCCCAGTCTGCGAGCATTTCAACATTGAGTGTCCATGAATCGTCGATTGCCTTGTAAGCGCGTCCGTCGAGTGTCTGATATGTCTCGATGACATGGTCTGCTTCAAGTGAAACGGTTGATGCTTGTGCGTCGTAGCTAACGGTCGCGATCGTCAATGCGAGATCGCGTCCTGTGATGACGGTCGTTGCCATTTTTGCTCCTAGTTAGTTTGTGTGTATTGCGTTGATATATCGATCTCACAAGCTAGGACTTCGGATCCGCTCGCAAGGGTCATCGGGATTGGATTAGACACAGACCCGACTGTGTAACCTTGCGGAATAACCGCAAGAATGCTCATGACTAGCTTTTCGATATTGTCGAGAGAAGCTGCGTTGGAATACATAGCGACTCCAACGGTAATGACAAGATTGATTTTGACACGCGTGGATGTGCCGATGAGATTCGCTTCAAGATATGGCGTGTTCGGCACAATGGCAGCAAATGGCACTTGTGGAGATTCCGGTACGGAATCATAAGGATTCACCGCGACCGATGAAAGAGCTGTCTTGAGTGCTCCGCGGACATTGACCGCAATTGAAGAAGCCGTCATGCCAGCATCGCTCCGGTATCCAGCGATTTGCCAAGTATTCCAATCACACGATTCAAAAGTGACCGACCGATTCTGTACGGTGTAGGCTGAAAATCAACTCCTTCAATTTGTCCGCCGGCGGCTGTGATTGATTGGAAGATTTCAACTGAAACGACCATGAGAGCTTCGTACACGGCAGGATTTGAAGCATAGATTGTCGCAGCGTCATAGCCTGAAAGATAAGTTGTTCCGTTAGGAATGACCGCATTCATCGCGATGTCTGCATTTGTCTTTGCATAAGAAAATTCGTATTCGCCACCAATTGCTGTGACTGTATATGTGCCATTGAATGTTGCATCTACGCTTGAAACAACAACACTTGATCCCACGATGTAATTGTGTGGTGTGTTAGTTGTAAGGGTTGCGACATTGGAAGCAATCCGGCGATTTGTAACGGATGAAGAATATGAGACAAGAAGCGGCAAAATCGTGAGCTCGCTAGTGTCAATCACCTTTTGAAGATAAGCATCAGAGTAAAGAGAAGAGCTCACTTGCAAGACATCCCGTAGCTGCGTCGGAGTGACAATTGACATGTGAGCTCTTCCCTTCTTCTGCTCGACTAGCTCGGGAGCGAACTAGTCGATGTTTAAGTGTGGCGGATTACGCCTTGTTATTCTTGAATGCGCCAGCTGCGATCTTTGTCGCACAAGCACCGAATGAATAAACGCCCACGGTGATTGAACCGTCGGCTGTTGATTCAGCGCGGAGCTGATAGCTAGGTGATTCGTACCATGTGTAAGCATCTGGATTGACAACAAGAATTGTGCCATCTCCATCGCCCGCATTTGTTGGATCTACATAAAGATTCAATCCTGCGACATTTCCGAGAAGTGATGTTGGAGCGACCTGTCCCGCCGCGTTCATTGGGTTTGTTGCTGTGTAGATTGGACGACCCGCGTCGTTCAAGCCCATGATGTTTGACCATTGTCCGGTGGACACGATCATGTTGCGAGCAAATGGATTTGCAAGACCAGCTGTTGCGCCATAAACGCTTGCTGATCCGCGAGCAACTACGCCAAGAAGCTCTGAAGCTGTTGGATAAGTTGTTGTTGTTGTGCCATCGAGTGTTGCACCTGCGATGAGACGACCATTGACATACGCATTCTGCGCCTTTGCCATCGCTGCAACCATGTTGCGCAAGAGCTCATCGTAGAAAAGTGGAGAAGTGCGTGTAAGAAGCTCTACGCTAAATTTCTGCTGGCCGGCGAACTTTTTGACATCCACAGAAACGAACGCGCTGTTTTGGTCGGTTTCATTGAATGCTGCATCTTCAGCTGTTTCTGCAACTGTTGGAGCAACTGTGATTTTTGGAATCTCGAAAGTCATACCGGCATCTGGAAGAGTACCGCGTGAGATTGCGTCGATTGATGGGCGAATTGTTGTTGAAAGTCCGTTGATGACTTCAGCAAGCTGACGAGTTGGTACAAGACCAGCATTGTCTGTGGTGTTGTCCGCTGCCATGATGTATTGACGAGCATCTTCAGATCCGAGAGCTGCCTGAACCTTGTTTTCAAGATACTTTGCAGCTGTGACTTCGATGCGTGGTGATGTGTACGCGACAGACTTGACTGACGCTGTTACTGACTGTGCGGCTTCTACCGTCTCGACGGTGTCCGCGTTTGTGACGGTGTTTTCCACTTCGTCTCCTTCTGTTGTTGGTGTTTCTTCTGCATCCGGTGTGGATTCAGAATTTTCTTCGCCGGTTGTCGCGGCTACTTCAGCGACACGGGCAGATCGCACCGCGGGCTCTGATACAAGTGCGACACCTGTGAGCTCTCCGGCTAAGACGCGCATTGTGCCGTCCTTTTCGTTTATGTAATCATCGACGGCAAGCTCGATTGAGAAGCCATCTCGAAGTCCATCCATCGCTTCAATCAAAGCATCGTTTCCAGCTGTTGTTGAAGCAATTTTGAATGTTGCATTGATGGCTTGATCGCCATCGAGTGACATCTCGAGCACTTTACCGATTCTGCGTGTACGGTCATGCTCAAGGTTAAGAAATACAGGCTTCGGAGAAATAGATCCCTTAGCAAATACGACTTTGCCAGTTGATGCATTTGCTGGCTCTTCAAAAGCCACGATGCGTCCGGTGATTGTGCGTGATTCTGAATCCGCAGCTGTGATTGTCATTGGAGTTGTTAGCTTCATCCGATTAAGTCCTCTTCCATTCTGATTTCATCTACCGTCATCACTCCGATGCGGTTGAGAATTTCGTACACTTGCGCTCTTTCGTAAGGATTGCCACGCAAGAAATCGTCCAAGTCATAACGCACATATTGAGAAGCCGGCGTGAAATCTGTCAAAGATAAACGCTGCTCGATAATTGTGAGGATTGGACGAATTGAAAAGTCGATGAGATCACGACGCTGATTGACAGCGTTAGAATATGTCATCGATGATGGATCTGCTGAAGCGAACCATGCTGGCAAGCCAATAGCACGACAAAGCTCGAGCGCAAGATAGTTGCGAGCTTCATTCATCTGAAGATTCTTTGGATCGTACCCAATTGTGTCCATCTTGATGTCTGCATTCAAGAATGTCACAGCCTTTGAAGCCTTATTTTTGAAAGCGTTGATAAGTGATGCAACGCGATCTTTTGGAAGCTGTACGCCATTGGATGATAAAACAATTTGTGGAATTGGATTAAGAGCAAAGTCGTAGGCTGCTTTTTCAAGCGCGTGTGCTGCGCGAACTGTACGACCAGCGCGATTCAAAAGTCCTTCTTGCATATTTCCAAAGACGACAAGATCTTCAGCTGGAATTGAATATCCATCCACACGATATGCATCGATTTCTGTGCCGAGTGCGTTTGTCATTACTTCCACGCGCTCCGGAGCAATTCTTTCCATCGCTTGAATGCGTCCGGTGTCTGCATAGCGAGCTAATACGCGGGCGTAAGCTGCGGGACGAAATAGTAAATCTTCAGCAATCCACGCCCAAAATTCTGCGCCGGTAATTCGTGGATCCGGTTGATTGATAACGCGTGGAGAATAGACAGTCTCTTCGGTTTCTTTTACTTTTGTTTCAAGTGGAAGTGATGCAACGGTTGAGCAGATAATTCCGCGAGCGCGAGCAATTACAGGGACACCCATCGCTTCGGATCGTGTAGCACTTTGTCCATACGCAAAATATGGAGCTCCAAGAGCATCGATTGAATTAACGGGTGCAAGAGAAGCATCGACTGTCGCTTCAGCAATTGGCTTTGGCGCGGTGACAAAGAGATCAAATAAACCCATGCGCCAATTTTAGAGATCCAATAGCGTTAGCCGATCATAATGTCAAGATCCGTCTGTGGGCGTGTCGCGTAATGTGTGACGAGCGCACAAGCCACGGTCGCACACACAGTCGATTGAGAAGCTCTGCGTCCAATAGTCCATCCGCCATCGCCGAAAGGCAGCCTCGCAGCTGAAAGGATCTGTTTCGTCAATTCGGGTTGATTCCCATGTCGGAGTCTTTTTGATGTGATTGCTCCTAAAAGTTCGTCGCAAGATTGACCGTAAAGAGCCCCGTCTATATCGGCGAGTGGGATTCCGGCTGGCGCAAGTCTAGCCGCAATCGCGCTAGAAGTTCGGCGGCTATACGCCAACACTTCGACAGGGAATTCAGCAAAGTGATCCGCGATGTCATTGGCAATGGCTTTATCGTCAAGTGAAATCGGGTTGTGCCATGTACGCAAGAGCTTGACGAAGAATTGGTCGTCATTTATCCGCTGACCGATTACGAGAGCTGCATCGCGTCGATCCGGTGAGCAATCCAGTCCCATCCACACAGTCGATTCGGAATCAATCTCAAATCCGTCGGTTGCGCATTCCGCCCATTCGCCAGCGGGTATCGCCGAGCTGATTGTCTGAACCCATCGACAAAGGACTTCGGTACGAACGACATCCGGCGGGTCATTCATAACAGCTCTCAGGTTATCAATGTGTACGGTGTGACCAAGAGCCGGATTTGCTTTGGCAGCTCCCGCCCAAAATTGCGGTGAGTCATCGATTTTGTCGTAATCACTAGACCATTCAAAATAGCCAATATCATCCGTAGATCCACCGGCTGCGCCGATACCACGCTCGCGGATTTGATTCAAGACAAGACTGTGCTGATCTCCGGCATTCGAATAGCTCCAAAGCTGCGGATTTTCCGCCGCCATCATGGTGTACCGAAGCGAAGCCCATGTGGTCTCATCCTTGAGCTCACGCGTTTCGTCAATGTGTACCGTGGATGGCTTTGAGATACCGCGAGCCGCGCTTGCTCCGGCTTTGACCATGTAGCGATTTCCATTCAAGCATTCGATTTCCTCGGATCCATGAGCCCACCGGATTCGTTTGACTTGCTTTGCGAGCCCGTCATTTCCTTCGATGGTCTGTACGAGATCGCGGAATGTTTCAAGAGAAGTCGTCAATCGGTGAGCTGTACCGATTTGCAGCTTGTTGTCCCATTCGAAAAGTCCCATGAGAATGCGTTGCTTCATGAATGTCGTCTTTCCTTGCTGGCGCGCCACGACCAATTGGACGAGTGGGTGCAACCAACGACCATCCGGCTTTATACGGTGAGCCTCGATTGCCAGCCATTCTTGCCACGGCATGAGCGGGAATCCGATGCTATTGCTGAAATCGATGAGCTCTTGTCCACGCGTAGGCAAATCCGGACGCAAGCGTGAGTGGATTCTCGGAGT
>Ga0255152_1000452_pt1 | contig 11209 bp, 26 predicted proteins | sample Atl_Yuk_RepC_8h_FD_183624 | JGI IMG/M metagenome (GOLD analysis project Ga0255152, IMG submission 183624) | Freshwater microbial communities from Altamaha River, Georgia, United States - Atl_Yuk_RepC_8h | ecosystem: Environmental > Aquatic > Freshwater > River | place: USA: Georgia | collected...
CTCAAACGGCCACAGCGGGATGTCGATCACCACGATAGGGGCCTTGGGGTAGCCTTCCTTGTACGCAGCTTCACGGGCCGACCAGTCACGCACGATGGCCACGATCTGGATCTTGGTGACGGGCACCTTCTTCTGCGACTCCACGAGGTAGGCGTAGATGTTGAGCTGCTCTTCCCAATCCATCGAGCCGGCCATGACTTTGTAGGCGGATGTGGTCTTGTAGTCAGAGATCTCAATGCCCTCTGGTGTCACGACCTGTAGATCAATCGCGCCGCTGATGTGCCAGCCGTCGACCTTGGCGTGCAAGCGCTGCTCGATCACATGGTTCTCTGCCTTGCCGTGCTCAAGGATGTGGTGGATAGCGGTGCCGAACAAGCTCCACACCATCTCGCTGGCGTCCTGCTCGAGCTCATCCCAGTGGCGGCGCTTGAGCTGGACGATGCGGGGGCTGCCAAGCAGTTCGGTAACTGACATGTTGGCGCCCTCTTTGGTGTAGGTGGGGCGATTGACGGCATTGCATATCGTCTCGGGAAGCCCAAATTTATTAGTCAAGCGCATAGCAACTCCTGAATGGTGGATTCAATATCGTCTGTGATGTCGAGGTCTGCTGGTGTACCATCTAGGTTGAGCAGTTCGTATTCCCAGTAGTCTGGCTCGGCTGGCTGCTCGCGGTCGCCGGGGTAGCCCTTGTGGAAATGCAGGGGGACTACAGCATACGTCTTGCCGTAGATGTCGATCTCAAGTTCCATGTTGTTCTCCGAGTGATGTGTTATATTGAGGTGTATCTTAACAGATAGGTTCACTGTCTGCCAATGAGTTTTTTCTATCAAGAATCAGGAGCCGATAGCCATGCGTAGAGCTGCAAGACGTGACGACGGGGAAGACGAAATCGTTGATGCACTCCGGGCCAAGGGCGTGTATGTCAAGAAGGTAAACGCCGAAGGGTTTGCGGACTTGGTATGTTGGTACAAAGGCAGGACTCTGATTTTGGAAGTAAAAGACGGCAAGAAGCCGCCGTCAGCCCGCAAGCTCTCCGATGCTGAGCAACGGTTCCATGACGACTGGCCGGGGGATAACTTGCACATCGTTCTCTCCGCTGATGACGCTATTGCGAAGTTTGACTGGTAGGTTGCACCTTGTAGTCTTTGAAGACTATTCCACTGCTCGCATCCCCAACCTTGCAAGCCTTTACCCATCCTTTTTTCCCACTGGCGTAGGTTCGCCAATGGCCCCTGCGGTCGTGAAGTCGTGGGCTGGCGTGCGTGCCGCCTTGATGTTCGCGCTTTTCTGATGGCCGCCCTATTGTCACTGTATGCCACGAAATCAATGGGCGCTTCCCTTTTCGCTTTCGCTTGGCGTTGATGAGTGTCTGCTGCACAGATGGCTGGTAAACCTTGTCCGTGGACTGAATCTTTAGAAGGCAGGCCAGCGTCATTCTTACGAAGGACTTGGCCTCCGACTCTGGTATCTCTTGACCTTTTGCAAAGTAATGCAGCCGGCCGTCGTGAATCAACACAGACAAGGGGTTGATGTATCGCACATTACCATCCATCAAGGTGAATCCCGCAATGGTTAGGCTTTGCTCCCCCTCTATGAGCCAGAGCGAAAACTTAATGCCGTCTTTGTCCGTGGCTGCCACAGCAGTCCTTTTGAACGGCAGGTTGAATAGCAGGTCAGATGAAACCCGAACGGCATCCATGCGTTCCATCTGCCCAAGATCAAACCACATGGCCGACTCGGGTTCTGGTGCGTACTTAACAAGCTCAGTAATAAGTGGAGTCATCTGATTGCTTTCTGTAATGCCTGACTCGCCTTGAACAGCCCGACCTCTTGATGGAAGTCGTTGAAGTCCGATCCGATAGTAGGCGGCATCCACCATCTCTTGCCTGACTGCTCGGCCATACGCTGCCCGGTAGTCGAGACATCGTTATCGGCAATGATAAAGCAGTCGTCGTGCTGCTTGCTGATGTGCAGCAGGTTCTGTGCTGAGAAGCAGACGTGGATTGTGTAGCGCATACGCAGGGCTTTCATGGCTGCCCGTATTGAGAGTGCGGTCGCATACCCTTCACACAAATAGTGCGGCCCCTTGTTGTCGAACACGTACTCAGCGCCCTTGGTTCTCTGGCCGTAGAGGAACTTCTTGTCCCCCTCTGGTGAGATCACCTGAGCGCCGACGAGCTGGCTGCCGACACGCATCGGGATGATGAGGTAGGGTGCGCCGTCCTTGACGTACACATTGCCCGGCTCTTCAGGGAATCCTTTGGCCTTGAGGTAGTCGTGCATAGCCCGCTGGCAGTTGTTCAGTAGGCCCGCTGCCTTGGCCGCTGCTTGCTTCTGCAGGGCGGCCCGCTTGTCGTCAGCCTGCTTCGCCAGTCGGGCGATCTTCTCAGGGTCTAGTCCCTTGGGTGCTTGGCCATGCCATACAACCACCTCGTCGTCGAGCGCGTGGTTTTGCAGGAAAGCTACCTCACCCATCCACTTGATGGCGCCGTTCTTCTTGGTCGGCTTGTCGGTTGTGGATACGCGCACCCACACACCGATGGGCGGCAGCGTGTTGAGGATCAGGCCATGCGCTCGTGCGAAGTTGATGAGTTCCATCATGCTGCAACTCCCCGCTTCTGGCTCTTGAGATACGCGATCACTCTGGACTTGACGAACTTCTCGAACTTGATGTCGGGCACAATCGGCACATCCCTGAGTCCACGGGGCCACACGCCGAACTTGTCTCTGTAGAGGTGTGCAGCGCGGCCGGGATTCCAGCCAGCAAACTGAACCTTGTGCTGACACATCGACCAGAAGGCTTGCTTGTCATCGGTCTTGGCCTTGGCTGACAGCTCTTCAATGATGCCGGGCATCTCTGCCATGAGGCTGCGGCGCTGTCTGGTGTGGCCACAGTTGGTGCAGGTATCCGAACCCACGGGCCAGAGCGCTGAGCACTTGGGGCACTTGGCCTGCTCCTTCTGATCCTTCGTCTTTTCCTTGCGGGTCTTGGTATCCTTGTCCGACTGAAGCTCCTTGGTGCCTTCGTCGTAGATCTGATCCCAGTCCTCAATGAACCGCAGCCAGTTGCCGGCGTGGTCTTGGATCACGCAGAACTGCTTGCCTTCGTGGGGGCGGGCACCACGGCCGACCATCTGCACGTGCATTGAGAACGCCTTGCGCAACGGCTTGGCGATGATGACGTGCTCCACATCGGTCTGGTCAAAGCCACGGGTCAGGATGTCCGAGCTGATGACGATCTGGATGTCGGTGTCTGGCCTGGCAAAGTCCTGTAGTACCTCCTCCTTGTATTCCTCGCTGTCCTTGTAGCTGATCTGCACGGCGTTGATGCCTTGCTCTTGGAAGCGCTGCACCAGCATCTCACCGTGGGCTACACCTGCTGAGAAGCAGATCGTCTTACGAGGGCCGCCGAATACCTCTTGGCTGATCCGCATGTAGTCCGCCACCACGTCGCCCACGATTTGTAGGCCGCGCTTCTCGGTCTCGTCTTTCTGCCACTCACCGGCCACGACCTTGACGCCTTCCATGTCGATCTCTTTGGCCACGAACACACGGAAGGGGACGAGGAATCCCTCCTCCACCAGCTGCTTCATGGTCACGACGTTGGTGACACTGGTGAAGTGCTTGGCCATGTCCGCATGAAACGGCGTGGCAGTTAGCCCTATGACGCGCACCTCGGGGTTGTTGGTCAGGAAGGTCTTGAGGCTCTTTCTCATGACGGCGTGGATCTCATCGACCATGATGAAGTCCACCTTGGGCCATCCTTCCATTCGTTCGAGTGTTTGAATGGAGGCAACCTGCACGTTTGCGTCAGGGCGGTATCTCCAGTGGCCAGCCATATAGATGCCGTGGTCTATGCCGTTCTTGTCCAAGTGGCGCGAGAACTGGTCGACCAGAACGCGGCGGTCACAGATGAACATGACGCGGGAGCCCTTGCGGATTGCTGAGTCCAGCATGGTCATGGCGATGATGGATTTGCCGGCGCCTGTAGCAGCGGCTAGGACGATGTGCTTGTGCCCGTCCCTGAAGGCTTGACGCAAGCCCTCGATTGAGTCTTTCTGGTACTGCCGTAGATGCAGCATGGTGTTCTCCTAAACTGCCGGGACACAGGCCACCCGGCGTTGGCCGTTTCTTATCTACAAGCCCGCACTCGAGCCTCTGGGTTTTCAATGCAGGCCGCGAGGTAGTCGGAAACGAATGCAACCAAGTTGTCGTAAGTGCCCCACCCGTTCTCAGGGTTGAACTTCTTAAACCGCTCTGGATCTGCAAGGAGCAACTTGAGTCCGGCCGACAGTGGTTGAATCAGATCAACTGCATTCCAGTATCCCGCCTCATCTGGTCGCCACAGGGCCTCGTAAATGCCAGCCTCTTCTGCCATTTTTCCGAGGTTGTGTGTGATGTTGCGGGTGTAGATGGTTTTTTCGAGGTAGACATCAAGGCTCATGACAGCTTCTTCAACTGGTTTTGGTACATCTTCACTTGCTTTTTAAGCTCTGCGTTTTCCCGCTGATACTGATCCCGTGATTTTTTCACAGCCTCGAGTTCGACGTTGAGGTTTTTAACTATCGTCCGAAGCTCGTCAATAGTTTCCTTTGCAAGCTGCTTCTCCTCCTCGGTCGCATCCATTGCTGCCACGGCCAAGCGGTCTTTGAGCTGCTCGTTCTCGGCCACCACCTCCTGAACCATGTCATCGGCTGGCAACGTTGCCACCTGACTAGGGGTTTCTACGTAGTCTGGCTTCTCTTCCAGCGGTGCTTCGACCACGTTCTTGAGCTTAACGGGCTTGTCCTTGGGGGGCTGAGTCCGCTCTTTGATGATGTTGCTCACGAAGGTGTGGCTGACCTTGCACATGCGGGCGATCTCACGGGCGGATAGTTCGCCCCACTCCAGATCGTCTAGGGCTGTCAGGACGGCTTTGCGCTTGTCCTCGTGGGTACGCCTTAGCCCGTGCTCTGCGTTGGCGCTGAGGCTGTATTTGATGGCATCGCGCAGGGTTCCGCCCTTGACCTGAGCTTCAATGTATTCCCGGGTGGCCCGCTGGTAGGCCATGACGCGGTGGAATCCGTCGGCTAGGTAGTAGGCGAGGCCGTCAAAGAACACGACGACCGGGGGCAGATCGCCCTCGTCTTCTATGGTCTCGAAGTATTCTTGGACGGCTTGCTCGTTGATCTCGGCGCGGCTCTGCGTTCCGGCATCGGTGCGGATTTTCTTGATCTCTAGGGTCTCTACGTTCTTCATACTTGGCTCCGTGAAATAGTCCAGCCAAGCAGGAAGTACCGCCACTTGACTTGAATGTTGGGGCTGGCATAGCCTTCGCCCTTGCGCTTGAGATCGACCTTGCCCTTGGAAAGCATGATCGCTTCAAAGGCTTTTCGGATGGGTTCGGTGCTCATTAGATTTCCTTTCCAGTTTCTAGGCGGTCTGCCACCAGCTTGGCGTAACCCGCGATGTCTGCCCACGAATCATGGTAGTTGGGGTCGCCGTTGATGATGCGAGCAATCTTGTGGCAGATCATTTCCAGAGACTCGCGCTGGTCTGGATCAAGGTCACAGCCACGCTTGGCTTCGAACTCTCGAACTACGCCCTTGAGCCGCTGAGAAATCTCTGCCTGCCCAGAGAACTTGCCGTAGCGGTTGCCACGCTGCTCTAAGATTCCATCTATTGGGGTGGCAACGTTGCCAGTCACTTGCCAGTGGCCCTCGGTCTGGCTTAGGGTGATGAGCTTGTCCATTGCCTCCTCCTGCTCAGGCTTGAGGGGGTTGTCTGCCAGCTGCTGCATCGCACGTGCTCGCATCTTGTAGACATACGAAGCCGCCGCCTTGTACCTCTTGGCCAGCTTGTTAACGTCGGCCTCGGGGTTGTTGATGAACTCAATGGTGATTTGGTCAGCCTTGGTCATGGGTTGTTACTCCTGTGATGATGGATTGAATATGTGCTTGGCGCTTTCTCGCACGGTAGCGAGCTTGGCGTTCGGCGGGGGTGAACTTGTGTCGGGGCTTGTCTCGGCCTTTACCAAGGTGGTAAACCGCTGTGGTATCTCGGCCAAGGCCGTCGGGTATCCAGCCGCCGATGTGCACGCAGCCCTCTTTGTGCAGGCTACGCATCCACTCCTGTGCTGTGACAACGTGAATGCCGGTGACTTCCGATACCTCGTGCGCGGTGGCAGGGCCGTCCATCAGCAGTTTCATGGTCTTGGCCAGAGCGACGTAGCTGATCTTGCGGTACTTGGCTAACGGGGTGATGGCCATCAGTACAAGCCCTCAAGGTCGGGTGCTTTGTAGTTCGGGCCTTTCATGATCTTGCCCTGCTCGTTGAAGATTGGCTTGCCGTCCGTGTCGTACTTGCTCCAGTTGCTGCTGTTGACCCGGCGCACAGCTTCGACGATGTTCATCTTGGCGCAGTGGCCCACGCCCACGGCCGTTACAATCTGGTCGGCCAAGCTGTCAAGGAACTCTTTGCGGTTCTCGGGCTTAACGTGAAACTTGATCGTGCCGTGCTTGAGGCCAAGGGAAACGACAGTCAGCGCAGTGTGCAGGCGGTCAATCAACTGGCTGGAATACTCGTCGTCGCCGGACATCACGGCCACCATCTCCATGACTTCCTCAAAGTGGCAACCTGTCTGGATGTTCAGGTGTACGCCAAGTGGCTCGGGTCGGGCACGCTCATGCCACATCTTAATCAGGTCTACGCTCATTTAATTCTCCGTACTTCAATGATCTCGCCCCGTGCGCTCTCGCACATCAGGGTTCCCTTTTCCCATGTGGCCCCGACTTGAGGCCCATAGAGTTCTTTGCAGAGCTGGTCTGCGTATTCTTGTGCGTTGGTTGGCTTGCTCAGTACCGCTTCGAGGCCGGCGAATACCATCACGGCCAGCAGTCCTATGAACGCATACATCAATCCCATTTGTCTGTCACTCATCATTGCTCCTTATCCATCTGTCCCAGTTCAAGTACACCCTGATGTCGGTTCCGAGTAGCCCCATCTTGCGGCGGCTCAGCATCAGGTGGCCTTCCATGTTTCTCTCTGACTCCCCAGTGGCGTATGCGGCCCGCTTGGTGCCTCCGTGCTGGCAGACGATGCGCAGCGTCAGGCATTGGTGGGCAGTCAGTCCCCAAGGGTTTGTCTCAGCTCTCTCTTTGTCCTTCTTGCTTGGTGTCATCTCGAGTCCATAGGTTGATAGATAGTCTGTATCCGCCTCGTCCTTTGAGTCGTGGTGTCGTCCCGCCGTCTTTGACATAGCCAAGGTAGAGCAGGGCGCGGCGCACGGTGTTGTGGTCGGCTCGTGAGTCTAGCTCAAGGTCTTTGCATATCTCGGGGATGGTGAACGATTGCCCCGGATGCTTGAGCAGGAACTGCCGCACCTTAGCGCGGGTGGTCTCAGGCCTCGCCATGACTGCCTCGCTTTGCGCACATCCCGTCCTCGGTGATAAAGCACGGCTCTTCTGGGTGGCACAGGGTAGAGCAGGCATTGTCAGCCCGAACCTCTGCGGCGATGGCCAGAGTACCGTATCCCTGCATGCCGCGCTTCTCGATGAGCAGAGCAACGGCTTCGCGGTCTTGGGCGATGGCGTGCTTGGCTACCAGCTTGACGAAGGCTTCAAGTTCCTCTTTTGTCTCGAAGCAGTGGTTCTCGCCGTTCATGTCGAAGGTTGCCCCGGCCTCACGCGCCCATCGAATAATATGTTCTCTGTCCATCACTTCTTCCCAAAGAAAAACCACCAAACAAAGTACAGTACGCCGAACACAGCAGCGAACCATGCGATGAGAATGATTTGAAATACGACGCTCATGCTTGTCCCCTTGCTCGTATGGCGGCTTCTACCTCACCGTCAATGCGGTCAACAATCTCAGTGCCCAACGCATCGCAAAGCTGCTCCATCGTGTCACCGTGGCCCGTGGCAAAACCGAATTGCATCATCCATGCGGCTAGTTTGTTGCGCTCGGCCTTCACAGCCTCGTCAACCCGCTTGAGCCACAGTTGCGCGTGCTTGTTGCTGTAGTCATCTCTGACAAGCTTGGCAAACTGAATAAGCCCCGCGATGTCGCCGTCAATCCCATCGTCTGTTGCGCTAAACGATGTGCCGCCAATATGTTCATGCTTAACCCACGGCGTCAAACCGCACTCAGTGGCTAGTGCTATCAGTTCATCGTCTTTCATCTTTGTCTCCTTGACATAGCGTGTGGACAATCTCTTCCAGCGGCGCGATCTCCACCCGCCTGCCTTCCCACGACTGCCACATCCCACCTCGTCGCTGGTCTATGGTCAAGTCTCCGTTGGGACTGTTCTTGAGTAGCTCGCCCATCTGCGCACAGCTTGCTGTTATTGGCTTTGGTTCAGGCCCCGGTGGGCACAATGTATATTTCATCAACACGCTCCATAAGTCAACGAATACCAAATCGAGGCAAAGAAAATAAACACCATGCCAAGGGCGATGCCTGCCATGACTGCGCCAGTCACAGCCACGAGTGCGTAAAGGGTAGGGCGGGTCATGGCTTATCTCCTCTGGCTTTAATGGTGGCGTCAGCCGTCACCTCACGAATCGCTGTCTCGATCAGTGCCGAAAGCTCCATCCACTCCGCTGCTGTAAACAGGCTCATGTGAAAGTCGCCAACCTGCGCTTCGTCTGGCGCTGCCTCTTTTGTGTCTGGGGCTGACACCGTGGTGATATGCAAGCCGTCCATCTCAATCGTGACTTCGCTGATTCTTGCGTGGAAGTTGCTCATGTGTTTTTCTCCTTTAGCTTGGCTTCGATGGCCTCAATCAAGTAAACACCCCAGTCCCTTGGCTTTAACAGTTCCTCATAGTCCTCATCTGTTAATCCAACCCACATGCGTTTAGCTTCGGCTTCTGCTCCGGCAGCAAACGCAACTTCCATGTTGTACTTTGTGAATACAGGCTCATCCCCAACTTCACCGTAAGCTTTTGGTAACCAGTCCCAGAAGTCTTCGCTCATGTGTCACTCCAAACGTCTGCCTGAACTAACTCCGCTGCTACCTTCCAATAGTTGTGGCGGTCTTTTGCCATCTCGTGCTGGATCAACAGTAGGTTGACGATGCGATTACGCTCGGCAATTACGCCGTCGTTATAAGTTCCATAGTTGGTCGGCGGATTCGCATCACCCCAAGCCTCTCGTGCTTTTTGAAAGTTGTATTCGCTGGTCATGACTTATCTCCCTGAATAGTTGGGTGTAGGTAGTTGAGCACAGAGCTAAAAACATTCCATCGACCTTGCTGGTCTGCGGTTGGTTTGTTCCATCCAGCGTAGTGCATTTCATCCAAGCACTGCTTAAGCAGCGATATGGCTTTGTCATGGTCTCTCACCACCGCATCGTGGATGTTCAGGTAGGGGCAGTCGCACTCAACGCCTACTGGCTTCTGATTCATGTTGTGATCTACGCTCATTTTTCATACCTTCCAGTTACGACTTCGTTTTGCAGGATGGCCGCTTCCCAGTGCACTTCCATGTTGGTGATGTTGGCGGCGTACTTGCACCTGCTCCCATCTTTCTTGCGGACAACCACAATCACCTGCTCGTCAGGTTCAGTCTCATCAAGCGCACAAGTGAGTGCGGCAGTGGCGTTCCACTTTGAATTAAACGGTTCGATCTTGCTCATTTCAAAAACCTCACGATGTCCTCGTACACGCCGTTGCGTGCGCTGTTGTCTGACTCGTACTTAGTCCACCCGGCGTAGCGCATCTCTGTTTCTGCTCGACGTAGCAGTGCGTGCGCCATGTCGCTGTCTTGCACAAGAGCATCCATCTCTTTTTGGTGCGCCTGCTTGAGCGCCTTGGTCAACGGGTTGGCAAGCCATGCCTCAAATTGTTCTTGGTCAAGTTTCATTGTGGTTTCTCCTCTTCTGCAAAATCCATCTCTGGTGGGTGGGGAATGTCGTCATGCACGATGACGCCGTACTCGTCTGCTGGCAGAAACCTGCCGCAGATTACGCAGTAGTAGCCGTTTTGTTCGTTCATGCTGCACCCCCCTTCACCTTCGCCACCAGAGCACGAGCATTGGCAACTCGGCATCCGTTGTGGCTGTTCACGTTGTCGAGGTAGTGCGACTGGCAATACCCTTGGTGGTCAATGCGGCATGGCTCGTCTTGCACTTCCAGTAGTTCCTCTAGTGCTTTCAGCAAGTCACTATTCGCCGTTTGCTTGCCCGTATGAACCCCATCCAAATAGGCAATGGTCAGTTCGTCGCCGTGGTCAACCATTTCCGTGGCGTCACGCAAATGGTCGGCTGGCTGTGCGGGTGGGGTTTCGTGGCGCAAGTATGCCGACATTGCGGCACCCCAATTCGTTGTGCCACTTAAGTGGCCCCGTGAGCTTGCGTAGCTTGCGGCCTTAATAAGCAGCCAAACATGGCTCCAATCCGGCTCTATTGCTTTTTTGTCCAACCAGTCAGGCTCCTGCACTGGCTCTGGCTGTGCCCCTACCTTGGCCTCAAGTTCGCTGTACCGCTTTTGCAAACGGGTTAAGGCTTGCTCAAGTGCGTGGTCGTGTTCCTGCACTGGCTGTTCTAGCAGTTGGCGTAGGGCGTCAATGGCGGCCAGCTTTTCTGATTTGTAAAACCGCACGTCCTTTTTCAGCACATCAAGCGCCTGCTGCACCACGGCTCGTTGTTGTTGGTTCATACGCCACCGCCTTTCGGGCATGGAAATGCAATCCCCAAGGCATCACTGATAATCACATCGGCAGGCTTGTGGCGTATTGCTGGTACGGCTGTCAAGTAGTTATGCACCATGTCGTGCAACTGGCCTGCGGTGGCGTTGCTCGGAATACAGAACATGATGCGGTTGAGTGAGTCCACCACGCCGACCACATAGCCGAGCGCGTGCATACGGTTGACTGAAGAGGACGTGTCGTTCATGTCTGCAAGCAGCTTGTTGCCTGAGTTGAACTGAGCACTAGCAGCCAACGAAAGGAGCGTCAGGCATGTCGTCAGGATAAGTTTTTTCATTGCGTTTTTCCTTGATTGGTGTTGATGGAAGCGGGAATGGCGGGAAGGGCCATGTGTTCATTGTTTTTCCCTGAGTTTTATTACCTCAATCAACACTGCTTGGGCTTCCAGTGCCTCGCCGTGCAGTGCGTCGATACGGCCCTGCTTGTACCCTTTGTAGCGTTGTTGAGCGTCTGCCCAAGCATCCACGGCATTGTCGTGCGCAGTGCGTAGAACTTCGATCAGGCGGTCTTGTAGTTCGGGCGGGAT
>Ga0255152_1000455_pt1 | contig 11160 bp, 8 predicted proteins | sample Atl_Yuk_RepC_8h_FD_183624 | JGI IMG/M metagenome (GOLD analysis project Ga0255152, IMG submission 183624) | Freshwater microbial communities from Altamaha River, Georgia, United States - Atl_Yuk_RepC_8h | ecosystem: Environmental > Aquatic > Freshwater > River | place: USA: Georgia | collected...
CCGCGCGGCATCCTGATCGAGGGGGCGCGGACGAACGCGATCCGCAACCCGCGGTGCGAGGGCGCCTCGGCGGGTAGCCCCGGCATCACTCCAACTCACTGGAACGGGAATTGGTCTGGCACCGGCCTGACGCGCGAGATCGTGGGCCGGACGACGGTCAACGGGATGGAGTGCATCGACATTCGCGTCTACGGCACAGCATCGGCCGCAGTCGCCAACATTCTCTATTTCGACGACACGTCGGGCGTTCTGGCCGCCGCAACTGGACAGGCGGTAACGGCTTCCTGTTTTGCTCAAATGCTCTCCTTCATCGGCCCGTCCGATGTGACTGTGACCTTGGTGCTGAGAGAGGACAATGGCGGATCTTTCCTCCGGCAATCGATGGTTGATCTGAAATCGGCCGCAACACTGACCCGCATCGCGAATACCGTTACCTGTGGGGCATCGACGACGGGCGCGGCCGCAGGGGCGCGCATCGGCGCCGCCAGCGGGGCCAGCTTCGACTTCACAATCCGCATCGGTCTGCCGCAGCTTGAGCTTGGCGCCTTTGCCTCCTCGCCGATCCGCCCTCCGGTGAGCAGCCCGGCGTCCGTCACCCGCGCCACCGATCTGCTGACGACTGCGGTGGGCGGGTGGTTCAATCCGAGCGAGGGGACTTGGGTCGTTGCTTCCAGCAGACCTTACGCCGACGCGACGGACACATTTCCGCGTGTGCTCCAGATAGACGACGGCACCAACAATAACCGTCTTGTGATTGGGTGGGCGACGCTTTCGTCTAACCTGCGGGCAGAAAGCATTGTCTCCGGCACGAACCAGTGCCTTCTTGGCGAGTCTGCCAGTCAGACCTCCGCAAGTACGATAGCCTTTTCCTATAAGGCGAACGATTTTGCTGCGTCAGTCAACGGCGGCGCGGCGGCCACTGATACATCAGGGTCGGTACCGACCGGACTGACCACGGTAAGGTTTGGCTCTCGGGTAAACGATCTCCAGCTCTTCGGCCACATCCGTCGCGTCTCCTGCATCCCACGGCGCGTCAGCAACGCCGAGCTTCAGGTTTTAAGTACATGACGTACCCAGCTAAAAACGAAACTTTAGACCTACAAGGTCTTACAATCAAGGCAGACGATATCATCCTTAGCGGTGGTAATCCTATTTCTTTTTCTAGGTACAAGGCAGACTCGACTGGTGTACAGGACGTAACAGATCGTTTAGTTGAGGCAATTAACGAGGCAGCGTCTCAACACACAACACTAGTTATTCCGTACGGTGAGTCTGGTCAGTATCGGATTAAAAAAGAGCACATTGTTTTTAGTGGTTTGTCTAGCTTTGCTGTCCACTGTGAACCCGGTGTTACAATTGTAGACGAAGGACGATTAGTCAATCGAGCCGACTCAGGTACAATGCGTCTACCTTGGGGTATAGAATTTAATAACTGTTCAGATTTCTCGTGGACAGGTGGTGTATTTAAGATCACAGGCAGTAGTCTCGGAGGTTCTAGCACAGGAGCGTTCGACGCAAATAATTATGAAGAGCGTAACCCTCTCCTGTGGATTGTGGACTCTACTAAAGTACGTCTAAAAGGTATTGGACACTACGGTAACCCCGGACGTGGTATTACCCTCTTTACAGGGTACCCAACAGACCCAGCAGAAGTAGCCGCTATTGCAACACGATCAGCATTCTTTAATGCTGTAGGGTGTACAGATATTCATCGAGAAGACAGCTATCTTGTTGGTGATACATGTTCAATGGAGCAGGTAACATTTGCAAACTGTGAAGTAGTTCGTTGGCGTGGTGAGCGTTCAATCTCAGCAGGTAACAACTTCGCGTCCCTTGGTAAGCTTATCCGTGTCAACAAAGCATTTGTAGGTGACTTCTACGTCGTAGATACCGGCTCAGGTTCACTCGTAGACTTTATCGGTAACGACATTCTTTATTCCGATTGCCGGCTCATCTATCCAAACGGCAAAGCATGGGATATCAGCCACGAATGGCGTGGTGCTAACTCTCCTTGTCGTAACTTCCGAGCTGTCAATATCAATACCACAGGACGTGGTCCAAACAACGCAAGTGGTAACTCAACACAAGAGCAAGTAGAACAGGCACCAATTACAGATTATGTAATTGAAAACTGCCGATACGAAATTGGTAGAGAAGTCTTTAGTACCGATTACGCACCAATAGTACAGACAGTAATTGATTACACATCTATTAATGACTACTTTATTAATTCTTGTCCATTTGGTCGTTCATTTTCGTACGACGGTGGCACAGGAGTAGTCAGAGTAATTAATCCACGAATGGAGTGGACACTACCAGCAGGATCACTAGCTCAGCAACGTCGTCAGGCGCTAACAATGGGTCTAGTCCAGTGGTTCAATGTCAATTGGCTACAGAACGCATCGTTAGCAGGATCGAATCAAGGTCTAGCTTCTTTCGCTTTTGGTAAAGATTCAGACGCACCTGTTGGCTCAAAGCACGTATTCTACGGTGGTAAAGTACAAGATGCTTCTTGGTCAATTTCAGCAAATACAATTGTAGAACTCTATGGTGTTGAACTTGTGGATTTTGCTTGGACAGGTAGTGGTACTCTTATAGCTCATAATTGCACACTAGACGGTGTTCCTTTCAACACTGTACCAACAGAGTACGCAGACGACTCAGCAGCAGCATCAGGTGGTGTACCAGTTGGTGGTACGTATCGCACAGGCAGCGCACTAAAGATTAGGGTCTCTTAAATGCTTCGCAACAAAATTGAGAATTTTTAATGTCAGCAGGTTTTCCATACCCACAAAATGAAGTAATTGACCTTCGAGGCAATGTACTTGCTATTGACGACGTTATCATTGATGGCGAATCAATTGGCCAGCCAGTCATTGATATCACCGATCTTGAACAAGATATTACAGACATCAACGAAGAACTGATACAGATTCAAGATGACCTAGAAAATAAAATGGATGTCGGGGACAACGCAACAACTGCGTCTACTCTCCAGACACCACGAGCGATTACTTTAACAGGTGATGCCTCAGGCACAGCCTCGTTTGATGGTTCAGAAGATATCGAAATTGCCGTTACAGTCACTGACATCGCCGGCGAGTCGGTGCTATCCAGCGTCTCGGTCACCCGTAACGAGATCACGTCCACGGCGTTCTTCGCGGTCATCCAGACGATCCGTACGGTAGGGTACGCCTCGATCGGAGACGGCGGTGCGGCTCTCTACAAGCGCGTGACCTCTGAGCCGTCCCACGCCGGTAAGGTGCGCTCTGCGGATCGGTGGTTGCCGAACGGAACGTCGAACGACGATGACGGCGGTTGGTGGGAGATCGCCGAGAGCGTCATCCGGCCCGAGATGCTCGGCGCAGCTGGCGATGGTGCTGAGGCAGACGAACAGGCTGTCCAGGATGCCGTCGATACAGCCGTCGCAATTGGCGCGCAGGTGGTTGGCCACGGCCTTTATCGGATAACTGCGCCTGTTGTTGTCCCATCGAATTTCCATCTTGACGGGCTCGGCCTCGGGCAGTTCATCAAGGACTTTGTTTCCGCCGGCGGCAACGCCGACGCCATGTTTGTCAACGAGAATTACGGTGTTCTTGATCCCGATGGGGATGTATCCAACGTTTCTATCAGAAACGTCCTTTTGAAGACAGCCGATAGTACGGCTACGTCCGCCTTGATATCGTTCGTCAACATCAACGGTCTGGTCCTCGACAATGTAAGGACCGAAAAAACCTCTCAGGGTTGGTCAATTCACCTGTCTGGCCAGAATATTTACATCAAGGGCGTGCGCCCGACTTCGGCAGGGCCGGGCACGAACATCGACGGTCTGCATTTCAACTGGGTGAAGAACCTGACCATCGACGGCATCGTTGCCGATACAGAAGACGACTGCATCGCCTTTACCGCAGACCCGACGTCTTGGACAGGAAGCGGGCCAGTCGGGATGGTCGCGCAGAACATCACAATCAATAACTGCGTGCTTCGCTCAAAAACTGGCGGGCTGCGGATTGGAAACGGGATTATCAGCAGCGGAGAATCTGGCGCCGACGATGTCGACCCGGACCTCGCGTTTCGCAAAATTGTCGTGTCGAACACGCTCATTCAGAAGACGGACGCGACAGGCTCGCTGCTGGCGCTTGAAGACAGGCGCTCCAACGCGAACGCCAAGCATACCGAGATCAGTTTTGTTAACTGCCGTTTCCGGATGACTGGCGCGGCGCGGCTTGTGAACCTGTTAGGTAACGATGACCCGGCAGATGGCGCGAAGACGTGGAAGAACTACGGGTCTATCGAGTTTAAAGGCTGCTATTTCGAGTCGGGTATCGGAGAGTTATTCGCTGGCGCTGCTACGTCAGGCGTCGGAGGGGCTTTTGACGTCCTGCGCATTCTCGATTGCTGGATTGTAAGACTCACTGAGACAGCCGTAGACAACTCTTTTAATCTACGCAACTTCGGCGCGATTGAAGTGCGCAATCTGCGCTTCCGAGACAAGTTGGCTGGACCGAGAGCGTTCTATCTGCGCGAGTACGACCGCATCTTCATGTCCGACATCTTTTACGAGAACGACAGCACTGGCAGCGATGCGGCGGCGTTCCTTGCGCCTGACAATCCGAATGCTGGCGCGATCGTGGTTCTCGAAGGTGTAGTAGTGAACGGTGATGTGCAGTACCGGCTACAGGGAGTGTCGGCTGTAACTATCCCGTCGCTTTACATAAGCGGAGGGGGCGCGAAGACAACTGTTGGTGATATCGCTCCGAACGTCTCGTATACAGCCGGGGAACTCTACGGACAACGAACCTACGTCACCATAGCCGACGATAGCGTCTACACATTCCGTCCGCCGGGAAACTTCGGACGCCTCAACATCACCAGCCAGCTATCGGGCGCTGACGGTGAGGTTCAGTACCGAACCTCTGCCTATCCTTCGTTGGGCGTCTCCGCGACACTCGTGCGGGACGGCGGGTCCCTCACCGCGTCGACCAGTGTTCTCGCGGGCACTACCGGGACAGATGGAAAGCTCAATATCGCTCCAGACGCGAGCGGCAATATCCGCATTGAAAATCGGCTAGGATCGTCGGTCAACGTTGCTTTCTTCGTGTCGCCCTTCGGGACCTATAGGTCATAGTCTTTGTAGTTGTGTTATAAGGCACTAATGAATCTTACCAAAAAAGATCAAATTAGAATTGCAGCGGAAAACGACTTGGAAATTTTCATCCAAGTCGTTCACCGCCAGCGTGTTCTTGGCTCGGTTCATAGAGAGCTTATCAGATGGTGGACAAGAGAGGACGCAAGCTCTCATCAGCTTACACTTCTTCCACGGGACCACATGAAGAGTGCTCTAATTGCGTATCGAGTAGCTTGGGAGATTACACGTAACCCAACAATTCGTGTTCTCTACATTTCTTCTACAGCAAATCTAGCTGAGAAGCAGCTGAAGTTCATTAAAGACATTTTGACTAGTGATGCTTACCGTATTTACTGGCCTGAAATGGTGAACTTAGAAGAATCAAAGCGAGAGAAGTGGACAACCTCAGAAATTGCAGTGGATCACCCACTCCGCAAGCAGGAAGCTGTACGTGATCCAACAATCTTTACAGCAGGTCTAACCACAGGCATTACTGGCATGCACTGTGACATTGCAGTGCTGGACGACGTAGTAGTTCACGAGAATGCGTATACAGAGGAAGGTCGGGAAAAGGTACGTGCTCAGTACTCACTTCTAGCCTCGATTGAGGGTACAGACTCAAAAGAATGGGCAGTAGGAACCCGATATCACCCATCAGACCTGTACAACGATCTTCTTTCTATGATGGAGGATGTATACGACGAAACTGGCACCGAAGTAATTGAGCAGATTCCAATCTATGAAATCTTCGAACGTCAGGTAGAAGATCGTGGAGATGGTACAGGTCAATTCCTATGGCCACGCCAGCAGCGGTACGACGGTAAGTGGTTCGGCTTTGATCAAAAGATTCTGTCTCAGAAGCGTGGTAAGTACATCGACAAGACTCAGTTCCGAGCGCAGTACTACAACGATCCAAACTCTAGCGAACAAGCCACCATTAAGCGAGAGTGGTTTCAGTACTACGATCGCAAGCATCTACACCAGCTAGATGGTAAATGGTACTTCAAAGGAACACGGCTCAATGTCTTTGCTGCTATTGACTTCGCTTACTCTCTACGCAAAGGTGCTGACAACAGTGCCATTGTGGTTGTAGGGATGGACTCAAGAAACAACTACTACATCCTTGATATCGACAGGTTCAAGTCAAACCAAATCTCAGAGTACTTCAAGCGTATTCTAGCTTTGTACACCAAGTGGGGTTTCAGGAAGCTCCGAGCAGAAGTTTCAGTAGCTCAGGAAGTCATCGTTAAGTCCCTGAAGGAAGACTACATCAAGAAGTACGGTATTGCCCTTTCTATTGACGAGTATCGTCCTACACGTATGCAAGGTACCAAGGAAGAGCGCATTGAAGCTACACTACAGCCACGGTACGCCAACATGCAGATGTGGCACTACGCTGGTGGTAACTGTCAAACACTAGAGGAAGAACTTGTGCTTCAGAATCCCCCACACGATGACGTTAAGGACTGCCTAACAGCAGTTATTGACATCTGTGTACCACCAACCGTCCATACTTCAACATCAACAAACGTAGGTACACGATATGCGTACGGTAAATATGGCGGGGTTGCCTAATGAGTGGAGCTAATACACTAGACCTAGACTCGATTCTAATTGAGGATCACCTAGGGTCTCAGATTGCCAACTACTACCAGCGATGGAATGACGACAAGCGGGAAGTAATCGAACGTTGGAAAGAAATCTACGCATACGTAAATGCTACAGACACTCGTTCGACCTCTAATGCAAGCTTACAGTGGAAGAACACCACGACAATTCCAAAGCTGTGTCAGATTAGAGATAACCTCTACGCCAATTACATGGCTACCATCTTCCCCAAGCGTAAGTGGATGCAATGGGAAGGTGCAGGAGCAGACGAAGAGCTAAAGTCCAAGAAGTCTGCTATTGAAGACTATATGTACTACGCAGTTGATCGCTCAGAGTTCAAGTCAGAAGTAGAGCGTGAGATTCTAGACTACATTGACACAGGTAACACTTTCTGTATGCCAGTGTGGTACGACAACACACAGGACGCAGAAGACGGAACCATCAAGACAGGGTACGTAGGTCCCGGTATGCGTCGTATCTCACCGTATGATATCGTATTCAATCCTATGGCTACTTCTTTCTACAAGACACCTAAGATCATTCGTGAGATTAAGTCTCTAGGTGAGGTTAAAGAGATGGTCACTCGTCTCAATAAAGGTGAGGACGCACAGATTGCCGAAGACCTATGGGATTACATCAAGGGTATTCGGTATCACGCAGCTAACTATCCAGAGACAGATCAAGACAAGAACTTTAAGATTCAGATTGATGGCTACGGTTCGTATTGGGAGTACCTAAATTCTGGCTACGTAGAAATCCTCACATTTTGGGGCGACCTCTACGATAAAGAAGAGGACAAGTTCTACAGGAATCACAGGATCATTGTTGTAGACCGACACAAGGTCATCAGCAAGGCTCCTAATCCCTCTCTTCTACCATTTGCCCCAATCTTTCACAGTGGTTGGCGTAAGCGTTCAGATAACCTATGGGCAATGGGTCCACTAGATAATCTTGTAGGTATGCAGTACCGAATTGATCATCTAGAGAATCTAAAGGCAGACGTATTTGACCTAATCGCCTTCCCTCCCCTTCTAGTCAAAGGTTACGTGGAAGACTTTGATTGGGGTCCATTTGAGAAAATCTTTGCAGGAGACGACGGTGATGTTACAGTACTTTCTCCAGATGTTCAGGCTCTTAGTGCAGACGTTCAAATCGCCGGCCTCATGGCTCTCATGGAAGAGATGGCAGGCGCCCCAAAAGAAGCTATGGGATTCCGTACTCCCGGAGAAAAGACCAAGTACGAAGTCCAAAGACTTGAAAACGCAGCATCGAGAATCTTCCAAAGCAAGATCGCACAATTCGAAGAAGAAATCATCGAACCGTGCCTAAACGCAATGCTTGAGCTTGCACGTCGCAACATGTCACGTACAACCATTCGTGCATTCGATAGCGAGACCCAAGCAGCAATCTTCCAAGACCTAACAGCAGTAGACGTATCAGGCACTGGTCGCCTACGTCCAGTAGCAGCAAGGCATTTCGTAGAGCAGGCACAGATCGTACAAAATCTGACCAACTTTGCAAATACACCACTAGGTCAGGACCCATCCATCAATCAGCACATCAGCGGTATCGCTATGGCTAAGCTAATGGAAGACCTCCTAGAAGTACGTGACTACAAACTAGTAACTCCTTACATTCGTCTCACAGAACAAGCAGAGGCTGCGAGAATCATGCAAGGTCAACAGGAAAGCCTTATGATGGAACAGACCACTCCATCAGGATTAACACCGGACGACTACGATGACTAAGTCATCGGTAGCTACCACAGGTAGCGTGACCCAGAACTCGCACAGTAAGCTATCCACACAATGGACTAAACACTGTAAAGACCCCAAGGACAAGGAGTACTACACAAACGCAATTCTCAGTAGCAAGGTAGCCCTAAGTGTTCTGTACAAAATCGTACAAGAAAAGCTTGAGGCAATCGAACGAGAAGAGGTAAAGCCAGAAAGTTTTGACCAAGCAAGCTGGCCATACCGACAAGCATACAATCTTGGTCAACGCCAAGCACTTAAACAAATCATCGAACTGACAGAGTTCGCAACATAAAGGATCATCGACCGATGAGCACACTATTTGACAATACCGAAGTCGACAACGAGGATGTCAACCTAGATACCGAAGTTACCCTAGAAGACCTAGTAGGTGAGGGTAAGAAGTATCGAGACCCAAACGCACTTGCCAAGAGCCGTGTCGAAGCCGACAGGTACATCAAGAAGCTAGAGGCAGAACACAAGCAGATGCGTGAAGAACTAACCTCTCGTCAAGCACTTGCTGATCTTGTAGACGAAATCAAGAAGAGCAAGAACGTCGTAGAGACTAGTAATCCTAACCCACAAGGTGGTGATGAACGTAGCAAAGACCCTCAAGACGTAGAAGAATTAGTCAAAAAGCTACTAGCCGAGAAGGAGCGTGAGAAGTCTCTTAACGCAAATCAAGAGCTAGTTAAATCAGAACTAACCGAGCGTTTCGGTTCAAACTTCAACGCAGTGGTTCACAAGCGAGCAAAGGAACTAGGTGTTTCCATCGACTACATGAATCGCCTAGCAGCAGAAGCTCCCCGTGCTCTACTTGAACTATTCCCAAAACAGAGCGGAGTAACAGACGTGTTTAGTGGTGGAACTCAAATCCGATCAGAGGCAATCGCACAGCGTCCTTCTGGTGATCGAGACTGGAACTACTACCAGAAGATCAAGAAAGAGAATCCATCAAAGTATTGGGATAAGAATCTTCAGCGTCAGATGTTTGAAGACATGAAACGTCTTGGTGACAAATTCAATCTACCATCATAACGTAAGGAATTAACATATGAGTGGTTTTACTACACAGACTACCGACCATCTAATTCGGTCTAATCTATGGCGTGCTCAGCTAAAGGAAGACTTCCGTGAAGAGCTAATGGCGACTAAGTACGTCAACTGGCTCTCCGACTTCCCCGACGGTGATTGTTTATAAGTAATGTGTCACCCTAGCTTCGGCTAGTAAAATACTTCGCTATATGCTGGAATACCCTAAAACCCTTGGTACTTATACGTGACAATTCAAGGGGTACAGACCTTCTTAAAGGTGGGCAATCAGCAGGAAAGGATAACGAAATGGTTACAGAAACCGATCGAGCTTGGCTTGCAGGAATCTGGGATGGAGAAGGCTCTATCTCACTTTTCTCAAACAATGAACACAACGGCTCAGTCAAGTTAAAACCCGTAGTCAATATGGTCAATACCGATCTAGCAATTATCAACAAAGTCCTTGATATTCTAGAGCAAGCAGGGTGTAAACCCTACATCGTGAATCGACCACATTCTAAAAAGAATGCCAATCATCGGGATGTCGTAGAGATTAAGTTCTCTTCTATTCCCAGTATTATTCCAGCACTCGAACTAATGGTTCCGTACCTTTGTGGAACTAAAAGGGCTAAAGCCGAGATTCTTCTTCGATATGCTAAGCGTCGTGCAGATAAGTTTGCAGTAGGCGACAGAACTTACGATGAAGACGATTGGAATGACTACGAGCAAATCCGCTCCTCAGAGACTACACGCGAAGCTCCAGTAGCAAACTCTACGCTCTGGAAGAAGATATAGTCCGAACCTATACGAAAGTATTGGACGAATTCGACATTCAATATCCCTTCTATCGGTCAGGCTGAAGTCCTAGACTACGAGGAAGGTCAGGCAATCCGCTATACCTCGATGCCAACTGGTAACTTCACCTTCAGCATCACCGAGTACAAGTCAAGCGCAACCTACATCACTGACAAGATGAAGCAGGACTCTATGTGGTCCGCAGCCCTAGAGGCACGCTTCGTTCCAGAGATGCGTCGTGCTCTTGCGGTGACAATGGAGACAGACGTTCTAGCCATTGGTAACTCTGGTCAGACAGCTTCTAGCCTAAACACCATTAACGGTGGTGATCATCGTATCGTTGCTTCTGGTACTGGCGAAACCATGTCTCCAGTAGACTTTGCTAAGGCTAAGTACGCACTACAGATGGCCAACGTCCCAATGACCAACCTAGTTGCCATTGTCGACCCAACCGTCGAGTATACACTATCTACTCAGACTAACCTCGTAAACCTCATCAACAACCCAATGTGGGAAGGTATCGTTCGTACCGGTGCAAGCTCTGGTATGCGCTTCCTCTTCAACATCTATGGGTTTGACGTTTATACCTCCCACTTCCTACCTTCGTCCATTTCCGAGACCATCTCCGGGACCAACGGTGGTACTGTTACTGCTGGTGTAGCTAACTACTTCTTCAGTGCGGCTGGCGGTGAAACTTCACCATTCATTGGTGCAGTTCGTCAGGAGCCAAACGTTGAGTCTGAGCGTAACAAAGACCTACAGCGTGACGAGTACGTTGTTACAACTCGCTATGGCTTCGGTTTCTACCGTCCAGAGAACCTCGTCACCGTTCTAACCGACACC
>Ga0255152_1000462_pt1 | contig 11025 bp, 10 predicted proteins | sample Atl_Yuk_RepC_8h_FD_183624 | JGI IMG/M metagenome (GOLD analysis project Ga0255152, IMG submission 183624) | Freshwater microbial communities from Altamaha River, Georgia, United States - Atl_Yuk_RepC_8h | ecosystem: Environmental > Aquatic > Freshwater > River | place: USA: Georgia | collected...
CAAAGAGTGTCTGTGCAACGATAGTCCCTTGCGCTAGTTGGTGACCGTATCCAAAGTCTGTACCAGTTGTAGCGTTAGGCGTGGCAAGGATACCGCCACCTCTTAGCCATGTACTGTAGCCAGTAACACCATTTAGGAAACAATCTCGCAATGGAGGTTGTGATGCCGAGCAAGTAGCACCAGCGGGATAGGCTACAGAGTTTGTAGCAGTCCAGCCGGGATGCCTGACAATGCTGTTATCGGATGCGTTTATCTGGTCGCACAGCTCGCTGATCGTTACCGGATCTACACTGTAGGTAGTGACACCTGTTGCACCGCCGACGGTCTTCTGCCACCAGACATCTGATTCCTCTTCCGTCCTGCCGTCTCTGTCTTGTTGCCAGAATCTGCGCCCGTAGTAGTAGGTCGTTGTGTCTGCCTCAGAAACAATTGCAGGTGTGATGCGTTCAAAGTTAGCGGTAAACGAATCCGGGACATAAGTGCTGTCTGTATTGGTGTAAACCAGCGTGGTTGTACCGATATCAATACTGCCGGTTTGTACCCGTAACCGCTGGCAGGACGTGATGCCCCAGTAAGCCGAATCAACGCTTTCGCTTCCTGCGTAGCTGCTTGATGCCGTGTTCTTTCGTGGGTAAGGGTTGTCCTTGTCATCGGTTGCCGGAGTAGCACCAAGGCTCCAAGTGTCAGGGGAGCAAAGGTCAAGTGTGATGGTACTGTATGAGGTCGTAGGAGCCACAACCTGCCATCTTTTGGTGTTGCCGTGGTAATCGGTCAACTCAATGGTTCCGGCAGCGTTAGTGCCTGATTGTGCCTTGATTTGGATTTGCAGGTAACGGTAACCGCTCATCCCTTGGAATGGTGCGTAGGTTCTATCGTTACCTGTACCAGAAATGGCACGGTTGTTAGTCTCGGAAATAGACCAACCATTGAAGCGCCAACCACGGAACAGTACACGGTTGTCCGTGCTACTGTCTCCGTTGGTTGTTAGACCACTGCCGGAGAGTTCCGCAGATATCCATGTAGGTACATCGTCTGCTTGAGTGGTTAGCGTATCTGTCCCGTAAGTAGGGTCTACTAGTACCGATGTGGTGCTGTAGTCCACAAAGGTATCTGTTGCCCCGTATGAGCCACCAGAAGAGCCTACAGTGCGTGTGCCACCGTCATAGCCGGTTACAACCACGTTTAGAGCATCGGGATATGCTCCCTCCCAAGCACGAATCCTGCCGGCAATAGAGACGTTACGATCGAGACAGGAAGAAGTACCGATATCAGCGGATGCCGTGCTAACGATACCAAAGCCGTCGGTTTCACCAAGTACCGATAGACTCCATTCGGTGGCGCTCTGATTATGGAAAGTATGAGCGTGTGCAATGTTGTGTACTGCTGTACCGTTGACCTTGACTAGGCTTACAGCAAAGTCGTGCCGACTGTTACCGGAGCTAAAGCCGTACGCATCAAGCGTTGCAGTGTAGTTAGCCGTTTGCCTAGATGATGCAGCAGCTGAGACGCTGACAGCACTACCACCAGCAGATAGGCTACAAGCCGCTGTGGCTCCCGTGGTGGTGCGTTCGTACCAAGTGTAGGAGGTTAGGCTTGGAAACCTTGTTGGTGCGCTAGAAGAGGAAAAGCCAGCCTCAGCAATGTCCCAGAGTTTATCCACGCTAACAGATGCCGAGAAATCACCGGCACAAGTTGCGCTTGCATCTACATAGTTTGTGCTTCCGGTCTCGCTTCCGGAAGCCAGCACCTTGTAACTTGTTACACTGCTACCGTGCCCATTGTTTACCGTGATGTTTGCTCTAAGCTCCCATGTCCATGCAGAACCTGGAGATGGTGCATTGATGTAGGTCGCAATCGTCAGGGAGCCACTAAAACCTAGATGCCCACCAAAAGTAAAGTTTGTATGGTGTGTATCGTAATCAGGCTCTAACGGTTGCGTAGCGAATGGATTCCAGATCCTATACAGCACGTTCTGGGTATGGCTCATTGTGAGCGTGGCTGTACGTGTACCGTCAATGTATGGCATGGCTAGACTTTCTGCCCACGATACACGGCTTTGCGTACACTAAAGCCTGATGTCTGCTCGGTCACAAAGTCAATCGTCGGAATACCGATAATACGGTAATCACCCTTTGTGGTTGTGCCGTCAGGTTCCATAATCCGAACTACATCACCAAGCCAAAGCGGTCGGTTATTGCTAGACAAAACCAAGAAATCAGACTCCCACTCAATAAGAATGCGTCCGGTAGTCAAGCGGTCGTAGAGAATGTCGCAAGCCTGATCTACAGCATCCTGCGTGGTTAGTGCTGGGTCACGCAGTTGGTATGGGACTGGTCTGCCTCGCCAGTTGTACGGGCGTGACGCTGGTGCTGTACTTGCAGTTTCGGCAGCTGTATCAACTCGGCTCTTTGTGATGAATAAGCCGGTTGCTGGGTCTTGCCCAACAACCTGCACCTGTGTTGCTTCTGGTGTCTCGTAGTGGCTTGACATCCTGCGTACCACACGCTTAGGTCTAAGTACTTCTGTAATACCTGCCGTGGTTGCTGTTGCGATGCTTTGGTATAGGGTCATCACAGGTGTCGTGCTGGCGTTAGGTGTATCTTGCCAGACGTACAAATACCCACTGGTAGTAGGCATCCATCCTGTGATCCAGTTGGCGTAGTAATCGTTCTTTAGCTTGTCTAGATAACCGCCAACAGTATCGAAAAAGTCAGGAGCCAGAGCGTACTGACCTTTTGAGATATTAGGGCTATACGGCAAGTCAAGCAGAGGATTATCACCAGACAAGTACACGTTGCCGTCGTATCCAGCGATTAGCATAAGGTCAATAATAGCGTTTACGGCTATTAACCCATCGTACGGGTAGGACTCCACGATATAGGCCAAATCAAAGTCACGGGAGCGGTCTTGACCAGAGTACACAAAGATACTCCAATCCCTAGTCGTATCGCCTTCCTCGTACGTAATCTCAGGAGGTGTAAGCGTCCCACGGAACACGTCAATGTAGGTAGGTGATACTGCACCATCGCTCAAAGCAATACGAATCGGACGGTCTGAGGTTATCTGTGGCTGGTCTACACCTGCATCCGTAATGGGCTTTCTGCGGGTTGTTAGGCTACACGTAGCCCGTCCGTTATCATCTACACTGATGCTTAGGCGCTCCACATCGCAAGTAATGTCTACCGGGTCATCTGCTGTACTGCCTACCTCTGGATCGTAGACCATGTCGATTTCATAGAATCCAAAGGTTGCAGATCCGGTACTACTCGACAGCGTCACCTTAGCCCGTACATCCTTGATTGTTCCGTTAGGCGTATAAGCCGTCAGGTCATCCTTGACCACTGAGTAAGTAGCGGAGGCAGAACCGGGACCGATTGCATCGTAGGCATAAGTGGAGTAGAAAGTTGCTCCCGTTGGCGGTGCATAGCGCAGTTTCTTGACTGGGCTTACACCATAGCCAGATGTTTCAAAAAATACACGAGATAACTGAACGGTCGCTTGCCCAACCGGGACAATCCAACTAAACGCAGCAGACGGAACAATAGTATTCGCAATAAGTGGAGATAGGTCAGCAAATACATGGCTAAAAGATAACCCAAAGTTTGTCACAACTAATAATTCACGCCGTCGGCATGGAATCATCATAATGGTAACAAACTCACCAGCTATGCCTTTAGATGCAGTAGTTGATGCTTGTGGGGCAATATTACTATCGTTGTTGTCATATACACCAACGAGAACACCAGACTTATAAACAGACGCTTTACCCGATGCTGTAATCCAAACCTCAACGGATCCTGAAGCACCAACGCCCCATCCTGCTTTGAGAACAACGGTGTCATCACTACCCTTTATGCTTGGAACATACAAAGCCAAGAAAGCACCTGTATTAGCACTCCATGCGGTCGTAAGCGTTGCTCGTTCTGTTACATCGAGAGATTGCAAAAAGTAATCACCGGATGAACGAATTTGTATATTTTTCCATTTAGATGCTGTTATTAGCGTGTAATCACTTTTCTGATACCTTGCGTAGTTGCTAGAGTAGGTTGTACGCCATGCCGCTGTTACGGGAAGTGGAGCAAGCATAAGCGTCAATGTAGCTGGATCTAGCCATACATTACTACTCTTAGCCATATCCCAAGTCGTACCGTCAGCTGCAACAATCAAACGCCCTTTTTGAGGGCGTGGTTCTGGGCAGTCTACTTCTATCTTAAGCGGCCAAGAGTTTGCCATCAGAACCTCTTCATTATTCCGGGAGTGCCGTTCTTACGTGCTTCATCCCGCATGATGCGTCTTACCGAGCGTTCAAGCTCTGTCCCTGCTGGTATCAAGCCGTTGTTACCACCACCAAAGAAATCGCCCATTCTGATGCCACCGCCACCGCCTACGGCAAGTTCACCAGCCGTGACACCTAACTGCCCTAATTGACCGCCTCCGAGCGTCTCACGGCGTAGCGTTAGAGCATCTGCTGTCGTCTTGGTATTATCAGCAATCTTGCCGAGTATTCCAGTAATCGAGTCTCCACCCATACCTCCAGTACCTTGAGCACCACCGAATATCATTCCTGGTGGTAGTCCTTGTGGTCCCAGCATCTCACGAATTGCACGACCATATTCAGCAGCCAAATCAGGTATCGCACTAGCGGACGGCATAGGGAATCTTGGCGTTCTGTAGTTCCAAACCGGACGTTTTGTTTCTGGTGGTGCTAGTTCACCGGGTCCACCCATACCTGCAATGCCAGCGGTTGGAGCCTCAGCAACAGGCATCCCAAAGATTTTGAATGATGACAGATTCTTGATGACATCCTTTATCTGTTTCTCGATCATCTGTGCAACTTCCATAATATTGGTTTCAAGATCACCGAAAGTATTCATAAAGAATGCCTTGATGTTGTAACCAATGTCACTGAAGAATGTCATGATGGCTGGTCCGAGTTCTTGCAGTACCTTGGGTAACTGAGCAAAGAAAGCCAGAAGGTTAGCGGCTACATTTATCATTGCCTGTTGGAAATTACCGCCCGGACCAAATGCACTAATGACACGGTTTAGGAAGTCTTGGATTACACCGCTCTTGCCAATGGCGGAGAATACTTCGCCTATCTGTCTGCCCATCTCAGCGATGCGATCAATAAGACGCATCGTTCCACCTTCAGCACTACTGAAGATATCAAGGATGCCACGACCAATCGGGAGGAAAGCAGCCTCTAAAGCATCCTGTAGATTCTCAAACGTTGTCAAGGCTGATTGTGTAGCCTTCGGTAGTTGTTCAAGACCGGAGATAATACGCTTGATGGCTTCGTCTGCCGTGATGCCCATTTTTTGAATGGCTTCAGTTGATGCCGTACCAAAGGCGGAAACCAGCACCTGCCGGATCTGCGGTACACGCTCTGCGATCTGGTTGATTTCCTCAGCTGAGATACTGCCCTTACTCGCTATCTGACCAAGCGCCAGGATAACGCCATCCAGTTCTGACTTACCCTTACCAACAAGAGCAAGCGCATTGCCGAAAGCCATCAATGCTCGCTCGGCTGTCTGTGCGTTTAGTCCGGCTGCCTCAAGTTGTAGAACACCTGCACGAACCTCTGGAAGCCCCAATCCGGGGAGTTTGGCTATCTCCTGAAGCCTTCCTAGTTGGGCTTGTAGTTCCTGTGCATTCTTGGCATATGCCGCTAATCCACGCACTTGTGAATCATAAGCCATCGCAGCTTGCACACCTGTCACGGTTGCAAAGCTTGCCTGCGCTACTTCAAGTAAACGGGTAGCATCAGCGGCTGTTCGGATTGCTTCACCAACTGAACGTGCAGAAGAACCTACACGCTGTAAGGCACGGACAGCAGCGGCTTCACCGATAACCGATATCTTGGCTGTGAGTTCCGCTACTGTCATCTATCTGCCTCCAAACATTGCACTCATCATTTCGACCTGTTGCTTTTCTATCTCTTGTCCTATCATCGCAACCTCTGCGATTTGATCAAGCGTTAGATCAGTCTCTGATGGATGCCGGTTGAGATACCGTACGGTGTAGTAGGCAACCTGACCTGCTACACCTCGGAGTCGTTTTTTGCGTCTTTGACCCTGCCTTGTAAGTCATCTGTTGGATACCAAGAAATGAACTCACCAAGGATACGGAAGAACGTCTGCTTGCTGGTACGTGCCAGATTACCGAATGCCCGTAATGGTGATTCTTCAGCTGCATCCGTAGGGTCTGGTATATAGCACCGACCTAGCAGATAGATCTGGTAAAGCATTGCTTCGGGAAACTCAGCAAATGCTACACGCAAGGATTGCAGCTCTTTGGAATCTGGGAAGAGGTCAGCCGCCTTCGGTTCGCGAAAACGGAGTTCTGCGCCATCACCAGCGATGTCCGACAAGTCGACCACTAGGGTTCCCTTGTCGGCATCTTTCGGGATTTGTTTTAGGTTACTTAGTGCCATGCGCTAGTGTACTACGACCAAGCGGTGGACACTCCGTTAGCACCGAGGGTAACTGTAGCGGACTCGGTAACGGCTTCCTCGTTTGCAACGCTGAGGCCGGTAGCGGTAACAACACCAACGAAGGTCTTAGCGGTAAGGCTTCCCGGTGTCACTACGATCTGGCAGTAGTAGCCATCCTTGCCATAGAAGATTGGACCTACAACCGAATCAACCAAGAACTCTACCTCGACAGATCCGTTTGCCTTCGTTACCTGTGCTTTGTTTTGAGCATCGCAGAGTGCGCTAACATCTACGCTGTTTACAGATGTTGAGAAGCGAACCGAACGAGCAATACAGGTATAGGTCTCAGCGGTAAAGGCTGAAGGCGTACCGTCTTGGTAGCCACCGAAAGCCACCGTCACAACGCAGTTTTCACCGATAAGCGCACTTGTTCTTGTAAAAGGCATAATTTACTCCTACTGTTGCGTGACGAATCGGTACACCGCTGTCACTCCAAAATCAGTCCGACCACCACTCTCTAAACCGAACGTCTGAGCTGTTGATTCTCTTCGGCAGTAAAACCGTGGCGAGGTACTCGAAACGTGCTGATTGTCAAGCAATGTGTCTATGCGGGACATGATCGCAGCACTGCTTGCCATCGATACCGCACCACTTGCAGTATCCCACACGGTGATTCTATAGGTCGGATAAGTAAACACTCGGCTACCGCAGATGGTGTCTTGGTCTTGCCCAGCATTACCTGCACGATCAAAGACGATGTATGGGGTAATCGGTTGCTTTCTGCTGATTGGGTCTATCTGCGGGGCAATGGTGTTGTAGACCGACATCTGGAAACCAGAAGGCTTATTGTCAGGAGCAAGTAAACCCATAAGCGTACTATCGCCTGTCAAGGTTTCGTAGATCCATTGCTCAATCACTGCTGGCTCAAATGCCATTACTTGCCACCCTTCAGAATAACTTTAACGGCTGCTTGAAAAGCTGGTGCTTCTTTTTCAACCGCAGGACGCAGGAATGGTCTTGCCGGTACGTGTGTTCCGCTCTGAGTCATCCAACCAAGTTCCAGAGGTATTCCGTACTTTGCGCCTACGTTTACTTCGGCTGATGTCCTACCCGTCATCTTGCTCTGTATGCTTCCTGATAGACCAGAACCGCCCATATCAGCATTCGGTGGAGTGCCGGGAGGACTTGACCAGTGCGGATGTTCTTTACGTCCGGGATACTTTTTGTATTGCCCGCTTGACATTTCAATGCTCTGTTTTGCGTTGCCTTCGATGTTAGCAGCAGCATTACCTACAGCGACAGACAACTGCCCTAAATTCCTACGGTAGGAATCTAGAGCAACAGACTTCAGGCTGTAGGAAACCTTTATCACGGAGCCAGTACCTCAATCTCTAAAGGTCCAAAGCGCCTAACATCAGTACCAACAGTAAAAGATACCGTTAGCCTGATGTTGGCAGATGTCGGATAAGCCGCAGGATTCAACACACTGAGTATGCCTTGTGCGCTGTACTGCTTAGTTAGCGTTACGCTCCCACCGCCAAACGAGTAAGCACTACCCGTAGCGATGTTGGTAAAGGTTGCACCAAGAGTACCCGTAGTGATGTCCACAGGGCTTCCCAGTTCGTCAACCAAGCGGACTACATAGGAGTGCCAGTCTCCGACCCATGCGGAGACTTGCACGACCTGCTGAGGGTCTTCAGTCAAATCAAAGATTAGTGCCATTAGATGTCCCTCACGTAGATGCGGAGCGGGCCGAATACCTGCGTGTCGTTTGCCGTTGTTGACCTTGTGATCGTTGCGGTGTAAGTCCCCGGCACGTTGGTAACCGTGGTGTCAATGGTAAAGGTTGCCCTGCCATCAGCTGCATAGGTTGCCGTACAGGAGTAAGTGTCAACCAAGGTTGCACCAGAGTTATAGACCTTAGCCGTAACCGTTGCAGAGGTGATATCGATTCCTGCTCCGTTGTTGTCTACACACTGGATATCGATGCCGTGCTGTGCGCCCTTCTGGATGTCAAGCGGATCAGAAGCACCCAAGCCATCAGCCTTGACCTCAAACGGACCCATGCGAACCAGAGCGGCTGATGTAACTGGGGTAACCAGTTCAGCGTTGACATATTGACCAAATGTTCCAGCCGTGGTGTGTGTTGATCGTGTAGCATTCCAGACTGCATCAGCAGATGCCGTGTTACCCGCAGTGCTTAGGGTATAGCCTGTCTTATCGTTGTTAGTGCCAACAGTCACTGAACCTGTCACAGACCCAACAGAGCCGGTTGTAGAGAAGGTCTGGCTAGATGCAAGGCTGTAGCCTGTAAGTCTCTGTCCTGCTTCGCCCATGCTTCCAGCCGTGTTGTATGCGCTGGCTGTAGCATCCCAGACAGCAGATGCCGTCTGCGCTGATGTCAAGCCACCACTGCTCAGTTTGACCGTCATTACCGCGCCGTTAGTACCAGACGCACCTCTGACCACAATCGTGACATCGTCAGCACCAGATACCAAAGCAGCATCAGGTACGTCCAATCTGTAGACCCCCGGCATGTTGGTAGCGTCTACCTCGGCAAAACCACCAGCAGTCCACGCCTGAGCGATGGTACGGGCTACTAGAGGGATGCTTACAGATGCAGTCCTAGTGCGGTTGTAGCGGGCTGTGAGACCGCTTGTGGAGGCTGTAAGACCTGTAGCACCGAGGTAGAGTTCGATGCTTTGTGATGTTGAGCCGGGTGCGATTGTGATAACTGATGCCTGCGTGTTCACAGGCAGGTTAGCCACATAACCAACATTACTTGGAACACTGGTAATAACACGATAAGTACCAGCACCTGTGTCAGGGTTAGCACCTGTCCACGTAACACCGTAGATATCTGTCGTTGGTGCGCCTGTCGCATTACCGAAACTTGCGTTCGGTGATGAAGCGTAGGATGTAAACGGCTGTAGATTATTCTGTCCCCATAAGAGAGACTCGAAAAAGTCTATACCGATATCACCGACAGAGCTTGACGTTCCATTGTTGGCTACGTTAGCGCGAGGAGTCGGACTCAATAATCGGTTGTAGTTTTCTACAATTGCATTGTTTACGGTGACACATTGAAGGTCTACGAGGTTCCCAAAAAGCAATGAGTTCCGTACTGTTGTTGGAAAAGTAAGGCTACCAGGTTGTTGAAGTACACCATAGCTTGTGTTAAGAATAACGCAGTTATAAACAGCCACTTGAACATTATTCAAAAACATCGCTGTGTTACTGGGTCTTATAAATATTGAATCAATAACAGTTGAACCATCAGCAACACTCTGCCCTGTAATATTCAATGAATTATTGCCTGCAAAAAAAACACATTTGTTTACTGTCAGGTTTACGGCAGTACTCGTTGGACTGGTTAGCGTAACGATGTCAGCATTTAAGTGTCTTGCAATAAAAGAACACTTCGTCAATTTTAAGTTTGTGCAAGTTGTAAAAACAAGCCGGTTGTTATCAATAGCAAACTTGATGTTTTGAAAATGCAGGAAGTTCTTTGTGGTTGCTGTGATTATATTTCCCGTATATCCAGAGCCTGACAATGATGCATTGTAGTTAGTGATGACCACTGGCCCCGGAGTCAAACCACTAAATTGCGCTATGGTCGGGTCACCGATGATGTTGGTTTCGACGGTAGGGTTTGGCATTGTCACGCTGATTGTGTCAGTGTAAACACCCGGAGCGATGTACAAAGTGTCACCACTAGCAAAACCAGAAGAGCTAGATAGAGCATAGGCAACCGTTGCCCACGCTGTTGATGGTGATGTACCTGCAAGCGAGTTGTTTCCACCTTGCGCTGCTGGCTTTACGTAATATGTAGGCATTATTCAGCAGTCCCCGCTACGATTTCTTGAGCCATAATCACTGCGAACTGATTGGAATAGTTTTGCTGAAACTGAGCATCCTGCAAGACCCACCAACCAAAAACAGACGTGCCATTCTCGCCAAACGTGCCGAGTAGGTTGCCTTCATTATCGTAGATGTCACCAAACACAATCCAATCACCGGGACTTAATGGGTTAGGCTCCAGCCGATAGTTTTGCAGGTTCATTTGCCCACCTTCAAAGCACTTGCCTCAACACCCTTGAACGGCATCGTGAGGAACGCCAGCACAGAACTCACCGCAGCGGAGACACCAGCCGCTACCGCCTTAGAGCCGTACAGTGCCAGCACTGCGCCCAGCTCGGCGATATCCTGCGCTTGTGCAGTGCGGATGCCATCACCGAAAACAGTCGTGAAGGAAGCCACGAAAGCCACGATCACAACTACGACCAGTCGCTTAATAGAAATTCCGCTCATGTTCTTCGTGCCTCCATTGCGCTAACCTTGTTCTCTAGTTTGCCTAGCCGTTGTTCTATCATTCGCACTTCTTGCCCTTGGCGGTCAAGCGATTGGATTATGTTAGCGTTCTGCACTTCGAGTTTAGCAAGTCTGACCTGCAAGGCAACCCAAGCCGAACCAATCGCAAACAACGTCACAAAAGCTTGGATGCCCATCTGCACCCACATTTCAGGGCTCATGCCGTTCTCTCCACAAGTCCAACGTGTTGCACCAGCAGATCGGTTTGCCAAAAGTCTGTC
>Ga0255152_1000463_pt1 | contig 11011 bp, 16 predicted proteins | sample Atl_Yuk_RepC_8h_FD_183624 | JGI IMG/M metagenome (GOLD analysis project Ga0255152, IMG submission 183624) | Freshwater microbial communities from Altamaha River, Georgia, United States - Atl_Yuk_RepC_8h | ecosystem: Environmental > Aquatic > Freshwater > River | place: USA: Georgia | collected...
GCGATGGCTTTGCGTAATGGCGTAGCTAAACAAATTGATTGGACTGATCCTGAGTCTATTTCTAAAGGGGCGCAAGCTCTTGTTCAGGCAGGAGACACTCAAGGTGCTTTGTTAGTGGCTGAAGAAGGCCGTAAAGCTGCTCTTCAAACAGCACAAACCAAAAAAGCTGCTGGCATGATTGGTGCTACAACAGTTTCTGAGCGTAACCGAAACCTCATTCAACAAACTGAAGTGAAGCTGGCTAAAGGTGAGCAACTCACTCCTGAAGAAGAAGCTAATGCGCGTTGGTTGGTGGCACAGGAAAGCAAACCAAAGATTTTCCGTGACAGCGACACTGGTGAAATTGTTCGTATCGATCCTTTGGACATTGGAAGTGCTGCTCCCAATTTGGCTAAGGCATTTGGTAAACAAGCAGCTAGTGGTGTTGCTCCTGAATCCGCTGGTGTCACCACAACTGCTCAAACTAAAGTTGCTACACCGATTCGTAAAGAACTGGGCGATGTTGATCTACAAATTGCTGATTTGGGAACATCCATTCAGAAGTTGCAAGAACTTACTCCCAAGATTGAACAAGTTAACTTGGGTTTGACACAGAATCTTGAACGTGGTATCCGTGGCTTCTTTGGTCGCCCAACTGAAGATACTAAACAATTTAAAGAACTGCAACGTGAGATTCGTAAACAGTCTAACAACTTGTTGTTGCTTGCTAAGGGTACACAAACTGAAGGTGACGCTCAACGTGCTAAAGATCAATTGGCAGATGAGGATACTTGGAAAAACAAAGACCTTCTTACTGCTGCCTTTAATGATTTGCAAACCACGTTGAAAAACACTCAAGGTGCTTTATTGGCTAAACGACAAACCCTCACTGCTCCGGGCGTTCCTGCTGTTCCCGCTGTGCCCGGACTAGGTGCTGGTGATGTGGCCCCTAAACGTAATCCCTTGTCTGGTGCAAACCCACAGTTGCAACCTGCTCCTGAAGGCCCAAAAGCAACATGGCGTTATAACCCACAGACGAAACAACTGGAGAAGCTGTAATGGCAGATAAACTTGTTCAAATTGGCAACGAAACGGTGGCTTTTCCCGATACGATGTCGGAACAAGAAATTGCTGCTGTTATTTCAGGTGAAGGCCAGCCCCAACAACGTAGTTTGGGCCAAGAACTGACACGTCAAGCTGGTTTAGCTGGTCGTATTCTTTACGAAGGTGCTACAGCCCCTGCAACGGCTGCTTTGGAGTTTGGAAGAGGTTTGTACAACGTAGGGGCCAACTTGCTTGGTTCTGAAAGCCGTCTACCTTCTGTGGCTCAAGCTCAAAGCCAAATGTTGACACAAGCTGGTGTACCTCAAGCTGAGAACATGCTAGAACGTGCTGTTCAAGCTGGTGGGCAAGCTATGGTAGGAACAGGGGCTATTTCTAAAGTTCCGGGAATGGTGGCTAATATTGCCAAAGAAATTCCTGTGGCTGGTATTTCTGCTGCTATGTCTCAACCCGCTGCTGAAGTGGTAAAAGATTATACAGGTAGTGATTTGGCTGCTACGTTGGCTGCTCTTGGTACTGCTGCCGTTAGTGCTGGCGCTTCTGGTCGTATCCTCAATGCTATGGACAAGGGAAAACCTCTGTTCACAATGGACGAAGTAAAACAACGTGCTGCCAAGTCCTATCGTGAGATGGATAACAGTGGCGTGTCTATTAAGCCTCAAAGTGCTTTGGACATGGTGACAGGTTTAAAACAAGCTGTTGATGATGCACGAATGATTCCCGGCACTGACCAAGCCAAAGTGGTGAATGCCAGTTTAGATCAAATGAAGAACATCATTGGAACAACTGGTGTTTCATTTACAAAACTTGAAAAGCTTCGTCAAATTGGAAATGATTTGAAGGGTAATAAAGATAAAGACATCGGGCGTCTTGGTAGTGTTATTGTCGATAATATTGATGGTTATATTTCTAACATCTCTGGTAAAGACCTAATTGCTGGTAAAGGCGAGTTGGATAAGGCTGTAAAAAACTTAACCAGTGCCCGTTCAGATTGGCGTAACGCCTCTCGTGCTTCGGTGTTGGAAGATGCTCTTAATGTAGCTGAAGCTAAAGCACTTGATCCAAAAGCATCTGAAAGTGAACTCATTCGTCGTGGGTTTATTAATATTGCTGCAAATAAACAAAAGATGAGTTTATTTTCCCCTGAAGAACAAAACGTCATTAAAAGTGTTGCCCGTGGCGGTAGTGCAGACAGTTTGCTTAGTTTCTTTGGGCAATTTAACCCATTACGTTCTAAACTTGCTGCTGCTGGTAGTGCTGCTTTTGCAACACAGTCGCCTTCAACCGCCGCTTTAATTGCTGGTGGTGGTTTGGCTGCGGACACATTGCAGGGAGCTTTGCGCCGTCGTGCTGCCCAACAAGCTGCCAACATTATTGCCTCTGGCGCTGCTCGTCCAACTCCTACAAACTTGGCCTATCGTGGCTTGTTCACTACAGGACTAGTTCCACCTGACATCAATCAATAATGGACCCAATTAGCCTCCTGATGGCGGCTCAAGCCACTGTATCTGCAATTAAGCGTGGCTGTGAGTTGCTGTCAGAGGGAAAGGCTGAAATAGGAAAGCTGAAGAAGACGGTTGAACAAGGTGTCGGTGACGCTAAAGCCATCTTCGGGGAAATTACAGGGCTTTGGGGATGGGTGAAGGGCTTATTCGGGGATAAACAAACCCCTGTAGCTAAACCTGTTAAAGCCGTTGAGACAGTTGTTGCCAAGAAAGAAGAAAAACAAGCCGACCTCAGCTACGAGGAATATCAAACCCGAGCCATTCATCAAGTTTGTGAACAACTCAAAACATTCTTTGAAATAAGACGTAGTTTACAAGAGCATTGTCGTGAGCTTGAAGAAATAAGCAAAAGCACAGAAAAGATAGAAGACAGTGCCATTGACAGGGTGCAAATTGAAATGCAGCTTGAGGCCATGACGGTGCAAATCAGGGAAGCTATGGTGTATGCCCCTCAAGAGCTTAGAGACATATACAGCAGGTTTTTGAAGATGTATGAGCAAATCTTAGAGGAACAAGAATTTGCTAGACAAGTCAAAAGAAAACAAGAACGAGATAACAAATGGCAACGCTACCTTCTTCGCAATCACAGAATAGACAGGGCGGTGTTGGCAGCAACCGTAATGGTGGCAATGCTATGGATGTGGGGAATGATGCTATCGTTAGGATGGTACGTGAGGACACCCGCTGGTTTGCAGCCGCTGTAATTGTTCTGTCCCTTATTCTTTTTCTGGCTCTTCCCTTGTCGGTGCTTATTGCAGTGGATACGCTCAAGCTCAAGGCTGAAGTGAGGGCAGAAATGAAGCAACTTAAACAACTGAAAGCTGAATTGAAGGAGAAATAAATGCTTCCTATTGTCATGGGTATTGTATCCAATCTTATTAATAATGGTATGCACAAAGTGGCTGACCAAGTGTTGGAACAAGGTGTTGAAGCTGTCGAAAAGAAGCTTGGAATGCCTTTGAAGCCTGAAGGTGAGGCCACTCCTGAATACAACTCTAAGCTTCAAGAAGAAGCCAACCGCCATTCTGAGTTTATGGCCCAACTGGACGAGCAAAGCACACAACGTGCAACGGATATGTATATGAAAGATGAATCAACCCGTAAGTTTAGTCAGTATTATGCTTGGTTTTTGACAGGGGCATCTTTCCTTTATTTCTTCTTGGTGTCGTTCATGCCCATTGACAACCACAACCGTGACTTTGTCAACATTATTTTGGGATTCCTAATCGGTACGGCTGTCAACTCCCTCATTCGTTTCTTCTACGGCTCCTCTAACAAGTCTCAGGAGGCTGTCGATCAGAAACAGAAAGAGATGGCTAAGAATGATTGAAGAAAAACATCTCAAAGCAGCAGGTGTGAAAGACCCCGCTAAATGGCTAGAAGCTGTACGACAAACATGCGAAGAGTTTAACATCAACACACCTCAACGCATTGCTTCTTTCATTGCCCAGTGTTCGCATGAGAGTGGTGGTTTCACCATGTTGAAAGAAAACCTCAACTATCGTGCAGCAACATTGGCAGCATGCTGGCCCAATCGGTTTGCTGAAATGGGGCCAGATAAGAAGCCTAAGAAAGACGCTCAGGGAAAACTCATTCCAACCGCAGTAGCAAATTCCATAGCCGGGAAGCCAGAACTTATAGCTAATTTGGTTTACTCTGGTCGTATGGGAAATGGGCCTGCTGAATCGGGTGAAGGGGCCAAATTTATTGGTAGGGGTTTGAAACAACTTACAGGGAAATACAATTATGATAAATGTGGTTCCTATCTTGGCCTTGATTTGGTGGCTAACCCTGACCTGCTACTTGAACCTAGTGCCGCTTGTCGTTCTGCTGGGTGGTTTTGGAAGACAAACAATCTAGAAAGTTTTGCCGATGCTGGTGACATCAAAGGCATGACCAAGAAGATTAATGGAGGCTATATTGGCCTAGAGGAACGAGAAAAGAAATATCAGGCTGTTTTAGCAGCTTTTTAACAGAAAAGCCCCTATTAAGGGGCTTTCTTATTTGGTGGGTACTCGCTGCGTCTCACTTAACGGGCTATTCTCCTTGGGGCATAGCAACCCCCGGTGGCCCTCTACTCGGCTCCCTGTATCCCGTGGAGCATCCGCTTTCCCCTTAACCTTTAGACGAACAAGAAACTAATCTGAAAAAACCCTAGTGCAAGCACAACGGCATTACAGAATTCGTACATATCTTCGTCCACTTCAACTACGGCTGTGTCTAGGTGGTAAAGCCCAAACACTAAGCCTCCTGTCCATGAGAAATCTATTACCATTATAGCTCCTTAAAAGGCGATTTCACAAGCGCCAGCGGTACATGCAAGGGTTTGTGTTCCTTCCACATTGTCTGTCACTTCGATGAAGCTGTCCCAATCAATTTCTTTCGGCATCCCATTCGCCAGAATATTAAACTCCGCTTCAGTGATCTCTTCATAGGGAGCTTGACGATAAGTGCCACCATCGTATGGCAAAAACGATACACCAGTGATTTCATCGAAATGCTCCCATACCCATGCGCCTACTTTGGGCCATTCATCTTCTTTTACACTAATTGTAACTGACGGTTTGTGTTCACACCAATGACGTTGAAAAACAAGCCACAATTGCAGATGCTCAATCGCTGTCAGATGTTCACGCAACACAGCGCCTTTGCCTACTTGAACAGGAAAACTAAACACCGTAGTGGAGTCAGGTTTCATGACACAAGGTTCAGCAGGAAAGCCTGCCTGCTTTAGAAAGGCAGTAAGTGGGTCTTTATTATCAGATCGGACACGCCGGATGTAAAACTCAGCGTGCTGAGGATGAATACCGCTAGCTGTTCCTGTGAGTTGGGAGACAGTTCCTTCGGGTTTAACACAAGTGATCGCAGCACTACGATTGATGCCAATACTGTCAGCAAATTGAGCATTAGTGTCAATAGCAACATTTTTCAATTCCTCCAAACGGTTGGGCAAACCCTCATCATAGGGCTGATTGAGCAACGGACAATCCAAAATACCTGTCATCGACACACCAAGCAAACGCTCTTCCTCTGTGTTTGTCTGCCAAATCTTACGCAGATAGGGGAAGTGAGTTAACGTGCTTTGGAACGTGCCGAGGATGGTGGCGAGCCGGACTTTGCGTTTGAGATTGTCCAACGTGTCATCCGATTTGACAGCAACAGAAGATAGGTTGCAAAATTGGTAAGGGCGAAGGATGATTTCAGAACAAGGATTAGTACCCCACTCTTTGCCCAATTCACGCCGTTCATTCTTAGCCACTTGTAGCTCAGAGGCAAGACGGTTGAATATACCACGTTCCCCGGAGTGGCTTTCATAGATATTGCTCCATTCACGCATAAATTGACCGACATCTGGCTTTTGAGTGTAGACAGCAGAGTTGTTAGCCAAAGCTCGTTGGCCCTGACCGTCCCACCAATTACCAGACTTGCTATGTGCCATTCTATCATCCGACAGATCGCTAAGAGAAATCATAGCCGAACGACGAACACCGCCAACCACAACGACTTCTCCGATTTTACACAGGATGTCGTGTGCTTCGAGGGAGTGAAGCTTCCTACCTTTAGCTGTTTTAAACTTATCCACCGTATATCTGAACAGTTCCACCAAAGGCTCGGGACCAGATGCACGTCCTCCAAAAGTCTTAAGCCGTGTACCTGCTGGACGAACCGCCGAAACATCCCAAAGCGGAATTTCACCAGCGTATAATAGGGCGATAAGTTGACGAAGTGCCTTAGCCCAGCCTTCTTTGGAGTCTTTAACCACAATAGTAGTAGAAGAATTGAACAACTCAGAAGGGATTTCAGGGAGTTTAGAGACATATTTTTGCTCCACAGAGAAGCCGACACCAGTGCCACACAGCAAGATGTACATGGCTTCATCAAAGGCTTTAACGTCATCAATGGGCAAGTATGAGCAATTGTAGCCAGCAATGTTTTGACGCTCCAACGCTTCACCAGCCGTCATGATGGAACGCATGGATGGCAACACTTCACGGTTTGTAATGGCCTGCTTCAATTCGGCGTACAGATCCATTCCCATGTGGTAGTTATGCTTCTCAATTAGATGAGTATCCATGAATTGCATGTAACGATCAACTGTCTCATCCCAATGCTCACGACGGCCCTTGCTGTCCAAAAAGCGGCTATACCGTGATTTGGCAATGTAGGTTTGATAGGGGGTCATTATTTTCCTTCTTCTAGTTCAATGAGTTTATCCAAATAGTGGCGAGCCTTTTTCAGATCGTCCACGCCTCCCTTGTCTTTCCAACGGGACACGTATTTTACGCAGTTTCCAGTGAAATAGCAAAGGTTATTTGCATAAATATAGTCCCAAGGCTGAATTGATTTGTCCTTGTAATGCTTTCCTGCTACCTGATTGTCGTTAGCTGTCGCGTTTGTGACACTAACATTTGCTTCTCCGGGCAAGCATTTTAGAACATATTCTTTCACAGTGGCTTCATTGGGTTGCCAGTGATAAAGCTCATGTTGTATACAATCTTCACAAATTGTGTTCGGGTAGGGGCGTTTCCCGTACTTGCATGTTTGACAACTTTTTTCTGTTTCCATATCTTTATCAACCATAATAGCGTTCTGAAAACATCTCTGAACTTCCAGCACCAGAAAACACTTTAAATCCTATTTTACGTACTTTTGAAAAATGAAATTCATTGTCATCCCATAATGGATTGTCTTCTGCGATTTCTTTGTCTGTATTGTATTCTTTTACAGAAAAAGAAGTAAGACAATAATATTCATCATCCCATAATTCTACACTGTCGTAAGAATTTATCCAATAGCAAATACCTTTATAGGTAAAATCTGCTTTTTTAGGTTTTTCGCGGGTTCCACAAGAGTTATATGACATGATATTTTTTCTCCAAGTATTCAATTGACAAGAACATCTCATCGAAATGTCCATCGTTCACTTCGTTCATCACCAACAAGCCACGCCAATGTCGGTTACTTAGCCTATCCATGTAGCTTTCATCGTGAAGATAATAACTCCCCACAACAATAGCAGTAATAGGTTGTCCGTCAGCACGTTTACCATAGGCCACGGCCTTGCCCTGCTGGTGTCCAGCAATACACGACATATGTAGCTTACTGATAATAGCAGCAGGAGAAGATGCAGGTCTTCCCATTGCGCCGACAGGCCAATAATGATTGAAGCCAACGCCGTTAATAAAAACGGGATGTAAGAACGGAAATACTTCCCAATCTTTTTCATATTCAAGGTCTGAAACATTGATGAGTCCTTCCAATGTTGGATTGTTGTTTACAGCCCTGTCAATGCGGTTTTCATGGTTGCCCAATGTCATCACCATGCGGGGCTTATAAATCTTTTCCTTGTTCTTCTTTTGGCGCGTTTGAAGGTCTTTCAGCGGAGCCAATAGGATGTCCATCGCTTTGTGAACAATTTCAACATCCTTCTTATATCGCAAGCCCTCAAAATATTTGGAGCCTTTGATGTCGTGGCTAGACAGACTAGGCATGTCAGCAAAGTCACCAATGTTAACAATAACATCGGGACGATAGTCAACAATGGCTTCGCCTGCCCAAGAAAGATGCTCCAACGGAACACCTTCCTTCACTTGGCAATCAGGAATGACAAGAATTCTCATTAGAACGACGCTTTTTCTTTTGCCCATTTTGGAACATGGGGATTGCCATGATAGTCCACCTGAGAACCAATTTCATACCCGTAAGCTGCTGACAACAAAGTGATAAAATCTGTCAAGATAGCATCCCACGAAGTGCCTTCAGGATAGTTTCGATTGAACTGCCAACGCCCAAAAGACGATTCTATGGTTGTGTAAACAGATGTTCCATCCTCATTAAAATTATCGATCATCGCCTGACCCTCCAATTGTTCCACGTTGTAAACGACCCTCTAGCTTCTCAATGTTAATCTTTGCAATGTCGGATAGTTTGACATCGTAAAGCTTTGCAATGGAAGCCACAAACCACAAACAGTCTCCAAGTTCCTTCATCAAATTATCCTTGATGGGGTAGAGATTACGATTGGCATCACGCAAAAACTTAGCATAAACGCCAGCCACTTCTCCAGCTTCTGCTGCTAGGCCGGGGATGAGATACATCAAGCCTTTGGCAGAAGGTTGGGCATAGGTGAATGCCTGTTCTTGATAGGCGTCCAAATCACTCATGTGTTCGATGTCGATTGCGCTGATTCCTGACATTCTTTTAACTCCTCAAGTTTCTGTTTTTGTAGAAGTTTAAGCCCTTCTACAAGGCCCATGCAAACGGCATATTCAAGCAATGATCGCATTTCGTCAGGAGACATGTCCAACTCAACCACTGCACTGCCGTCTTCCATCTCAGTCATCGAGATAACTTGCATCTCTTACGCTCCTCTCGTTCATTCTGTGTCTTTATGCCGTGGCACGTATGACACAACACTTGGAAACCGTCAGCCTCACAGAACATCCGTTCAATGTAAACATCCCAAGAAACAAAACCTGTTTTGGGGTTTACAACGGGGTCAATGTGGTCAACAGCAACGTCTGCTCCCTTAAACAACTTACCGCATCCTGCACACTTGTAATGAAATATTTCCTTACCTGTGGCACGATTTAGTTTTTTACCGACACACGCATCTTTAAGAGCTTGATGTTTTTGAGGCCATCTGCGCGTCGCTGCACGTAAGGCACTCTTGATGAAACTTTCAAATCTGCTTTTGGTCCATTGTCCTCCATTATGTTTTTGTCTTGTCATACTGGTGTAAAAAACTTCCAAATGTGTCTGTAAATTCTTCGTCGTGTGTGGTGCGTCCCATTGCAAACAAGACAGCATGCACAAGCTCATGAAAGAATGTTTGAGAGGTTAGTTGCTCATTCATTCCTTCTCGGATGTAGATGGTTTGAGTGGCTGGGTCGCATCTTCCGTATTCGCTGAGGTCTGCTCTGTAGACGATTGCCCAGTCAAACCCTGCGAGTTGGAAGGAGGTTGGTATGGTTGATTTAGGTGTCTTAGGAGCCACAGCAAATGCCCATTCTCTGTAACACGTTCAACACCATTTTGTCCATCATCGTTGTAAGCTTTAACGCATACATCAAACATCTCCTGTTCTGTTTTACAAGGGCCAATTAGTTTCTCTGCTTTCACAGGACCACAGCCCTTGATGCCGATAATGTTGTCCACTCTGTCGCCTGTCAAAATCTGCTTATAGAAATTTTTTAAGCCTTCCTCTTCAGTGACATTGTAGAAACTGTTCTTGACGAAATTGTAATGGTTGCCTGCAATTTGATCGAGGTCTTTGTCAATAGAAACAATGACACAATTATCACCTAGCTCTGTGGCTCTAATGGCAATGGCATCATCTGCTTCCATTCCTTCAATCAAAGAGGCTCCCATTTCAAGTAAGTAGGCACGAATAGCATCATAATGGATGGGCTTCTTCATGTCCTTACGATTGCCCTTGTAGGGTGCTGTCTTTGCTATGTCGTTGCGGAAGTTTCCTTTACCTGTAATGAACAACTCATATGTGTCACATTCCAGAGAAAAATAAACAACGTCATAAACAAGTTCTTTCACCCTAGCAAGAGCAAACTTTTCTTCCACATCTTCGGAAGCAAACCCTACTCGATAAACAATGATGTCACCATCGAATAGGGCTGTCTTTCCTTTAGAGGATGTCGTCAAGGGCTTCCTCTGGTGGCACGTATGTCACAAGATTGGTAACAATGACACAGGGGACGTCAGCTTTAGACACAAGACACGGATAGGCTTGGCCTTCCCAAGTGTACGTAGAGATGAGCACTTCTGCGTCACTACCGTTGCCAATTTCGCTGCTCTCAATGATTTTACCGTCTTTGTCAGCAGCAATGAATGGAAACTTAGACTTGCACACGATGACGTTTTCAGCAAAGGCTTTGCTCTTCAATGTCACGCCCATTTCTTGCAACTTCTTAGCATCGTCTGGACGAATCTCACCCAATGTGCATTCGTATTTGGCTTTCTTCTTTCCCTTGTATTCACCAAGCTCTGTCATTTCACGAGTCCAAAACAGTTTGGCTTTGATGCGAACAGGTTTTGCGTATTTCATTTTCATTTCCTTTTAAAGTTGAGGGTTACTGAAGATATTTCGCTTCAGAATTTACTTGATTTTCAGCCGCTTCTGCTAGATGTTCCAGAGCAGCAGCCAAAATCAGGTAAACAGCTACAGCGTCATAATTGTCGCTGTGGTAGAGGGTGAAACTTTTCTCACTTATGTTGAGCAAAATTTGACCTTCAATTTCTTCGTCTTTAGTTGCTTTCGACATACGTAGCAGCCTTTTTCAAAAGTTCTGAATTATCTTGAAAAAGACCAAGAGCACGATTACAGTTGTTGCAAAGAATACCTCGTACTTTACCTGTTTCATGGCAATGGTCCACAGAAAAATTCCAGAATTGTCTTTCACCTGATGTTTTATTTGTTTTAGTTTCACAAATAGCACAAGAATAGTTTT
>Ga0255152_1000470_pt1 | contig 10899 bp, 8 predicted proteins | sample Atl_Yuk_RepC_8h_FD_183624 | JGI IMG/M metagenome (GOLD analysis project Ga0255152, IMG submission 183624) | Freshwater microbial communities from Altamaha River, Georgia, United States - Atl_Yuk_RepC_8h | ecosystem: Environmental > Aquatic > Freshwater > River | place: USA: Georgia | collected...
TATATGGCAATTTTTAATGTCATATTATTTTCTATTAAATTTTAATAAATTTTTGATTCAATCCAAGACAAAGTTTTTTCATCCCAATCATACATTTTTCCGTCTTGCGGATAAGGTATTGGCGCTTCCCAAATACCCATTTGTTCATTAAGCATCCAACTATCAAACGGTTTTGGAGGAATAAATGCATCAAGAGTTGTGTTATACAAAAACCCAATTCCCGCAAAATTTTTTCGCAAGGCTTTGGATTGATCGGCAGAAGGTTGTCCGGTAGCGGGGTCGTAATGAACCCCACCACGTGTGTTGTACGAGGTCTGAATCCACGTTCCCGGAGTTGAATCCACAAACGTTTCAAAGAATTCAGGCTCGGCAACGATGACTTGCACAACTTTGCCATCAAGAACTTTTGCAAAATGACTCATGCTGTGTAACTTCCTGAAGATGTAAATTTAATAATGGTGTTGCTGCCATTTGTTGTAACAGTCGGCGATCCGGTTGTAGTGCCAGTATATCTTGCGGTTGGCACGGAAATAATCACAACACCAGAACCACCAGAACCAGATACAACATTTGAAGTGTCACTACTATTACGAGCACCACCGCCGCCACCACCTGTGTTTGCGGTTCCTGCCGTGGCGTTATTAGTGGCAACGGCTCCAGCACCGCCGCCGCCAGCACCTCCTGCGCCAGCCCCGCTACTATCGGCACAACCGCCCCCACCACCAGCATAAGTAACAGAAGCTCCGGTTATTGACGATGCTGTACCAGCGCCTCCAGCACCACCGCCGTTAGTACCTGTTGCATTTCCTCCAGCAGAAGTAGCACCACCGCCACCGCCGCCAGCAGTAAATCCATTTAGGCCGTTACCGCCGTTTTTGCCTTGCCCAGTAGTTCCTGTGCCTCCAGTTAACCCACCGTTATAACCACCAGCGCCGCCGCCTGAACCACCATTACCACCGTTTTGGCCTGTATTGTTGCTGCTCAAATATGCGCCACCGTAACCACCGCCAGTTGCAGAAATAGAAACACTTCCACCAATTAATGATGAAGTATTTCCTTGATTCCCATTTGTTCCGGGAGTTGATACAACAGATGCACCACCACCACCAACAGTAATTGTATAAACAGTTGAAGGTGAAAGTGTAGTTGTGCCAGTTAACATTCCACCAGCACCACCACCGCCACCAATACGAGAACCACCAGAACCACCACCCGCAACAACCAAATAATCAGCAGAATATATTTGTGCTGGCGTTATATTGGTATAAGTTATCCAACCTTGTGTTGAATCTATATATACCAAACCAACTGTATTTCTGTCGCCACCAACAACACCATTAGCAGATGTTCCATCCAAATTATTACCATTTGGATTGATTGTTAAATTGTTGATGGAAAATTTTCCAGCGTAATCTGTCAACATAATTTGTTGACCAACAGATGGGCTTGCAGGCAATGTTACAGTCAAAGGACCAGAAGTAGTATTTACAGGATAAGCATTACCTGCTGTCGCTGTAAAACCAGTTGTTTGTACTGATTGCCATGTTAAGCCACCACCACTTCCAGAGGGACCTGTAGGGCCCGTGGGTCCAGCAACGGTGGATGCGGCACCCGTAGGTCCCGTAGGCCCGTTGGTTCCGTTTGTTCCTGTAGGTCCGGTAGGTCCATTAGTTCCGTTTGCTCCGGTGGGTCCAGTAGGCCCCGCAACGGTTGATGCTGCACCTGTCGGGCCCGTAGGTCCATTTGTTCCGTTTGTACCAGCAGGCCCGGTGGGTCCCGTTAATCCCGTAGCGCCAGTACTGCCTGTAGGGCCCGTTGGTCCAGCAACGGTGGATGCGGCACCCGTAGGCCCCGTGGGTCCAGCAGCGCCAGCAGTTCCATTTGCGCCTGTGGGCCCAGTGGGTCCGACATCGCCTTGGGTTCCTTGAATGCCTTGAACACCTTGCGGCCCCGTGGGTCCAGCAACGCCCTGAATTCCTTGCGGTCCGGTGGGCCCGGTAGCGCCGACTGCGCCTGTAGCGCCAGTGCTTCCTGTGGGGCCAGTGGGTCCCGCATTTCCTTGAATTCCTTGCGGTCCGGTGGGTCCGACATTACCTTGACTGCCTGTAGGCCCGGTGGGCCCGATATCGCCTTGTATGCCCTGAATTCCCTGCGGTCCCGTGGGGCCCGTAGTTCCAGCAATGCCCTGACTTCCGGTGGGCCCCGTAGGTCCAACATCGCCTTGAATGCCTTGACTTCCAGTGGGCCCCGTAGGTCCAACATCGCCTTGAATGCCTTGACTTCCAGTGGGCCCGGTGGGTCCGACTTCACCTTGAATTCCCTGAATTCCTTGTACGCCTTGTACGCCTTGCGGTCCTGTGGGTCCGACACTTCCAACGCTTCCTGTGGGACCCGTGGGGCCGACATTACCTTGATTTCCCGTAGGCCCGGTAGGACCGACACTGCCTGTGGGTCCAGCATTTCCTTGGGGACCCGTGGGTCCAGCTTGTGTGTATGTTGCTTGTACAGCAGTAAACACCACAGAAGGAATCCGTGGACTAATAGGCGTTGTTCCTGCTGGTGTTGTAGTCAATGAAACTTGTGTGCTGGTTGTTGCCCAAACAAGTTCAACAAAATCACCAGCAACAAATGGCAATACAAAATTAACTGTGCCAATGACGTTTCCGGGTGTGCCGCCATGACTATTAATAATGCTGAATTTGCTATCAGTATCAGGCAAATCACCAGTGCTGCCAGAATCGTTTTTACGCAACCAGACGTTAGCATCATGAATTTGCGTATCAGTATTGGTAAACTGAATTGAGAATGTCAGGCTATAAACGCCATCATGTGCAAACGTCACACGGCTACCAGAAACAATGCTTACGCCATTATTGGCAGAATCAGCACTGTTTAAAGTAATTGAATAAGGCGTATTGATTGCGGCAGCAGTTTGAGTTGTGGTATCCCAAAAAGAACCCCAATAAGCCACGGCACCACCAGCGCCGGGTGCGCCTTGTGGACCTGTTGCACCCGTGGGACCAGTAACAGATGGGCCGGTGGGCCCGACAACACCTGTGGGGCCCGTGGGTCCAGCATTTCCAGTATTGCCTTGCGGTCCCGTGGGTCCGACATTTCCTTGAATACCCTGAACGCCTTGTACGCCTGTAGGTCCAACATCGCCTTGAATGCCCTGAACGCCTTGCGGCCCCGTAGGGCCCGTGGGTCCAGCTACAGTGGAATCTGCGCCCGTAGGTCCGGTAGCGCCCGTGGGTCCAATATTTCCTTGTGCGCCTTGACTTCCGGTGGGCCCTGTGGGTCCAGCATTTCCCTGAATGCCTTGACTCCCTGTGGGTCCGGTGGCTCCAACCGCGCCTTGACTGCCTGTCGGACCCGTAGGTCCGATAGCGCCTGTAGCGCCAACACTACCTGTAGGCCCCGTAGCACCGACTGCGCCTTGACTTCCGGTGGGCCCTGCAATTCCTTGTATTCCTTGTTCGCCTTGAATGCCTTGAACGCCTTGTGGGCCAGTGGGCCCGTGATCGCCCTGAACGCCTTGCGGTCCCGTGGGTCCGATATTACCTGTAGGCCCGGTACTTCCTGTAGGTCCAACAATCGGGCCAGCATCAACCCAATCTGTACCAGACCATGAATAAAGATGCCCATTAGAAGTGACAATATAAGAATCACCGGGGGCATTGCCAGAAGAAGGCAAATCGCCAACTGTGGCAACAGTTCCCTTGATTGCGACACCTTGCCCTTGTGCGCCAGTTGGTCCGGTAGCGCCCGTGGGACCCGTGGGCCCACCATAAGGGCCTGTTGGGCCCGTTGGCCCGACAACGCCACGATCAACCCTAGCCTCTACGCGAGGCTGTGGGACAACTTCAAGAGTGACGTTGTTACCGTCAAGAACGGTGACTTTTAAATTGCTCATAGCACGATCACCCCATCAGAACGCACGATGAACAACAGGAAAATAATCATGTCATCTGCTGGAGTGCCGCCAGATGCAGGGAAAGAGACTTTGACGCGACCAGAATAACCAACCGGGTTCTGAGCATTGATTTCAAGTTCAGGGTCTGTACTCATTAGCGACCATGCGCCAGCATCAATCACTAGCGTGCAAGTGCCAGCAACAGCACTGACGTTTGTAATTGTCAGAGGAATTGCAGCAGGGGTCGGGGAATAATCAGCAATATCAAACGTCAACCCGTTGCGGGTATCCACAATGTTTGATAATTCTCGACGCACAATTTGTGCGTCCAAGGTTGCGCCAGTCAAATCAACTGGCAAACCATTGCTGGTAAAAGACAGGTTCCAATAGGTTTGTTGATCCCAAACCAGTTCACCCGCAAGAATCGGGTTATCAAATCCGCTTACTTGTGCAAGCGTATTCTTATTAAAGATCGCCATGTCAGTTCCCTGTACACAGTTAGAACATCCGTGATTCTCACGGTCCAATGGTGTCTTGTTTTATCAAATATTATGCCCTAGCCCTAATTCTGTCAATATAAGGCCACAAATCATCCAAAGAAAAAGAACCGTTTGGATATTGGTACATCAAATCGCTGAAATCTGTATTTGCAGGACGAATGACAGCACCAGTTTCTTTGTTCAAAACTTCTGATGCATCCATGATTCTGACAACTTCATAGACTTGAGAATCGTCAAACTTAAAGATGCCATCAACTTCTGAGCCAACACCAATCAAGACTTGAACATATACCCCAACTTGAAAATCAACAGATTGAATAGCCTCTGTAATTGTTTTTTCAGGAATTGTAATTGTTCGCATGTTTTCTCCTTAAACGTATCCGGGCAAATACACTGTCGCCCCATCATTTGTTGAGATCAAAATCCAAGCAGCCCTTGTGGTCGGATTGCTTGGCGCTCCAGTATTGTTGACGTAATAAATGTACTTTCCATTGGTAGTGCCGCTGGCAATATTCACCAAATCGGTTGCATTTTTCCCATCCAACAAATCAGCATTCAAGTTGGTGTTGACCGTTCCATTGCTGACTGGCACTTGACCAGAAGAATTGCCAGCATGATAACCATCTACCCTGTCGGAGTTTGTGGCTGTATCGCCAGCACCAAGGAACGCAGAGGCATGATTGCCATCCAGCAAATCAGCGTTCAAGTTAGATACAAGAACCGTGCTTGTAATCTGCATTTTCCCGGCAACATACAAAGCTGTTCCAGTGCCGCCATGCGCTGCGTAAACGCCATAGGAAGCATTGTTGGATGAATAACCATAAAGGCCAGAATAGGTCGTGCCTGAATCAGTCCAACCAACTAAGCCAAAACCATAAGCATTGTTTGAATAAAACACTCCACCGAAATCAGCGCCTCCAGAACCATTCGCATCAATAGATGTATACCCATAAGAACTAAGAGTGTCTGAGCCATCTACTTTTACAACGCCACGAGCATAAAAAGCATTGGCAAACATTCCACCGTTTGTGCGGCTGATGTAATAACCAGTTGTGCCCCATGAAGCAATATTGGATGCTACAGGTGGAACTGAGCCATTCCAGTTATCGGATTCAATGTCTTGGAAAATGCTTGCAGCAATTGGGCCTGTCCAAGCAGTCGTATTTGGTGCAACACCATCAATGGTTGTAGAGGCATTGCTGTTATATCGACCTTGGATGTACCACATGACTTGACCGACACTGACGGAAGGAGCAGTAGCCGACCATCCTGTTGGCAACGCCGATCCAGTTGTAGGTGTTGTGAATGTAGGGGTGGAAGCAGATTGACTTTGAACTTTATACGCATTGATAAATGTCAAGCCATTAACACCAGATGTTCCAGAACTACCTGTGGCTCCGGTTGCCCCCGTTGGGCCTGTAATAGATGCGCCTGTTGGACCAGTCGGGCCGGTTGGCTGAATTGGTGTCCATGTAAAAGATGCGCTGATTGAACTGCGTGTAGATTTTGCAATGTCATTGCCAACCACGTAACTGAAGTAATACGTGGCACTTGTGCTTGCGCCCGTGGGCAAAACTTGATTGGCAAACACATAAGTTGTGCTTGGCGTAACAGGCGTTCCATCAATAGTGCTGGCTGTGGAAAGCAGCTTCCAATCCGATGAAGTAGGGATTGCTGCGGTTGTGTAATACAACTCGGAATATGTCACCCTTCCAGTTGCGGGAATAGTGATTGATACATTGAAATTGGGGATAGCACTAGAAGGATTGCTTGCAGATACCGTAGGCGCAGACAATGGGCTGAAATATGAAACGCTTGGCAGACTGCTGTTAGGAACTGGCGTGTATTGCGTGATGTTGAAATCGTCATAAACGCCTGCGCTGTACTCTGACATTTCCAGACGCGCACCCAAAGTCCCATCAGGCAAAGATGCCTCATTGACTTTGACAACCCTAAACAGCTTATTAGTCCAGCCGTAATCCGAATTAGTGACACTTACAACTGCTCCAGCATCAACTTGAATGCCGTAATAGGTCGTATTGAAACTGACAATCAAATCTTCTCTAGCTTGCTCAAGAATCCTATTGGCAAGATATTGTGATTGCACAGATTCATTGACCAAATCATAAGTAGCACTGTATTTGTTAACCGGCTCATTTGGATATAGCAAACCAGATGGCGTTGCAAGATTGACGTAATCAGGTTGGTCACGATTGTTCTTGTTTGGAAACTTGGCTTCAACCTGATTGATAGACTGCGTAATGTCTGTAGCACTTACGCGAATGTCTCCAATGATGTTATTGTCATTGAATGCATATGTTGCGCTTTCTGCTTTGTTGATGACAATAGACCATTGACCAAGTGCAGCGTTATAGGCCATCCAGCTATCACAGCAAGTCATAATCTTGTCTAGATTGCTGAGAACCGTCTGTCCCGCATCAATCACACCATTGATGCGATATCGAGGCTGCGTAGATGGACTTCCTGTGTAAGTTTCAAATGTAATGACTTCATCTGAATACGTGTTCAACGAAGTCACAGATGTTGAATCAACAAATGCACTATCTACAGCGCCGCCGTATTGATCGTTTGTGATGTAGTCATACCAAACATCACCGGGTTTTGCTACACCAGCGCCATTTAAATATTGGCTTGCATGAAAAGTAATTGGTGAAAGGCTAGTAGTGCCAGCATCAGCGTTGTAATTTAGTTTGACAATAGCAAAAGCCAAACCATTCATTTGCCGACCAGAAGAAGGCCAACGCAATGACACATCAATATCAGAACCACCCATTACAACATTTGGTGCTGATGCCCCATTCAAAGATGTAATGGTTCCGCTGGCAGATGACTTGTACAAATTGATGTACAAGTTGCCACTGATTTTTGTGTCTACGTTTCCAGCTTCATCTGTTAAACTGACAACTTTGGTCTGGTCTGTTCCATCAAATGTAATTAACCGATCACCATAATAAAACTTGGTAGTATCAAAAGTAAATTGACCGTTAGGGCTGATACAAGAAACAGCCATGACGTAATACATTGTCTTTTGGTTTGTGGTCAACACCGCATCCACAAATGTGCCGCCCAAATAAGCGTCACCATAAACGATTGGAATAGCATTTACGTTAGATGGAGGAACTTGCTGGCGTGTTCCATTGTCTTGTGGGCCTTGCTGACTTTGCCCAAAAACTCGGGTCACAATCATTGAAACAGCAAAGTTCACAGCAAATGTTGCCGCTGCTGTAGAAAACCCTATTGTCTCCAACGCCAAAATGATAGACGTAACCATTTTTATTCCCTAACAAAAGATGCGCCCAATGCCTTGTACCCGCGCTTGGTGTAGTCAATCAAAGGGCCATTTGCTGAAATGCTTGTGACAACAAAATCAATGTCGCCAGCTTTAAGCATCGCTTTAGCCCTGTCATCAAATGCTTTCCATAGCCTTCCACCAACAGTTCCGTTTCTGTGTTCAGGCTCAACCCACCACAACAATTCATTTAATTCCTTCACTTTTGGTGCCCAAATGTTGCCTTGTTTAATTGCCACAATTGCGCCACGCATGTGTTCATCAATGTAGATAAAACCTCGGCCAGCAATGATGCTGAACAACAATTCCTCCACATATTTTGGGAAATGATTGTGTTGTCTGCCAAGAACCTTGATTGGATTTTCGTAGGCATATGCTTCAACGATTTCCAATAGTCTTGGGATGTCATATCTTGTTGCTAGTCTTATCATCCAGCGCCGCCTATAGATGTTGGCTCAAAAGTTGTATCTGTTGCTTGTGTTTCAACTTGTGGTGGTTTGCCAAAATCAAAATATGTGTTTGAAATTGTCGCAACTCTATCCATGCTGGTATCGCTAGGATAAAAAAATTGCCAATTGCTTTGGTTTGTTTTCAGACCACCTAAACGATTTTCTAAAATGCGACGCATTGAAGAACAAGCAATTGAACATGTGGCAATCCTTGTTCGTGCTTCAATGTTGAAATCTTCAGTAATTGAAACGCTACTAATGATGCCTTGATAGCGTTTAAAGAATTGTGTAGTCGGGGTTGTGATGATCTGGTTATCAGAATCAAGAAATCCTCGCCACACCTCAACCAACGAACCTTTAATTTCGCTGCCAAGAATGATGCCAACGTTAGTTGGGTCAATTCCTGTTAAAGCAATCGTCATGTCATCGCTGGTTGCCCTCATATCTCTTTGGACATCGCCAACCGAAAGTAAAGCCCCAAGATTGCTAAATGTGATGCCGCTAACCGTCACAGGAGCAGCAGCATTGCAAAAGGTGTAAACCGTAGCGGCTGTGCCAACCGTCATACGGACAAATTCAGCATGTCTAATGCTGGCGCTGTTTACGGCGTTGATTGTTGTCATGTGATGTACTCCCGGAAAACAAATGCATCATCCCATTGGACAAAAGCACCATTTGTCATTGGGTTAAGAGTATAAGTTGGGCAGCGTTCGGCAACAACATTGAACGAACAATCATTGCCAACATATACCGTTGCGCCAGATGCAGGTGTTCCGATCAATGGCCTATGAATAGGCACAGAAGCCACTCCAGTGCCTCTTAGAACGTCTTGCGTTACTTTGTATGTATACCCACCAACCATGCAGAAATCACCGGCCTTAAAAGCGTATCCAGCGCCACTGGTAACGTTCATGGATAGTGTCTGCGTGTTAGGCGTAGGGGTTGAAGCCAAAGTAAAAACAGGGGCCACAACATCACCTTGGTATTTGGTAAACCAAGACAGATTGCTGCTATTGAAAATAATGGTTTCAGGCAGTTGACGGTCTTTGTTATCAATGGTCTGAATAATGTCGCGCACTTGCGGGTAATACAAATAGTTGTGAGGCATCACAGTAAAAACCCAAGGCACAGCAGTCAGGTACTGAGCCACTGTAATGTATCCAGACCTAGCAACCTGTTGTCCAACAACTCTGCGGTTGTTAACCGTCATAAATTGCTGAATTTCAAATATTGTTTGAAAAGACATTATGCGCGCCTCCCATTAGATGCAAGCGTTTTGTTTGCATAAGTGTTTGCAGCCCAAATCGTGTTGGAACTTTCAAGCAAACGCTGTTCAAACGATTTGGCATCAATTGCATTGATATATGTGTTATTCACAGTAGTGCCGCCCAAAGCGCCAGCAAGTTGATTGTTGGGAATGATTGTTCCCGCTGTTTTTGGAACAAACAATTCCGGGCCACGCTCACCAACCAGACTAACTTGACCAACTGGAGGGTTGCCACCATCAGCGTAACCGCCACCCGGCTGCATTGGAATGACAGTGTTTGCGTTATACGGCACCAGCATATTCTTGAAAAAACTTCCAAAAATTTGCGTCATCTGTGCGCGTAATTGAATTCGAATCAAGTCTTGAATGATACTTTTTGTCAAATCCTTGAATGACAATTTGCCTGTTTGCACAAATCTATCCAATGCGCTTTCCATGCTTGCCATAACGGACGTAAACATTTCTGCGCCCAACTCCAATTGTGTTTTCATAGAGTTGACGTATTCAACCATTTTGTCTTTTGCGCCTTTAAGCAAATCACCTTCACGCGCTTCTTTAGTCAAACGGTTGCGCTCTTTAGCCAACTCAATGGCTTTTTCTGCAAGTTCATTTTCTTTCTTAATTCTTTCTTCACGATCAGACGCAAACAAACTCATGTCTTGTTGAAGTTTGTAAATATTCTCAGAACGCTGCGCCTCAATTTTTACAAGTTCAGTTGCAAGTGCATTGTCTTCCTGACGGTTGTATTTGGCTTGCAAGTTGATTTTGAAAATGTCTTGTTCCTTTTGCAAAGTTGTTTCAACCAAGTGCTGACGTTCTTCATACATTTGGTTGTTCTTTTGGAACATCGCCATTTCGCGCATTTTTTCATCAAATACGCGCTGTCTTTCCCGGCGCATTCTTTCGGCATCTTTATCAATGCCCGGTGTTACAAATCGACTACCAACTGCGCTTGCAGGCTTTCCTTCAGGTGTGCTGGACGCGCCGCCACCTTCCATAATTTTTTTCTGGAATTCATCCAAACGTCGCCTAGATTCTTCAGCTTCTTTGACATATTGGCTCCACTTGCCTTCAACATCAGTGCCGGGAATAAAGGACTTAAACAACAGAATGGTTTGCAAGGTCTGTCTGTAAATGCCTTCAATAACGAAAGCAACATCAGACATAACAATTGCAACAGTCTGAAAACCTGTTCTCAAAGACTTGGCAAAAATATCGCTTTTATCTGTCAATTCGCTGAAATATTCAACAGTTGCTTTCAGCGGCGGTCCAAGTTCAACAGCAATAGTTAATGCGGTGTCACGCGCTTTTTTCTCCAGCATGTCAAACATGTCAGCAGCGGCTTTGATTGCTTCCGCTTGCTTTTGCGTTATTTCATTGGATTCATTTAGCGTGTCATTAAATCCAACAAGATCAACACCGCGAACCGCTTTACCAAAGATTTCAAAAGCCCGCGCATT
>Ga0255152_1000475_pt1 | contig 10860 bp, 6 predicted proteins | sample Atl_Yuk_RepC_8h_FD_183624 | JGI IMG/M metagenome (GOLD analysis project Ga0255152, IMG submission 183624) | Freshwater microbial communities from Altamaha River, Georgia, United States - Atl_Yuk_RepC_8h | ecosystem: Environmental > Aquatic > Freshwater > River | place: USA: Georgia | collected...
ATTGGCGACTAATGCTGCTGCTCTACAATCCGCTTCTAACGGCTTAGCAGCCCTTATGAAGGGCTCAAAGCCATCTGGAGTCATAGACCATGGCGGGACTGTTCAAAAAATTTCTGCAGCCCTTTATTACCAAACTCAAGTTATGTCACATATGGTTACAGAGTCTTGCATACAAGAAGGCTTTGCAAATAAAATTTATAATAGGGTTAGCACAGATCTAGGAAACTATATTGATATGCAGGCAAGATCAAAGCCTAAATACTTACACCATGTATATGAGTGGAATAGGGTTGGAGATAAAACAGCAAGACTATTTAAATTAAATAAAACCATGAGTAACGGATTTGATTTTAACCTATCTTATGAGTTTAAAATGTCTAAGACCTCTGTTCCTAAAAATAGCACTAAAGGGAAAGTTTATGTTTTTAGAAATAAAGCATTTGTTATGGAGTCTGGAAACCCAGTTTTAATTACGCCAAGAACACCTACTGGAAGATTAGCGTTTACAGTGGGAGATCGTAACATTGTTTTGCAACAAGGAAGATCTGTCAAGGTTCAAAATCCTGGCGGTAAATATGCAAAGATGGGATTTGCAAATACTTATAAATTTTTTGTTAGCGGAAACCTTATTAGAAACTCTATTAAGAACTCTGGGGCAAGTCAATCATTTAGAATTGTAACTAGAAAGTCTATGATGATTCCTCCTATGATTAAGGCAAAGTCATATAGTTATTCTCCAGCTACCGTTAAAAATTTAGCTCAGGCTGCAGTTCAGTCTAATGGAAGGAACATGTAATGACAAATTATAAATTAGATGCTGTAAACGAAATTAGAAAGTTTCTTTGGAACGAATTTAAGGACGCAGAAATATTTGATGAAACAGACTATTATTCTGACAATATAAATGAAACAATAATTCCAATTATTCCTGTTCAACAACTCCCAGAAATGAATCAGTTCTTGAGTGGCAAAAAGCATATTGTTTATGACAAGACTGGGATGACCTATGACGACACTTGGCTGGTATGTAATGAGCAGGTAATGTTTACCCTGTATGCCACCGATATATCAGATATCAATGAGATGAGAAACTTTATAGTCGATTTATTTAGAAGATCTGATGAATCTGCTAGAGATATTAATAATTTTATGCCAAATTCTAGCAAATTCAGATTCCACACTATCTATATAGGCGATATTTCTCCAACTTCTCCATCAGAAGAGGTCCTTGGATTCCTTTCTACAGATATCGTTATAGAAATCAAGTATTCTAGAGACGTATCTGTCAGCGGCAGATACAGTTAGCCTTGCTTTATGAACCATTTTGGCCTATTATTGTACTAAGAGGAAACACGCCTAGCCAGCATTGATTTAAAATTTTTAAAATTCCAGGAGGTGGAAATAAAAAATGGCATTTGAAGCTAAGAATATTATCGTCGGAGCAGCTCCGATGTTCCTTTCCAAAAAGGATTCAACAGATTCAACTTATGCTACTGTTCTCCCAGAAGGAGCAGCAGTAACAGCTAACACATCAATTTATGATGCAGACACTCGTGAGCTTAAAGGCGCAACATTGTCTGGAGCATATGCAAACGTTGGTTACACAAATAATGGTCTTCAGATTACTTACAACCCAACTTACGGTTCAGTAACAGTGGATCAGCTTCTTGATACAGCAAAGCTGTTCAAGGAGTCCATGGAAGTTATGCTTGCAACTGAATTTACCGAAGCAACACTAGAAAACGTTCTACGTGTTTTCGGTCAAGGTTCTGCAACACTTTCAAACGATGCACTTGGTCTTGAAGCGGGAGCTTTGGGTCAGGAGCCTACAGAGCGTCAGCTAATCGCTGTCGGTTTGGCACCACGTAACTCAGCTAATAAGAAGCGTGAGCGTGTATATTATGCACGTCGTGTACTTTCAGTACAGCAATCACAATTCACATTGGCTCGTAACAACCCAACTGTATTTCCAGTAACCTTCCGTCTTCTTCCTGATGCAGCATATGCAGGGGCAGAGTACGGTAAGATTATTGACCGTGTAATTGAAGCTTAATACAATTAAATAACAATTTAATATTGACAGCAAACCCCCAGAAATGGGGGTTTGTTATTTGCTTATCTATATATTTTTGCTATAATGATTAGGAGTATCCAAGGAGGATAAATTGGCAACAACCGTATACGATGTCCAAGAAATTGAACTACAAAATGGAGCAAGGGTAAAGCTAAAACCACTTACCATCAAAGAACTTAGAAAGTTCATGACTGTCATTCAGAAGACAGCAGAAGTCACAAATGAAGATGACACATTAAACATACTTATTGAAGCTTGCGGAGTAGCTTTGGAAAAACAACTTCCAGAACTTGTAAAAGATAGAGATGCTTTTGAAGATGCGTTGGACGTTCCAACAATCAATCGCATTCTTGAAGTTTGCGGGGGAATGAAGATGGACGACCCAAATCTACTGGCGGCAGCAGTTCTGGCTGGTCAGAACTAGATCTAGCCGCCTTAGAAGCACAAGTTTTTCTAATTGGTAAATGGAAAAACTTTGAAGAACTAGAAGATAATCTTTCAATGCCAGAACTTATACAATTATTAAAAGGTATAAGTAAAAAGGAAGAGGAAAATAAAAAGTTTCTTGCATCACTGCAGGGAATAAACCTAGGGGAGGAAGCATCAGTTGAGGATGAAGACAGAGAACATCCAACATTTGAAGAAATCCAAATGAGAGCACAAGGTATTAATGGATTACAAAATGATATCATTGGACTTCGTGGTCAAGCTGCTGCTGCCAAAGGTTTCGGTATAAATCAAGGATTGGGGTATACCGAGGAGTAAATAAGTGGCTGAAAATATAAATACTAATATAACCGCTAATGCTGATTTTTCTGGCTTAATAAGTCAGATACATAAAGCAGTAGCACAGCTTACTCTTTTACAACAAAAACTAGGTTCTTCAAATGTTGCACTGACACAGCAAATTGCTGCAACAAATAATGCATTTGCTGATATATTAAAAAAAAGCAATCAGTTCAACACACACTTTGTTACCCTTGCAAGCGACACAGAAAAGTTTGGCAAAGCGCTTGATCAAGGCAAATTAAAACTACGAGATTACTATCAGCATTGGCAGCAATATCATCGCCAAGCTGGTGGTATGATTCGTGATCTCGCAAAACAACAGGTAGCGCTTCAAAATGCAATAGTTCAACCTATGGGCAGAAATGCTCAAGGCCAAATGCAATTTCAAGTTCACGTACCAACTGGAATTAATGAATTAGCAAATAAAACTAAAATTGCAAGAATGGAGCTTTCCCTTCTTAATAAGGTTATGTCTGATGGAGCAAATCAGCTTATTAACTGGGGTAAAAATACTCAGTGGGCTGGTCGTCAGTTAACAGTAGGACTAACTGTACCAATGGCAGCATTTGGTTCAGCTGCAGCAAAAGCTTTTAGAGAAGCAGATCAAGAACTAACAAGGTTAATGAAGGTTTATGGTGGACTTGCACCAACAGCACAGAGTGATTTGGCTAATTTAAGACAAGAAACAATTAAGACTGCTAAAGAATTGTCTGCCGCATATGGAGTTTCATTTAAAGAATCGCTATCACTAGCAGCAGATATTGCAGCAACTGGAAAGCAAGGAGAGGAGTTGCTAGCGTCGCTGAGAGAAACCACACGTCTCTCAGTACTTGGTGAAGTTGATAAGCAAGAAGCAATGAAAGCAACACTTGCAATTCAAAATGCTTTTAAACAAAATACAGACCAACTTGCAGAATCAATTAACTTCTTAAACGCTGTTGAAAACCAAACCTCTACAACATTGCAAGATCTTGTAGAAGCCATTCCAAAGGCTGGACCAGTTATTAAAGGTTTGGGAGGAGACGTAAAAGATTTAGCCCTATTCTTAACTGCTATGCGTGAAGGCGGAATTAATGCAGCAGAAGGTGCTAACGCATTAAAGTCTGCAATGGGTTCATTGATTAATCCAACTAAAGTTGCTAAAGAACAATTTTCTGGATTTGGAATTAATTTAACTCAAATTGTAGAAAGCAATGCTGGAAACATTACAGCAACAATTATGGAATTGCAAAAAGCAATGGACAAATTAAACCCATTGCAAAAACAACAGGCTATTGAAACCTTGTTTGGAAAATACCAGTTTGCAAGAATGGGTGCCCTATTTGATAACCTTGGAAGAAAAGGATCTCAGACACTTCAAGTTATAGACCTTATGAAAGCAAGCACAGATGAATTGGCAAATGTGGCTGGCCGAGAGTTGTCTCTTGTAACAGAGTCAGCATCTGGAAAATACAAGAGAGCGTTAGAAAGTTTGAAGGCAGACCTTGCAACGGTTGGAGAACAGTTCCTTGGTATTGCTACAAAGATTTTAAATTTTGCAGATGGAATGCTTCAAACATTTAATAAACTTCCAGAACCAGTCAAGAAATTTGTAGCCCTACTTGGTGGAATTACAGCAATATCTGGACCAATTATCATGCTTACAGGTGTATTTGCAAACTTCCTTGGATATGTTATGAAGGGTTTTGCAGGAATTAGAGCATTCTTTAGTCAAACTAAAGGATTTAAATTACTTACTCCAGAAATGATAGCCGCTTCTAAAGCTGGCACATTAGTAGAAAAAACATTTTATTCAGACGCAGCCGCAGCCAAAGTACTAACAACAGCATTAAACGGAATGCGTTTAGAAATGCAACAGATTGCAGCTCTTTCAAGAAGCGGAACAATAACAGCTAAACCAATTATTCAAGGTGCTGGTGAAGGTGTAGGAGTTGCAAGCTTTGATTTTGCACATTATAATCCACAGGCACAATTAACTGAAGCACAAAGACTTCAACAAACATTTCATACATCTGTTCCATTAGATCCAATGACAAATAAAAAAATTGGAAGTAATCCACAAATGATGGCAATGCCTGGATCAAAGGTTCCAGTAGTTCCAGGGTTAACAACAATTAATGGTGCAAGTACAGCAATTAATGCAACAGAGGCTGCTAAATGGCACACAATGATGACTGCTATGGCTATGAGATCAAAAGAAGAAATGGCGGCAGTTGAAAGAATTATTGACACAACTGGAAAACTTCCAGCAGAATTTATGGCAGACTTCAGCACTATTTTGCCAAAGATGGAACAGATTACAAGCACAGCAGCTGCCTCATCAGCTCGTGTTGCAGCAGCTGCAGAAGCTGGAATACTTACAGTAGAAAAATCACAAGCAGCACTTGCAGCAATTAATGCCAAAATGATTGAAAGAATGAATGCTCTTTCAATTGCTTCTGGAGTACCTATTGAAAGAATGACTATGGTTCCAGGAACTGGAACAACAATTGCAACAGGAACTGCAGTTGATAAAACACAAGATTATAATATGAGGTCTGCACTAAGATCTGGTTCAGGTCGTGCAGGATCTATAACAAGTAAAATTGCAAAAGCTGTAGGGGCTTCTGTAAGAAGAATTAAGTTTGCTGGCGGCGTAACAGCATTAGGAAAGTTTTTGCCTAAGTTTACAGACATGAAAAAAGCTAAAGCTGCAGCTCAAATGCTTAGAGATTACGCAAAAAGATCTGCTGGAATTGGCGGAACAAGAACTCCAAACCTTAGACCAGATTCAAAGGGTAAGAGCGGAGCATCAACAGGTATTGCAAATGAAACTGGAATGGGAACACCATTTGGACATTTCTCAGATAGAAAAAATAAATTATATGATGACCCTTGGTGGAAAGAAGTTGGTGTAACTCCAACAGCAAAAGGTCAAGGACCAGATGATGAATTTTTGGTACATGCGGTAACACCTGGATTTAGAAGAAGAACTAAAGATCTTCCTGTTATGGGAAAGCAATCAACTCCATCTCTTCCAAGAGAAAGGTTTGAAGAATTTGGAGTTTCAACAACTTCAAAGGCCCCATATTTACAGATCCTTCCTACAGCTTTTGTAAAGAATAGAAAAGGATTTAATGATGCTCTAAAATATGGAGCATCTCCACAAGATTTTAGGCCAGTTAATGCTGAAGACATGATTGGATTTTTATCATTCTTAAAAGATAAAGGTATTAGTCCACGTGCAGCAAAACAATTAGCAAAAAGAGCAGCAGACCTTCTTAATGATAAAGTTAAAAATTCTACAAATCCAATAACCGAAGCCTCATTTGGCGCAATGTATAATCAGGCAACAGTAAGAGCATTACGCAGCGGATTCTTGCCATCAATGAGACAGAGAATAAATCCATTTGGTAGAGATATTCATTCCAGAAACCTTGGTCTTGAACCAATGCCTTTTGCTGGTGGAGTTACAAAGCTTCCAGGCTACGGCGGTGGAGATACAATCCCAGCACTTCTTGAACCAGGAGAATCTGTTATAACAAAGACTGCAACAGCAGGTAATGAAGGTGCAATTGCATTTATGAATGCTGGAGGTAAGATTCCAGGATTTGCAGGAGGAATAACTGCAATTAAAGCAGCATATGCTGGATACAAAGCTAATAAAGCTGCTAAGTTAGCAGCAAATCCTTATTATAAAGAACTTGGAATGGGATTAAATTTGGCATCTGGTGTTGGTGGATCAGTACTTGGTGGAATGGTTGGCGGAACACCAGGAAGCATAATTGGCGGAATTGTTGCTCCTGGAGTTGTTACAAGAATTGCAGGAATGACAAGAGCTTTAGCAGCAGGAGTTAAAACTGGAGCAGGATTTGTTAATACTCTTAAAATGATGAGCACAGCTCTAAGAATCACTCCTTGGGGATTAGCAGCAACAGGAGTAGCACTTCTTGGAATGAAGCTTTTCAATATGTGGAAAACAGCAAAAGCACAATCAGATGCTGCTGCACAATCTTTTAAGGCAAATGAAAAAATAGCTGGACAATTAGGTATTAAGTACACCACTTTGTCTGGAAAAATTAAAGCTGCACAAGAAGACGCTAAGAGACAAAAAGCAATACTTGAGGCTGTTCTAGAAACAAATAGAATGGCTGGTGGTACAGGCGGACTATCAATTACTATTAAAGAACTAAAAGATTTGCAAGATAACGCAAAGAAAACACAGCCAGATGTTATCAAACTATTTGATGCTATGGATAGAAAAGATGTTGTACAAAATGCTGCAGCAATGAAGGCTCAGTTAGTTGCTAGCGGTATGGAGGCAGACAAAGCAGCAAAGATGATATTTGCAATTATTACTCAGTCCAATAAAGCATCTCAAGCAGTTGCTGCAATTTCTTCAAAACCATTTATGGAAATTAAAGATAAGGCAAGCGCTGCAACAGTTTCTGTAAACACATTTAATAAATCACTTGGAGTTTATGGCGTAAACGATAACGAACTTGCAGCACAGTTTGAGGGAGCCATGGATGCTGTTGATGCTTATTACAATAGTATTGTTGGCACAAAAGATGAAACTGGCAAAGTGATTTCTGAAACAGAAGCTTTAAAGATGACAATGGATAAATTAAATGGTTCTGCTGCAACAAATAAACAATTGGGACAATATAATCTAGATAACCTGTTAAAACAAAAGCCAGAGTTAAAAGGAATTCTTTCTGCTACAGATTCAACAGCAGATGCGTATGCAAAAATTAAACTTTATACTTCTGGAATAGTTGATGATCTTTCTAAGATTAGTGGTTCACAAGCACAGGCTATGTTGGCTGTTCAGGCAGCTTTACAGCAAAGTGCTACTTCTTTAACTACAGATACTACATTAAAAAATAACCCACTTTCCGCATTAGCTGGACTAGGGGATCAAGCAGCAAAGGCATCAGCCGCAGCAGCTTCTGCTTCAGCAAGGGCATCCAAAGCAGCACAAAGAGATATTCAAAAAGAATCTGATCTCATTGATAAAAAGATTGCTGCAATTAAAAAAGAAGCAGATGCAAGAAAGAAAGCTTTACAGGTTCAACAAGATGCGGCAGACACAGGTCTTGCTATACAAGAGCAACAACTCAGATACCAGAATGCCTTGGCTACTGGAAATATGTCAGAGGCTGCCAGTGCACAAATTGAAATACAAAGACTTACTTCACAGCATCAAACAAAATTAGCACAAGAATCCATTGATGATAAAGCAAACAAAGATACAGAAGCACTTCAGTCTCAAAAAGAAGGTTTAGCAGCTTCGCTTGCAGCAGCACAAAAAGCTGCAGCAGATGCGGCAAAGAAAGCGGCGGCAGCAGCAGAAACAGACGCAACAATTAAAACTATACAATCTACTATTTCAACTCTTATTACAAATGCTGGTTTAACTACAGATAAAAATAAGATTGAGGCATATGGATATCAGTTAAGAGATCAGCTGGAAGCTTTGAGAAAGCTTGGAAAGGCTGGAGTTGCTGCAGCAAATGCTATTGCTATGCCAACAACTATGACATATGATGGTACAACTCTTAGAGAAAAGCCACAAGATTATTCAAAGGTAATTCAGGAGCTAGCTAAAAAGAATGCTGAGTCTGCAATTGCTCAAGGTAAATTTGGTGGATCTGTAGACACATTCCAAAAAGCAGTGGCAGAATTCCAAAGAACGGCAGGAGCAGGACAATCTAAGTCTAGTGCAATTAGAGTTGATTATAATGCTAAATATAAACTAGATCCAAAGAAAACCAATATTCTAGATGATGATTCAAAGAAGCAAATAGTAAAAGATTTTGGATTTAAAGCAGGAGAATTTTTTGAATACAATGGCAGAACATATAGAGTAAAGTCTGCAACAGATATTGTTGCACAACAATATGCAGACGGAGGCGCAGTATTTGGAGCAGGAACATCAACTTCTGATTCAATTCCAGCTATGCTTTCAGCAGGAGAATATGTAGTAAAAGCTTCTGCAGTTCAAAAATATGGAGTTGGAACAATGGATGCAATTAATTCAATGAAATATGCATCTGGTGGAATGGTGTCTTCTTATGGAAATGTTGGTAAATATGCGACTGGCGGAAGACTTAGGTTTGATAGCGGAGGTCCAGTTGGTAGCGCTATTGGAACAAATGTTGTTATAAATAACGATATAACAGTTAATGGCACAAATCTTACTGGACAAGAAATAGCACAGGCTATAATGATTGAACAAAATAGACAGATAGCAATGTCTGGAAAACAGAGGAACTTTTAATGGCAACAATATTTTTACCACAAGGGTCAATACTTTATTTTGATAAGTCTACAACTAGTACTCCAGACTGGCAAAAAATAACAGAGCATAACAGAGGCCCATTTGCTATTGACACAGAAAGATTTGAAAAAGTTCAGAGAATGTCAAACGGTACTTTAAGAAAGATATTTATTGCTGATAAAAAAACATTTAATACATCCTGGTCAATGTTACCATCAAATAGTACAATGACTGTAGATGGTGGATGGGGAGCAGAAGACATTAGAACTTTTTATCATGGAGATAAGGGAAAGAAAACTTTTAAAATAAAAATTGCTTATAGTGCAGCAAGATCAGAAGAGTTTGTTGTTTCTTTTACAAACTGTAATTTTACAATTAATAAAAGAGGCGTAAAGGCAAAAACATCTGATGCCGCACAAGAGTTTTGGGATGTTAACATTGCACTGGAAGAGGTATAATGATAAATATTCCACAACTTCAGGCAGTAAAAGACCTACTAAATAAAAACACCTCTTTGTCTATGGGTGTTGGTGCAACCATAGATTTAAATGTTAACTCTTTAGTTTCTTTTACCCCTTCCTCTATTACTGGAACACCTTATACAACAATTAATGGTCGGCAACCATTTAAGAAGCTGTTCCCCCTTGATACAATTATTAAACCTTCTAGACCTCAATTGGCTGGAATTAAATATGGAATCTCTGGAGACGTACAAACAAAAACATATGCTGATCCAAGATCGGTAGACTATAAACCATCTGCTCAATCTTCAAATGTTGTTAAATACAGAACATATTATCCTGGCAATTCAGTTTATTATAAATATTGGTTAACTCCATATGGAGAACCAGCAACAGTTTCAATTACATATCCTAAAACTGTTTATGCAAATAAAGTTGTTTTAAAATTTGAGATTAGCCACTCTATTCCTTCTACTTGGACAATTACAATTGGAGGACAATCTGTTTCTGGAACATCTTCAGATATTAAAAAATTTACTGATACCACAAATGATGCTGGAACAGTTTCTGTTTATTATAATGGCACAACGTGGTCAACTGATGCATCAACACTGAATCTAAATTCATATAAATCTTTTACTACATTATCAATGAGTACTTCAAGTACTTCTGGATATATTGGAGTTATAGAGTTGGCTCCACATTGGGTAAGAGACATTTCCTCATATATAACAGATTTTAATTTAAGAAAAGAATCTTCTGCAAGTACAGAAGCATTAGTTCCAGTTGGTAATATAACAGCCAATTCACTTAGTCTTTCGCTTAATAATTATAAAGATACTGTAGATGGAGGATCAATAACTTTTAGATCATACTCTAAATCAGAAACAATAGACACATCATTTTTGTACTTATACAAAAATGCTGAGGTTAATTTATTTATAAAAATTTATGATAGTGCTGGAAATTATACAGATATATCTGGAAACTATTATAAAATTCCACAAGGAATATTTTATTTAGATTATTGGCAGATTGAAGAATTTGGAAGCGCATCACTTGATCTATTAGATGCAGCCAAAACATTGCAAGATACTTTAGCTCCTGACATGTTATGTGAAGGTTATTCTTCTGTAGCAATTATAAGAAGGCTTTTAGATTCAGTTGGATTTACAAATTATAAATTTAATTATTTAGAAAATGATAATTCTATTATATCTCCAAATTATTGGTGGACAGACAGTCAAGCAACTGTGTGGGAAAATCTACAGTCA
>Ga0255152_1000481_pt1 | contig 10757 bp, 18 predicted proteins | sample Atl_Yuk_RepC_8h_FD_183624 | JGI IMG/M metagenome (GOLD analysis project Ga0255152, IMG submission 183624) | Freshwater microbial communities from Altamaha River, Georgia, United States - Atl_Yuk_RepC_8h | ecosystem: Environmental > Aquatic > Freshwater > River | place: USA: Georgia | collected...
CCCGGCGTATGTCGCCGCGTTCGGCAAGATGGCGGAGCTGATGACGGGCGGGAAGCCGCCGGCTATTCACGTTATGCCGAACGGCGGAAGCCCTGCGCTGGTCGATTTCCTGGGCGACCATGACGCGGCCGGCGTTGAAGCGTTCGGCGTCCTTATGCCTTGCCGGCTGGGCGAAAGCCGCTACGCCGGCCGTAGCGTCCCGGCTTGGTATGACCCGAACCCCGTCCCGGCCGCGCCTGCAGGCGCGCAGGACGGCGACGATAGCGCCGAAGCGGCCTGAAGCCGCTACGCAATAGGGACCTGAAATAGCAAGTTTCAGGTCCCTAATTCACCGCAACTTAACCTTAGCAAGATGGGGAAAGACAATGAGCGATTACAACGGCTGGACGAACTACGCCACTTGGCGCGTTAACCTCGAAATGGTGGACGGTCTGGACCCGCGCGATATGGGCTGGCGCGGGCTAGACACCTATGACTTAGGCCAAGCGATAAAGGAATGGGCGCTTGATATGCTGGAGACTGACGCGCGCGAAGGGCTGGCGCTGGACTATGCGCGCGCCTTTCTGTCCGACGTGAACTGGTACGAAATCGCCAGCCATATGCGCGACGACTATGAGCTGGACGAGGACGAGGACGAGGACGAAAGCGCAGATGCTTGAAACCCTTGCCCCGTTCCTTGCCAGCGACGCCGCCCTTGCGTTCGCCGCTGGCGCAATCGTCGCCGCTCTTTGGGCGGCTTGGTGACGCCATGCCCCGCCTTAACACCATGTGCGACGGCGATACCTGCGCCGTCGCAAACGCGCCCCTGCGCCTTTACCGACACATTCGGTTTACGCTTCAACTGTGCGAACCGTGTTTCGAGCAAGAAGCAAAGAGAGCGCGGACCATCGCCTGCGCATCAAGAGTGCCTGACCTATGGCCGGTCCATGACTGGGCGACGGCTGAGCCCTACAAGCTTAACAACGGAGAGAACAATGACAACGAAACGCAAAGCCACGAAAGCAGCCCCGAAAGCTAACGCCGCCAAGGCTGACGCCGAAAGACTGGAAGCCCAAAAGCGCCGGATGTTGCGCGCGCAATTTGGGTATCTTGAGACGCGGTTGGATCGTGCTGCGCTGGCCTTGAATGGCCTGCTTTTCACCATGCAGGAACACAAAGAAGCGGCGGACGCTGATGGCGCTTGTACCTGCGACCTGAGCGAATATATCGCGGCCGTTGATCTTGCCGTGGAATATATCGAACGGACCTCCGAAATAGCCTTCTTTCAGGCTGACCACCAGTTGAGCCCCGAGGAGCGCGCAGGATGACGCCGCAAGAGCTGCGCGCCTTTCTGGCGGAGTATGAGTTAAGCCAGCAGGCGTTAGCGCGCCTGCTGGGCGTTGATCCCCGCACCGTGCGGCGCTGGGTCGAGAACGGACGGGATCAAATCCCCGAAAGCGCCGTCCTGCGCATCAAGCTCGCGAAGATGACGAAAAAAATCAAAACTCGTCGCGAGCTGACGCCTGACCAATTCCGGGGGCCGGGCTCTTAGCCTGGCCCACGATCCACCACCAGTCCCCCCAATGGCCGGCAGCCCCGCTGTCGGCCAAATACGTTTTCGCCCGCTTCCAGGCGTTGCGTTCCTGCGAGCCTAAGTCGCAGGTCATCACTTGGCGGAAGTATTCGCGCCAAAGGCTCTCCCGCACGCACCGGACGCCGCTTGGAATGTGAACGCCTGCCGCGCCGGGTATTTCTCCGGCTTCTGCTGTAGCCGTCCTGAGAGCCTCCAGCGCCTCTTTCGTGTGTCCCCGCGCCTTGTCCCCCTTGTCCGTCTTGCTAGCCGCTTTCTGGGCTTGCAGGGCCGCTGTCGCGATAGGCTCCACCGCCAGCGATGACGCCTCCGGGTCGATCTGCGAAAGGCTTATGGCCTCCATGCGATAGCCCAAAACAATCCCATCTTCGCCGTCTTTTTGTTTGGTTATGGTTAGCTGCCCGACGCGTTCGGTCGAGCCTTCTTGGCTGATCTTGACGCACTCCAACTCTAAATCCACCGCGCCGAGAAGCGCCGAGCTGCCGCGCATCCCCCGGCTTTCGTCCTTGCCCGCATGGTGAACGATGAGAACGCCGGCGCGGAGCTGCTCTTGCATGTAGCCCATGACGGCCACGGCCTCGCCGACGTCCTTTGCGCTGTTTTCCTCGCCGCCTGCAAACGCACGCGCAAACGTGTCCACGACGATCAACGCCGGCTCGATGTTCAGGCTGCGAATGGCCGCTATTGCCGCGTCCGCATCCTCCAGGGTCGAGCGAAGATTGAGCTGGGCCTTTATAAAATAAACGCCGATCTGATCGGTGACGCCGTGATGCAGCCGCAAAGCCTCCCAGCGGCGCCGCAGACCCGCGCCGCCTTCGCCTGCGATATACACCACCGCGCCCTTCGTCGCCGGCTTATCAAACGCCGGGACGCCCGCCGCGATGCAGTAAGACAGGTACAAGGCAATGAAGGATTTGTACGAACCCGGCCGGCCGTATAGCGCCATGAAACTTTCCGCCGGCACAATGTCCTTGATAAGCCAGCGAACGGCCACGTCCTGCAATTCCCACGATGGGATTATTTCAATAACCCGCTGCTTTTTGTCGGGCGCTTTTAATTCCGGTTTCGGAATAAAAGCCTCGCCTGCTGGCGCTGTTTCTTCAGCTCCTCCCGTCTCTCCTCCCTCGCTCCTCCCTTTATCCTCCCCGGCCGGCTGGTAATCTGTCACCGGCCGGCCTTCCAACTGGCGCGCCGATATGCGCTCCGCGATGCTGGGCTCCTTTTCGCGCGGGAAAATGGCGCGAAACGCTGCCTTTTTGTCTCCCCCGTGTTGCAGCTCAGCGACCAAGGCGAAGGGATCGGAAACCTTGCCGGATAGCGGATCGGCCGCGCCGTGGTGGCTATAAACGCACCAATGCCCGAGCTTGCCCTTGAACAGCACGACGCCGGCCGTCTTCGTCGTTGAGCCCGGCCGCATGAACCGCAGCGCGTCTTGCGCCCGGTCGTAATAGATAAACTGGTAGCCGGCGCGCTCCAGCACCGCGCGGACGTCCTGCTGGCTCTGCGCGTCGTTGTACGCTGTTATCTTGCTCTCGCCCTCGTATGGCTGCGCACGCCCCTCTGGCTGCTGCTGGGCGGCTTCCTGACGCCGCTGCGCCTCAATTGCGGCCTCTGCCTTGCGCCGTTCCTGCGCCCACTCTGCCGCCATCCTGACGTCGAACGGCAGGCAGTCGGCGCGCAGGCTGACGAAATGCTCTTTCGCCCGCTCGTCACGCACGCGCGGCAGATACCAAGGTTGCGACCACCGTTTCGCCTCTGGCACGTCTGTTAGGTAAATCCCAAAGCCGCGAAGCTGCTCCAAGATGAAGTCCACGCAGTCCGCCAGCTCCTGTTGATTGCGCAGTTTCGCCGGTATCAGGATGCGATACTTCCAGAAACCATCCTCCGGCCGGGCGCTGTGGCTCGTATGGGCGCAGAAGGTAATCCCCAGCGTGTCGAGCGCCTTTGCTACCTCCGGCAATGGCGGAGCGCCTTCGACAACTTCGCCCGTCTCAGGGTCGAAGCGGCTGTCGCCGTCGAGGATGATCAGCTCGCCCTCGATCAGGTTATCGTCGGCGCGCTTTGGGTTCTTGAGCTTTCCGCCACGGATTAAATACGATCCGTCCTTCTCGCCGATCTTCGGCTTGGACACGAGCGCACAAAGCCCGTCCCAATCCTTTTCCTTGACAACAAGGCGCGTGTCGGAGCGTCCGCCGGTAGCGAAAGCAAGCCACATGGGAATAGTGCTATTCGTGGTGAAGTCTGCTATATCTTGTGTCACCGCGTGGTCCCCATCTTGCGCGGTTTCTCCAGGTCGCCCCCGGTGAAGCTCTCCTCACCGGGGGCGCAAGTTTATCAGAACTCGTCTTCGTCGTCCGCCGGCCGCTTGGGAGCAGGCTTCGCCGCCTTGACGGGTTCAGCCGCTGGAGCCGGCTTCGGAGCTTCGGAGAACGCAGGCGGAGCATCAACCCAGCCAGCAATCCGGCAAGTCGGAGCCTTAAAACGCAGCTCGCCTTGCGGCGTTGAGACCTTAACGGTCTCTGTCCCCTGGAACTCAATCACTGGCATTTTGCCTTTATGGTCGTCGGCCTGCTGCAAAAACTGGTCGTGCAACTGGTCGATGACGCGCAGGACGGTCTTGCTGGTTGGCGTGAACTCGCGCAGCCCATGCTCCTTGAAGAACAGTTTGAGCGAGACGGCCTGCTTATGATCCTGCGACGGCTTCATGGGCATCTTCTCGCCGGCCGGAGCCATTGCTGCGGAATAAGTCGGCGCGAACGCAACCCATCCAACCTGAAGCCCAGCGAAGTCGGCGACTGCCTTAATCGGCAGCTCGATTTCCTGCTCGACCTTATCCCACGAACCGTCAGACTGCGGCTCGCGATTGACCGCAATGAAGTCGCCGCTCTTGGCGTCGAACTTCACGACGGGAAGGAACTTAGAACCCGACGAACCACCTTCGCCGCCGAAGTTAATTCCCAATGCCATTTTCCACACTCCACTTTATTGCCACTGATCCCCGTGGCCGGGATTACTTGGTGAAAGCGTCGTCAATCGCGTTCACAAGCTGGCTTGTGAAGTGCTTTACGACGCTGAGAGCTTCGTTGTGCGTCCAAGCTGCGTTCACAATCGTATATGTGAGAAGCGTCCCCAGCGCCACAATAGTGATACCGGGTTCGACCTCATCTGTAATGTCCGCGAGACGGTCCACCAGATTGAGCGTGCGTTTTTTGTCCGCCGCCGAAAACTCGTACATGTCGTCGTTCATCTTGTCGCTCCCCACCATGCCATCAATGCCGCGTCCGCCCTGCCGTCGTCTTTCACGCGCGAAAACATATGCGCGTAAGCCGGAAATATCTCAGCCGCCCGCTGGCGGTTGCCGTCCTTGCCCGACCGCGCGTTAACCGCTTTCTGCCACCCCTGCGGCGTGATGTAGGTGATCGGTATTTCAAGCGCAGACAAACAGCCCTCAATCATTCCGACCCCCCGCGCGAACTGCCAAGTAGATGATGCACCCTGACCGGGGCGCGCCCCTACTAGCTCGATGATCGCAATATCAGGCTTGCGCGCACGGATGATCGCCGCCAGCATCTGCGGGCTGATCTCCATCTTCGTCTTGGTCCCGCGCTTAACTTCGACAGTTGGCGTGTCGATCAGCTCTAGCGTGCCTTCCTTCGGACGAAAGAACGCAAGCGCGCCTTTAGCGCCTGGGTCTATTGCGAGGATCATTTCTTATCCACCACTTCGATCTGCAACTTCAAGGCGTCGGCATAAGCCAGCGCAGTCTTGATGTTCATGTTCTTGTCTTCGCGCTTCTCAATCAGGTTCCAGGTCGAAGACGCAACGCCGGCCATTTTGTTGACCTTGCGTTGCGAGTATTCGAGCCTCTCGCGCTTGGCGTTCAGAACCTCAAAGAGATGTTCAGAGCTTTCAACTTTCATGCGTCCAACCTCCTGTTAAGAGAAATGAACGTATTAATTAGAAAGCGCAAGCAGTTGTCCTCAGATTTCAAACGGCTCCCCCATCGCCCATTGCGGGATGGAGATTGTCTGAACGCCGCGCGTGTAGGAATAAGCCTTTGGCGGCTTATCAGTTGCGACGATGTAAGCCTCAGCCGCTTCACGCATGGCGCGCTTGCCGGCGAGAATTGACCGCGCGTCCAGCTCATACACGCCCACAGCGTAAGGCGCTTCGCTCTCGACAGCGATGAAGACGAACTTGCTCAGTTCCAAGCCTGAAACCGCAAGGAACCCGTCCATGTAGTGCGCCGCTTGTAGGTGGTATTTGAACGTCGCGATTTGACGGGCGAAGCCTTCAGGCGAAGCATCCTGGCACGTTTTGAGATCAAGCATGACGTCGCCGCAGAGAAAATCAACTCGCGCCTTGCACGGTACGCGGTGCTGATCCCAAAGCATCGTAACCTCGGCGTCCCCGCCTTCTTCAAGGTAATCTTTGACGGCAGGATTTGCTTTCGCCGCATTGGCAATGGCTTCGGCGCGGGCGTATTGCGCCTCGTCAAGTATCGTCTTGCCTTCATTGTCGGCCTCGAACTCTTCTGCCGCCTTCTTGCCGATGCTGGTGCGCTTGTCGAAGCGCGGGCTGATCGCAAACTCCTGCGCGAACTTCTCGGGCTCGAAGAACAGAGTATGCGTCAGCGTCCCGAGCTTCATCGCGGCGGTTGGCTCGCGCGGATTAGTCGTCAACTCCAGGAAGTGAGCCGGCGAACGGAGCAACAACTTCGCCCCCGACGCGCTCAGAGCCTTGATTGCGTGATACTCTCCGGCTGGCAGGTCCTTTATTAGCTTTCCCATCTGTCTCTTCCATTGCTTGATATTCACCACAAAAGTAGCTGCGCGCCACGCGGATTGACTGCGGATAGCGCTGGCAGGTCAGCGACCCGCCTTCCTTCTGCGGGGTGAACTTGCAGGTTTCACATTTCATTGAAGCTCTCCAAAGGTGCGGCCGGGAGCAATTTGGGGGCGCAGAACCCCCGGCCGCGTTCTTGTGTGTGACAGTTTCAGAAAACCCAAGGTACAAGTAGCTAAGCCCTTGGTTGATCTGATACAGGATTATTCCTGTATCTTCGCGGACAGCCCGCGAAGTCTTTCATCCAACGACGAAATGCCCGCCTTTGGATAGTCCTTTAACGCCGTCTCCACCGATTTACACGCCTCGGAGATGCGGCCTGAATTGATGTTGAAGATGCCAGCCAAGTCCTGCTGGCTGATGCCGCGTACATGGTACGCCCACGCAACCGTGATCTTTTCCTCAAACGTCAGCGATGTTCTGTTTTGGTCAGCCATTTTCTTTTTCCTCCAGCACAGCGCGGGCTTTTGCTTCTGCCGCATCCAATGTGATCCAAGGGTACGCCTTCCCGCTATCTGCTCTGACAGCGGCGGCAAACCCTGTTTCAGAACAGACTGCGTGAAGCATTTCCCGCAGCGCCGCCTCCAATTGTTCGATGCGCTCGGCGGCTTCAAACATTGTCCCTACGCAGCCGCCATAGATGGGCGTCCAATCTTCGCGCAGTCGCTTCACAAGATCGTCAGCCATCTTTCCCCTCCAACGCGTGCTTCGTCCATACCAGCAACGACATCGCCCTGTTCGGCGCAGGGATGCCGTTGTCTCCGTCAACCACGTCGGCCTGATCCTCTAAGTACAAGAGGATCGCAGGGAACAGGTTTTCTAGTCGTTCGATGCGCTTCGCCTGATCCGACATTGCCTTCCGATACTGCTCGCTGGCGTGTTCCAGCGCCTCAAGATACTCAACTGCATCCTGAAATTGGAAGTCTTCGCCCAATCCAATGGCGTCATTCTCCAGCACTTCGCGCAGGTACGTGAGATGTTCGCTCATCGCCACCTCTTCAGCGCTTCATAAACGTCATCCATCAGAGCTTTGCTGATGTGAACGCTATGTATGTAAGACAAATCGCTCAGAGGCACGCTGCCGATGAACGTCGTCGCAATCTTTTGCAAAACGCCGCTCATCTCTACCATCAAGGCTTCCTGCGCCTTTATTCGTCTCTCAAGAAAAAGTATCTCAACTTCAAGCCCAGAGATTTTCTTCTGGGCTTTAGCTTCTGGGTCTTTAGCCTTCTTAGGCGCAGCGCGCGGCTTGCTGGTCATCTGCGCTTCTCCCACTCCAGAAGCATCGCGTCGGCGTATTCATACGCAGCTTTGGCGATCTTCTTTGGCTCTCCAGCAAGCTGCGTCACAAGCCCCTGAAACGCTGCAAGCGCCATCTTGTCGCGCATCTCACGACGATCAATGTCGCCAACCATTTCGCTGATCTTGCGACGCTCATTCTCTATCTGTGACATCATCCCCATCTCTCTCTCCATCTCGATTACTCCAGGGCTTTCTTGGCTCTCCAACCGCAATAGTCCTGATCCTGCCAGTCTTCAGAACATAGCTTCTCACATTCGCAGGCGTACTGGCGCGCCAGCTTCATGTATCGCTCGCGCAGGTCGAGCTGGTTGTCGTAATCCGTCAGCCGCTTCAGGCGCATTTCCGACAAAAGCCGTTCTAGCTTTTCAATGTTTTGCGCGGCATAGCGAAGCGCATAATAAACGTGCGAAATGTTCTCGTACGTTATCGCCTGTATGTCCTGCGGGCAGTTGTACATTTCCCGCATGATCTCAAGAGCCTCTGGCGCTTTATCAGTCATTGTTCCTCCTTAGCGCGCTCAATGCTGGCGCGACCAAGCGGCGTATCCGCAAGCATCCCAAGAGCCGCCATGTAGTTGTCGATCATCGCCTGCTCGTACTGGCGCTTCTCGGTGTCCTGCTTGCGCATGGCGATGACTTTCTTTAGGACTTTAGTATCGAACCCAAGAGACTTGGCCTCGGTGTAGATGTCCTTGATAGACAGGCGTAACTCGTCACGCTCGTCTTCCAGCTTCTCAATGCGCTGTACAATGCTATTCAGTTGGTTGTTGGTCATTGGGTTCCTCCACCCGTACTGACGCCATAGCTCTGTCCATCAAATGCTCACGCTCTGCTCTATCAATCTCATTGACGACCAGCATCGCGTAGCCGGCGATGTCGCGCCAATGCTCCTTCTCGCTGGCGTTGCCAGCCAGGATGCGGGCTTCTTTCGTCGCGATCATCTCCAGCGCCTCGATCATGTAGTATTCGAGGTCGCTGTAGAACGAACTAGACTTCAGCGTTGTTTTGAGGTTCTGCGCCATGTGGGAGACATAGCGATAGTCCCCGTGCGTCTTCGATCTCTCCTGAAGCGTGGTCTGAATGTTCTCCAAGGCGCTTTCCTTTTCTCAATGCGTGCAGGATTGACGTGTGGTCGCGGTTGCAGAAGCGGCCGATCTTGGCGACTGACCATCCGCGCGCGTGCAGATAGGCATATACATCGCGCCGAGGACGGTGCGTGTGCGACTTCCGACAATGGTTAACAATGTCTGCCCATGTCGTCTGGTGACGGTCCAAGATCGCCCGAAGATCAGCCCTCAACTGCGGGTCCGCGATAGGCGGAAGACGCGGCTTCTCAGGCGCTTGTGGAGCCTCCGGCATAACAACAGCGAACAGCCGCAGTTTCGCCTGCGGTGGAGCGTCTTTGCGCGCAGCGGCTTGCATACGCTGCCGCGCCTCTAGCCATTTCTGGTGGTATTCCTTCGCGAGCGTGCTCAATGGTACATCTCCAACAAGCGGCTCTTCGCCCATTGCAGGGATGACACATAGCAAAGCTCGCCGTGGACGCTCATCGCGCGATAGGCGCGCTTGCCGGTGTCAATATATCGACACTTGTTCACCCATCCGACAGTCTTGCCGAAGTAGGTTAACGTCCAAGTCCCATCATCGTTTTCAGTAAGCTGAAGCACGGGCTCTCCCTCCGCAAATCAGTTGACGAAGGGAGATTGCCCGATTTTTTTAATTAGCGCAAGGGGTCATTGGCTTAGAAGGCCGGGGATAGTTAATCCAAGCCCCTGAGCCTCTAGTTCCCGCTTCTTCGCGCTTTCTAAAATCTGACGCATCATCGCATCGCGCTCTGCGCCTTGCAGCGACATCGCCTGCGCGATCTGATTTTGAACCGTCATGCCGGAACGCTGCGTCGCTCCACGCACAGCGCGCTGGGCAAGGTTCGCCATCAGGCCGGTTGCTGTCGCGCTAGTCGGAATAGTGCGGCCAGCCGTCTCCTCAAGATAGTCGCGAGCAAACAATCTTGGGGACGTTGCAGAGCCGCTGACGACCTGACCAAAAGTGCGAGCAAAAGTCTGCTCACGGTCAATCGCATTAACCATGCGATTAACGGCATCCTCGCCAAAAAGCTGGACCATCTTATCGCGGTTAAATCCGGTTTCGCCGCCAAGTTGCCGCCGAAGTGCCGCAAGCTCATTAGGAGCCGTTCCAACCGCGCGCTCAATTTCTCCACGAGCGCCTTGAACAATCTGTTCACGACGCTCACCACCGCGTGCTTCAAGCAGCTTCTTCAGACGCTCAGGCCATATAGCCTCTTTTCCGCCAGCAAGGGCTTGCGTGCCAATCTCAACGCCCTCGATCTGCCGGCTGATGCGTGCAAACGCATCATTAACAGCGTTATATCCGGGCACAGAAGACCTAAGCGTGTCGCTCAGTTCGCCAAGAACTTGCTTAACAGCGCCTTCCTTCTTTGCGACTGCGCCAGGTTGAACACCAATACCGATGTTTCCGAAGTCAACAAGGTTTTGTAGAGCGACCTTTGCATCGTGTATACGCTCTGCATTTGTCTCGTATCTTTCAGGAGTAGGCGGCGTAGCAGGAACGTCGCGATAACGAATGACATTGCCCGTATTGGGGTCAACTACAGGCTCGCGACGAGCAGGAGAACCAGCCCGCGCTGGGGAGGCGACGAGCTGATCCCTTGCGTAGCGCAGGGCGTTAGCCTGCGGGCTTCCTTTTGAAGTGCCAGAAAGCATCTCATCAATTTTAGAAACAACCCCAGATACATTTACAGGTGGGGCATTTTCCCAAATCTCAGGATATAGCTTTCCTACGGACGAGCGAGCTTCTTTCAGAAGATCGGCGGCTTCGAGAGGATCGGTAGCCCTTCCAAGCGCAGCCTCGGTATCAACCAGAAGCCGAGCAGCTCGCGCTTTCTCGCGGTTAATTAGAACATCTTTCAACGCCTGTGTGCCGGGTCCAGGAGCCGTAGCACCTTGTGCGATTGCACCCATAGAAGGGCCAATGTCTGCAAGTGTCGCTTGTGGACCGAGCTG
>Ga0255152_1000509_pt1 | contig 10275 bp, 24 predicted proteins | sample Atl_Yuk_RepC_8h_FD_183624 | JGI IMG/M metagenome (GOLD analysis project Ga0255152, IMG submission 183624) | Freshwater microbial communities from Altamaha River, Georgia, United States - Atl_Yuk_RepC_8h | ecosystem: Environmental > Aquatic > Freshwater > River | place: USA: Georgia | collected...
ATTTCCGGCAACGCGGCCACGGCCACCAGCGCCACCTCGGCAACATCTGCAACGACCGCAACCAGCGCAACGACCGCAGCGTCGTCCACAAATGCTACCAATTTAGTCACCGCCAACTTTACGGTTCAAGAGTCCGGCGGCAAGTTGATTTTCAAATATGGCGCCACGACAATCGCTTCACTGTCATCGGCTGGCATATTCACGGCACTCAGCGACATCACTGCTGGCGGAACACCTTAAGGAGTAAATCATGGCAGTAAGTCTTAGCGGATCGCAGATCACCTACAACAACAGCGCGGCTGGCACTGTGCCGGGCCTGGGGGATGGGCAGGCCGCTTCCGCCAATTTGTATAGCGGCTCGCGTGCGTATGGCACCACGTACACCAACAGCACGGGCAAGCCAATCTACGTCTACATCTCAACGTCAAATTCAGCCGGGGTGACGTTCACGTTGAACGTCAACGGCACGTCGCAGGCTTTGGCCGCTACCGGCGCGGCATCTGATGCGTGGATCAGTTTTGTTGTCCCGAATGGGCACACATACAGCGTGTCAGTGAGCGGCGGAACGCCAACGTTCAATTATTGGTACGAGATGAGATAAAGGACACCATTATGCAAATGAAGTATTTCCGCAACGAAACTAATGAGGTGTATGGCTTTGACGTGTCCGACGCCTCGCAGGTTGAGGCCATGGATGCGCGGCTGTCCACCGGCACCTGGGAAGATGTGACGGGAAGCTGGCCTCCCCCGCCCCCTCCAGCATCGGCGGAGCGAAACAAACTCATGGCCATTCAACTGTTGGCTGAGACGGACTGGGTGAATCAACCCGACGTGATTGATCCCAACGTCAATCCGCACCTGTTGAACCAGGCCGATTTCATCGCCTATCGCGCCGCGCTGCGGGTCATTGCGATCAACCCGCAGCCGGGTGATCTGGACTGGCCCGTCAAGCCTCAAGAGCAATGGTCATAGAAAGCATCGCGCCATGGAACAGATTGAAGTCTCTCACCGCGAAATTTATGACCGCCTGCTTCTGGTAGAGCAGAAGGTTGAGCGAATTGACAAGAACACGCAGGTCGTCGTGGCCGCGTTTGGTGCCGCAGAAGGCGCGTTTCGCGTCTTGGAATTTATAGGCAAGCTGGCCAAACCATTGCTGTGGATCGGCGCCGTCATCACGGCTGTCGGCGTGGCCTGGGAGCACTTGCGAATGAGGTGACCCCATGATCGTTGACATTCTGCTTGATCCTGACAAGGCGCTTGAAGCCGTCAACAAGGCCGTGGCCTTGGTGAAGAAGGCTTCCCAGACAGCGCAGAATGTTGAGTCACTGGGGCCGCTGCTGGGCCGCTACTTTGACGCCAAGGCCAACGCCATCGCCTCAGTGCAAAAGGCCAAAGCGGGCGGATTCGGCGCCTCTGCTATGGGCAGCGCCATTGAATTGGAAATGGCCCTGGAGTCACAGCGCGAGTTTGAGGAAGAACTGAAGAACCTGTTCTTTTCCTCCGGCAAGATGGATGTGTGGCAGCGCATCAAGGCGCGCGCCGCGCTGATGGAAGCAGAGGCCGCCAAGAGCGCGGCCGCCGAAAAGCGCGCCATCAAAGCCAAGAAGCAGCAGCAGCAAGAAGAAATTGAGATGGTGCTTGCCATCGTCCTCTTGGTCATTGCGCTTGGCTCATTGATCATCGCCGGCTACTACTTCATCACCAATTGCTCAGCAGGCGGCTGTGGCTAAGCGTGACTACCTCAAGGAAATGCGCGATGGCGTTGAGAAATGGTTTCGACTTGTTTTCTACCTGGGTGTGCTGTGGATCATCCTGGACATCCTGCCGCATTTGCCCGCCGAGCTTGGCAAACGCATCACGGACAAATTGCTGGGGATGATTGGACTATGAAACACGCGCTCATCGTTGCCCTCGCTTTGCTGGCAAGCGCCTGCCAGGATCGCTTTCGCTATCCATGCCAAGACCCTGCCAACTGGGACAGCGATGCGTGCAAGAAGCCGCTGTGCGCGGTCACGCAGACTTGCCCTGACCAACTTGCCAAGCCAGAGGAAATGAAAGGAGAGGTGCGATGAATTGGGATGTTGAGCACGTAGAGTCAAAGATCAAACTGTTCATCGCGGTCACGTTCTGCTTGACCATCGCGGGGATGGTGTTCCTGTCGATGTACTCGCTGGTGTTTGTCACACAGCCGATGAACTCCATCGCGCCTGCTGACAAGCAGTTTTTCTTCCTGCTGTCGGACATGAGCAAGTACATCCTGGGTTCGCTTGGGACGCTGCTGGCCATCAAGGGCAAGGAAGTGGTCGCAGAGATGGTCGGCCCGCCGAAGGGTGACGAACCGCCGAAGGAGGGCAAAGATGGGAATTCTTGACATGGTGGCGGGCGCCGCCGCTGGCCCGCTGGGGCCGCTCCTGGAGGTGGGAGGCAAGATCCTGGACAAGGTGATTCCTGATCCAGAGGCCAAGGCCAAAGCTCAACTGGAGCTGGCGCAGCTCGCGCAGAACGGTGAGCTGGCCAAGATGGCCAATGACACCAAGCTTTTTGAGGCTGAGCAGAACAACCTCACCGAGCGCTTGAAGGCGGACATGGCCAGTGATTCCTGGCTGTCCAAGAACATCCGGCCCGCGACCCTGGCCTACATCCTGACCGCTTACCTGGCGCTGGCTGTGCTGGACGGCCTCGGGTTTCGAGTGGCCGAGTCCTACGTCACGCTGCTTGGGCAGTGGGGCATGTTGGTGATGTCGTTCTACTTCGGTGGCCGCACGCTGGAAAAGATCATGGACATGAAGAAAGGCAGCAAATGAACCTCACCGCTGAGTACATCGCAAAGGCATGCGGCGCCACGCTGGAGAACGCAACCAAGTACACCGAGGCCATCAACCAGGCATGCGATCGCTTTGACATCAACACCCAACAGCGGGTGTCGGCATTCTTGGCAACCGTGGCCATTGAGTCAGCTCATTTGACGGCGACTGAGGAGGGTCTGTACTATTCCAGCGCCGAACGACTGGCAGGCATATTCAAGCGCGCTTTCAACGGGGACGTGAGCGCAGCACTGCCATTCACGAAAAACCCCAAAGCCCTTTCGCAGAAGCTCTACCAGGGCTTCCACGGTCGCGGCCTCATTCAGCTCACCTGGGAAAAGAACTACCGTCTGTGCGGGGACGCGCTGGGCGTGGACTTTGTCGCCCATCCGGAACTGCTCAGCTCGCCTCAATACGCCGCTTTGTCGGCCGCATGGTTCTGGAAAACCAACGGCTGCAACGAAGCGGCGGACAAAAGCGACATGGATCTGGTCACCAAGATTGTCAACGGCCCCGCCAAGCTGCACCTGGCGGAGCGCAAGCAGCAATTCCAAGTGGCCATGGCCGCCAGCGATCACATGCTGGCGTGAATGCAAACTCCGCGCGGTTGCCAGGCAGGGCTTCATGGGTCGCAAGTTCAAGCACGTCGAGGACGTCAAGCCGGATCACGGGGAACCGATCCGCAAGATGCGCTACGTGCTGAAGGACTACGCGACCAGGACGAAGATTGATCGGGAAAAGAAGCTGCGGCAGAAGCGCCTCCAAAAAGCTCGTTGATCTGCCGCCGGCGGTGCGATTGCCGTGCGATTCCTGGCACATTGAGACACTACCAAACGCGACTCAGGGCTGAGGAAGCCGTTGATTCTGGTTGCGTTTGGTGGTCTGTTCTGGCGGAGAGGGTGGGATTCGAATGGCCGGTCCCGGTGCCCTCAATGCCGCGCCGCTGCTGGCCTGGCGGCAGTATGCGAAATTGGCCGTGCGATTCCCGTGCGATTCAAACAGGTCAAGCGTCACGCAGTCGTGCGGGTCTTTCATTGGCCTGCGGTATCCACCGCCCGTAGTGCTTCCAGAGCATCTCCACCGTCTCATGCCCCATCTGCTGGGCCACCCACCAGGGGTTCGCGCCTTGCGATAGGTGCGTGCTGGCGAAGGTGTGGCGGGTCTGGTAGGGGTTGCGATACCTCACGCCGGAGGCTTTGATGGCTGGCAGCCAGATGCACTTGCGCACGGCCTGGTCATCAAGCAGCGGGCGGCCGGTCTTGGGATTGTAGAAGACGCGCCCGCCCATGAGCAGCGTCCAGGCGCGCTGCGCTTCCAGCGCTTGAACGGCCTCAGCGGCCAGCTCAACGGTTCTGCGCCCGGCCTTGGTCTTAGGCCCCTTCTCCACCTGCTCAACAAGCGCCACGGCCACTCTGATGGCCTTCCCGGCGATGTCCACATCCTCCCAGCGCAGCGCGATCAACTCGGAGGTGCGCAGCCCGGTGGCAAAGGCGAACCGGATGAAGTTCTGCGCCTGGCCGGTGGCCGCGCTCACGATCGCGCGCACTTCATCCGGCGTGAACGGGTCAACCGTGTAGGTCGTCTTCTTGGCCACGCGCGTGACCAGGCGGCGCAGCGCCACCTTGTCCATGGGGTTGACGGCGATCAGGTCGTCGTTGAGCGCGTCCTCCAACATCTGCCGCAGCGGGATGAGGGTGTTCATGATGCTCTTGGCGGACAGGCTCATGCCCTTCACAAACTCGCGGATGCGCGGGGCGTCCAGGTCGGCCAGGGCGATGTCCCCGAGGCCAGGCTTCAAGTGATGGCGCACGGCCTTGCGATACCCGTCCAGGGTGCTCAAGCTCAAGCTGCCGTTGGCCAGCGCACGCTCGCAGCCTCCTATGTAATCGTCCAGCATCTCCGCGACCGTGACCTTGCTCGCGGGCTTGGCCAGCTTCTTGGCCACACGGGACTTGGGGAAGTAGTCGTGATAGACGAACGTCCCCAGATCAATGCGGCGCACGATTTCCGCGCGCAGCCCGGCAGCGGCCCGGATGTTGGCCTTGGTCGGTTCCAGCTTGAGCAGTTCACGGTGGTTCTTGCCGTTGAAAGTGAACGCAATTTGCAATCGCTCGCCGCTGTCCAGGCGGCGGATGCTCACGCCTCTTGGGAGACGGTCTTTCTGCCCTGTTCCACCCACTTTTGCACGGCCTCCAGGTTGACCCACAGATTGCCATCGTCAGCCACTTTGGTGTGGATGCCGTCAACGAACATGCCCGACCGACGCTTGGCATGCACACTATCCCGCGTTTCGCCGGACAGCTCAATGTACTTGGCCAGCTTGACCCACTTCATCATGATTTTTTCCTTTCATCAATTTTCTGCTTGCACCCTGCGCACACCAACTGCATCGCTCAACCCCTGAACACCCTGAAGGTGCGCACCGTTGTATCGGGCTTCACCTCCGGCGGAGGCGCGGGCATGCGCTCACTGGGCGGCGTCCAGCCGTGCTTGCGCCAGGTGGCCTGCACATCAGCGCCCGTTGTCCATTTGAAATCGGGGTGCCCCACTGGGATCCACGGCTCTGTTCGCTTGGCGCGCTTCAACACTTCATCGTTCATTGCCTTGTCCTTTCATTTGCTCAATGAGCTGCGCTGCCACGCGCTTGGTGAAGTTGTCCATGTGCGGACGCACCAGCATGACATCCCGCAGCAGTTGATCCTTGGCCTTCTCACCGCGCTTCTCCGCGACTGCTCTCGCATACTTCACGGTGTCCTCGCACTCGCGCAGAAACCAGCGCGCCTCCGTGATGCGCCGCCACTCGTTGGAATAGGTGTCCAGCTTCACAGCGAGAACTCCACGCCCAACTCCACCGTGGCGAATTGCTCCACCTTGGTCATGTAGTCCCCAAATTCGCTGACGCTTAGGGCGGTGGTGGAGATGCCAATCTGGCCGCCCCCAGGCAAGTCCTCACAGCCAATGAATTTGCGCTTCATGTGTTCGTGCCAGGCATCCCCGCTGAATTGCTTTCCACCCACCCAGGCTTGCTCAGCGATTTCGTTGAGCAGCGCCCAGTAGCGCTTGTTCTGCTCAATGCTGCGCTTGGCCTTGTACTCCGCGACGGTGATCTGCAAGGGCTTCCCAGCTTGGGCCAGCTCAACCCAGTTCGCCTTGAGAAACGCCCAAAGCAGTTTTGCTTGAGGCTCACCACGCAGGACAAAGACACGCAGCACTCACCGTCTCCAGACGTTGAAAACGTCTTGGCTGATCTTCGCTTTGGAAACCTGCTCAGGCTTTTTCTTTGGTTCGGCGTTTTCGCGTCTGCGATTGATGGTTTCTTGATACCTCATGCGCCTCATCGTCAATCGCTCCTCCTCAAGCGTCTCCGTCTGTTTGACCAGACGCTTGACTTCTTCATCCAGGCGTTCTGCCGTCAGGTGCGGGTTGTAATGACTCAGCCATTGCTTGAAACTGGATGCAAGGATCAAGACGCGCTCACCTCCTTGATACCTACGAATGCGGCCGACCAATGGCAGAAGTTTGGTGTGGTTCGTGCTTGATACTCCCGTTCCATGCAGCCTGGCCAGCCAGGATGTCGGGGAGATGAACGGGTATTCCTTCATCATGACTTGAAGCTCAATGGCGTCACCGTCATTGGACTTCTTGTACAGCGGAAGAATCCTTACCAACTTTGAGGTCAAGACTGAGCCGCGCGGTTTTGTCATGACTGCTCTTTCACGAACACGCCATCTGCTCGCAGGTATCCCTTGCGGTCTTTGATCTGCTCGTAGGCGCCGTTGAAGCAGTCAGTGAGGTCAATGTCCAGCGTGGCGCAAACCATCACCAGCGTGACCATCACATCGCCCACAGCGTCTTTGATTTCTGGCATGTCGTTGCGCGCCACTGCGCTCACCAGCTCGGTGGCTTCCTCCAGCGTCTTGATGGCTTGCCCCAGCGGCTTGCCGTTCTGCACGATGCCCCTGGCCTCGCCCCAGCGCAGCACCTTCAACTCAACTTCTTTGAAACCCATCATGCTGCCACCTCAAAATGGGATGTCATCGTCCATGTCTTCAAACCCGGCCGCGCTTGTGCTGGCTGGCGCCTTGGCTTTCGCGCTGGCCGGATGCGGCTGCATGCCTGGCGAGTCGCCCTGACCCGTGGCCCGGCCGCCGAGCATCTTCAGCTCTTGCCCTTGAATCTCGGTGGCGTAGCGATCAGTGCCGTCCTGCGCTTGGTACTTGCGCGTCTTGATCTTGCCCTCCACGTACACCAGTGACCCTTTGACCAGGTACTTGGCAACGATCTCGGCCGTGCGCCCGAAGAAGTTGACGCGGTGCCACTCCGTGGCCTCTTTCGGTTCTCCAGTCTGCTTGTCCTTCCACTTTTCCGTGGTGGCGATTGAGATGTTCGCCACCGGATCCCCATTCGGTAGATACCGAACTTCTGGGTCTTTGCCCAGGTATCCAATGATGGTTGCTTTGTTCAACATGCTTTGCTCCTTGTGGTGAAACGGGTGGGCCTACTCGCTGCACTGAGGCTCAATGCCCATGGGACGTGTCCGCAGCATCCGCTTTCGGCCCAAAAAACTCATTTGATGGTCAACCTGTCCTTGCGGACAATGGTGGCTCCTTGCACCGGCTCGCCGCGCAGGATGGCTTCTTTGATCTTGGTTTTGCTCGGCTCTGGTGGCTTGGGCAAGTCGCACAGCTCCGGCGGGAACACTACGCCCTCATCCAGCACCACTGACTCGTCGCGCTCAAGGTAGAGCTTCGCGGTAAAGCTGCCGTCCACGGCTTTGATTTCCGTGGTGCCGGACATCTTCATGTTGTCCATCAGGTAACGGTGCAGGCTTTCCACGCGGCGCTCCAGGCTTTGGCGCTTGGCCTTCAGGTCATTCTCAGCATTCTTGAGCATCCCGGTGACGGCAAGCTGGTTCTTGATGTAGGCCACCACTGCGCGCTGCTTCTCGGCCAGCATGATGTTCGCGGCGTCAAATGCAGCGATGTCCATCTCCCCGGTTTCCGGGTCAACGAAGTTCTCCAGCTTGGCCAGCTCGGTTGCCTTGTACAGCGTCATGTTCATGGGTTGCTCCTAGTTGATGACCCACAGCACGGTCTTGACGACCAGGCCAAACCACAGACCAGTGCCCAGGGCAATGATGACCATCCCTGCGGCGCCGCCAATCACCGCAGCGGCCACTCTCGTGATTTCGTAGTTGCTCATTCCGCTGCCTCGGGCGGTTCAGCTTCAACGGCCTTCTCGGGCTGCTGGGCCTGCACCCAGCGATCAACCTGCGCATCGCCCTGTTGCTTGATGGCGTCAATCAAGTGACGCACTTGCATGTGAGGTAGGTATCCAAGCCCCTCCAGCAGCTTGTTGACATCGGCCAGCGCCAGCGGGGGCAGCGCGATCGGCAAGTCCATGGGGATGTTAAGTGGTTGAGGTTGTTGCATGTCATGCTCCTTCTGTTGCGGGTTGTTCAAGCGCGGACTTGCGCTTGTCTTTGGCTTCGGTGAACTTGCGTTCAGCCTCTGCATCTTGGATTGCCTGCGCGGCGCGGTACGCTGAGGCAAATGCTTTGCGCAGCTCCACGTCGGAGCTGGCGTCATTGATGAGGATGATGAAGTCGGTGACCTCGGTTTCGCTCAAGCGCGGCGCCGGAGGCGGCTCTTGGCCGGACTCCAGCCACTCCAGCAATTGCTCGCCGGTCTGCTTGCCTGGCACGAACCATTGACCGTCAAACAGGCCCGTCCGGTCTTTGCTGGCGGTGGCATTGTGGTTCGCGTCCAGGTCAAAGACCACGGTAAATTCGTAGTCCATGCCATCGCGCTGCACGGGCGCCATGCCGACCTTGCGGGGCATGTCCTTGCCGCGCTCGTTCTTCTCAATCACGTACTCCACCTTGGCGCGCATCGTGGCAATGATGTGCGCGGGCGATTGCAGCATGGCCTCAATCAGCCCGTTGTGTTCAGGGGTGATCGTGCGCCAAGCCGTGTAGCTATTGCCTCGGCCGCTGTCAGCGATCTTGCCCTGCTTGTCCAGCAGGCCGCCCTCGCCTGCCCAGGCATGGCTCAGGCTGTCAATGATGATGACGCCATACCCAGCTTCCTCAAACGCCTTGATCGCGTCGCGGTACTTGGCCACCGTGTAGGGCGCGGACAGGTTGATGATGTCGTAATCGCCCAGGTGCGCATACAGGTCGCCCGAGCCGTGCTCGGTGTCAATCAACCCGACTTTGCCGCCCAGGCCAAAGGCGATTTGCAGTGCTGAATAGGTCTTGCCGGCGCCGCTGGGGGCAACCAGGCCAAGGCGCAGCTTGGCTTTCTTTCTCACGGCTTTTCTGATTTGCATTGAAGGCTCCTTGTGGTGGTGGTGAAAATCAATCGGCTTCCTTTCTGGTAGCAATTATACCCAGCAGGTATCTTGTGGCAAGCGGTTTCTGCATGTTTTTTGTGGTGTTGCGGGAAACTACTTAGAGGGCAGCGGCGCCAGCTCGCTGATGCGAACCCTGACGCCTGGCGTGATGGCGTAGCACTTGCGCATCACGACCTCGCACAGTTGCGAGTCGTCCACGTAGGCCACGCCGTTGCAGGCGTCCTCAATGGACTTGAGGATGTTGGACAGGTCAGGCTTGGACGTTGGCATGACCTCGCCGATGATGGCCTGCTCCTGGCGCTTCTTGCTCCAGCTCTGCGGGATAGGCAGTCCCACGATCAAGTGCAGCCGACACGGTTTGTCACTGGGCTTGACCCCGGCCATCGCGGCGGCAGCCTGCCACTTGACGTACAGCTCATAGTTCGCGCTGGCCTCCGGCGTGAAGCTCATGGTGCGGCCGTTCACGCGCACGGTGCGGGCGCGCGCCTTGGGCACGGGTTTGCCGGGGATGAAAAACTCAAGCATTCTTGCGCTGGGGGCAGTCGCGGCCCTGGTTGCAATCTTGATTGCACGGCGGGCACTTGCCGCCAAAAACCGCCCAGTCGGCAAAGAGCGGCATGTACTCCTCCGGCTCCTGCTTCTCCATCTGCTCAATGATGTCTCGCAAGGTGTCATGCGCTGACTCAAGCTGCGCTGTCTCCCCGGTCCAATGCCAAAGATGCAGTGCGTCCATAACTTGCTTCAGTGCGCTGATGATGTCGTCACGGGTCATTTCTTCTCTCCTGTGATTCCGTGCGCGGCTTCGATGGCGCGAGCAATGTCGTATGCATCGTTGATTGACGCCTCACCCATCTCGTCGCAGTACCGATTCCAGATGTCGTCAATTTGATCTTCCGTCAGCGGCTGGCGCTGTGATGCGCGTGAAGTGGTGTGCTTTTGCACCAGTGAAATCAAGCGCTTTGCCTCATCCTCGTACGTCAACCAACGGTCGCCCCAAGGCTCTGGAATAGGGCCGCCATCCCAAATGAGTTCTGTGCAGGCTTCTTCGCCGCATTCATCAGCGCACAATTCCCAAGCTAATGACTCCCAGCCTTCGCCGTATTCCTTAAACATCTCC
>Ga0255152_1000513_pt1 | contig 10235 bp, 16 predicted proteins | sample Atl_Yuk_RepC_8h_FD_183624 | JGI IMG/M metagenome (GOLD analysis project Ga0255152, IMG submission 183624) | Freshwater microbial communities from Altamaha River, Georgia, United States - Atl_Yuk_RepC_8h | ecosystem: Environmental > Aquatic > Freshwater > River | place: USA: Georgia | collected...
AGGAGCCGCATAATGGCCGTCATCATAAATGCTAGTACCAGCACAGGCCTGGTACAAAGTGCCGACACATCAGGCATTATCCAGTTTCAATCTAACGGGTCAACGAAGGCCACGCTTAACTCGTCGGGATTCTCTTATCCTGGCGGTGCGTTGCAGTCAGCGTTTGTTTACAAGCAAGATACTTTTGTAACAACATCTACTTCTTATGTTGATGTTACCGGGCTAAGTGTCTCAATCACCCCAAAAAGTGCAAGCAACTATATTGTAGTTTTAGGCGCAGTTATAGTTTCTAACGTTGGCGATATGGGTGCCGTTCGACTCGTAAGAGACTCAACACCGATTCAGGTTGGTACGGCGCAAAGCCTTCGATATAGCGCAACACACGATATGCGCGTTGGTTATGATAGTGCGGTGTCTGAATCCGTCACTCTTGCGTATCGAGATTCCCCGGGAACCACTTCGCCAGTAACTTACAAAATTCAAGCGGGTGCGTTTGTTAGCGGTACTGTAAGGATTAACGCATCTGGTGGTGACGAGGACCAAACTAATCGAGGTCGTTTTGCCTCAACTATTCTTTTACTGGAGTTTGCACCATGATAGCCTCGGCACTACAAAGTTTACGCCCCAGCGCTCAATGGTCTCTTAATGGAGACGATTACGAGGGTCTTAATTGGCTGGATACTCACCAAACTAAACCAACTAAAGCTGAAGTAAATGCTGAAATAGCCCGGCTATTAGCCGCGTATAGCGCTAAAGAATATGCCCGTAACAGAGTAAAAGAATACCCATCCATCGGCGATCAGCTAGACGCATTGTGGAAAGGCGGCGACGCCGCCGCTGAAATGCTTGCCAAGGTCCAGGCGGTTAAAGTTAAGTATCCGAAAGGAGTAGCATAATGCCTATTACATTAGACGGCTCAAACGGAATAACAACTCCCATGTACAACGGGAGTATTACTGCTAATGCGGTAACTCCATCCGTTAATATGAAGAACCGCATCATCAATGGTGCTATGGTGATTGACCAGCGTAATGCTGGTGCTAGTGGAACTGCTAGCGGTTATACAGTAGATAGATGGACATACCAACCAAGCCAAGCTTCTAAAGGCACTTGGCAACAAAATGCAGGTTCGGTAACTCCACCAGCAGGATTTACTAATTATTTAGGCTTTACTTCTTCTTCTGCTTACACAGTTGGTTCTTCTGAATTTTTCTTGTTGCAACAACCAATCGAAGGTTTTAATACTGCCGATTTAGGGTTTGGAACTGCCAACGCTAAGACTGTTAATTTGTCGTTTTGGGTTCGTTCTAGCTTAACTGGTACTTTTGGCGGTGCGTTAAACAACTCTGCATTTAATCGTTCTTACCCATTTAGCTTTACTATTTCTGCCGCAAATACATGGGAACAGAAGTCAGTAACGATTGCTGGTGATACAACTGGCACTTGGATTGGTGCTACTAATGGCGTTGGATTGTATGTAAACTTTAGTCTTGGTGCAGGTGCTACCGTTAGCGGAACTGCAAATGCTTGGGCTGGTTCGTTTTTTGTTTCAGCCACAGGTGCAACATCCGTAGTCGGCACAAACGGAGCAACTTTCTATCTGACGGGCGTGCAATTAGAGGTAGGCTCTACAGCTACTAGCTTTGATTACAGACCTTATGGAACTGAATTTGATTTATGCAGAAGATATTATGAGCGTTTAAATTTAGCATCTCCAGCAACGGCAACTTCCAATCTGTATATTGGCAGTACTGGTCTTGCTTGGACATCAGGTGATGTTCGTGCTTATTTTAGAATGTACCCAAAAAGAGCGCAACCAAGCTGTTCGCAAAGTGGACAAATACGATTTGGCACAGGAACTTTTGGACAAACGCTTTCGTCAGGATTTACTTTTGACCAACCTGGCCCTGATTCAGTACTAATGTATAACAATACAGGAGTATCAGGATTTACAGAAGGTAGGGCATTACAGATATGGGGTCAAAGTTCAGGTTATGTTGATTTTAGTGCGGAGCTATAAATGTATAAATTAGTCAAAAATCCAAACGACCCCACAAAATTATCAGGAATGATTCATAGGCTATCTGATAATGTATTTATTCCTCCCGACCCAGCCAACACCGACTATCAAACCTTCAAAAAGCAAATCAACGCTGACGAAGCACAACTTGAGGATGCCGATGGTAATTTGATGACTGATGCTAAAGCATTTGTAGCGAGCTTGCCATGAACGAAACAGAAGCGCGACTAAATAGTCATGAAGCAGTTTGTGAGCTGCGTTACGATAGCATTTGTGCAAGATTAAAGCGCCTTGAACAGATCATTCTTGCCACAACTGCTTTTATCATTATCACATTAATCACAATTGTACTAAAGTTAAATTGATGTGGCCGATGATCTTGGACTATTAGCCGGGGCTAAAGGACTTAGCGAAGGGATTGCCACTGGTAGAAAAGCCGGTCAAGAGATTGGAAAGAATATTGAAGATGCCCAAAAAGAAGGCATTGAGTTAGCAAGACAAAAGACGTTAGATCATATCCGCCAACGTAAGGAAGCGGAGTTTAAAAAGCAACGGGCCATCTTTAAAGCCCTTGACGAGTACAAACAGCGAAAGGTAATTACTGATGAAGAACATCGTCTTAAAGTTGATTTCATTAAAAAGTATGGCACAAAAGAGTGGGAGCAAGTTCTCAGGATTAAGACAGACATTGAAAAACTGGAAAGAGAAGATAAAGAGTTTTTTAACACGGAATTAAAAAAGGTCAGGCAAGTCCAATGGTACTGTTTTCTTGCAGCTTTGCTCGTAACACTGTGGTTAAAATTTATTCTAGGCGTTATATGAATGATGATGATTTTGATACGTTAATGTGGGCTTGGGTAGTTGCTACGGCTTGGGCAGCATTTCTAACTTATTTTTACTGGAGGTCTTAATGCTTACGTTAATCTCAACCTTGCTTTCATTTTTGATGGGTGGACTTCCAAAGTTCCTAGATTTCTTTCAAGATAAGTCAGATAAGAAGCATGAATTAGAACTTGCAGCCATGCAGATGGAACGGGAACTTAAATTGATGGAAGCCGGGTTTGCAGCTCAAGCTCGGGTTGAAGAGATTCGGACTGATCAAATTGCCATGGAAACCCAGGTCCAAGAACGACAGGCCTTATATGCTCATGACATTGAGATTGGTAAGGGAGCAAGTCAGTGGGTGATTAATATGCGAGCTGCCACAAGATCTATTATTAGTCTTGGTATGTTTGCCTTGTTAGTTTTTGTAGACGTGTTTGGATTTATCTACGCTTGGAAGACCGGGGTTGACTTTAGTATTGCACTAGATCAACTATGGGACGATGAGTCGCAGCAGATCTTTGCCTCAATCATTGCATTCTGGTTTGGTACCCAAGCATTTAAGAAATGAAAATTAGTGATCGTTGCCTAGAGATGTTAAAGCACCATGAAGGGGTGCGAGTCAAACCATATCAAGATGCTATTGGACTATGGACCGTGGGCGTCGGACACTTAATTGGTGACGGCAAGACCTTACCAGATGCTTGGAACAAGACCTTTACCATGGAGGAAGTTAATGAAATACTTAGGAAAGATATTGCTCGCTTTGAAGTTGGAGTGGAACGACTATGTCCTGTGGGCCTTACTCAGTCTCGGTTTGATGCACTCGTTTCGATCAGTTTTAACTTTGGTCTAGGGACCTTGCAACGTTCTTCTATTCGCGCCAAACATAATCGTGAAGATTTTGAAGGTGCTGCTGATGCGTTTTTGTTATACAATAAAGCAGGCGGAAAAGAACTGAAAGGTTTGACTCGCCGCCGTAATGATGAACGTGCTGTTTACTTATCAGGAGCTACACATGGCAACTAAGAAAAAACCAGAACCAATGAAGCATCGCGAGAAAAAAGGTCCACATAAAGAAGGCAAGAAGGATAAATTTTATGGCGACTAAACCAGGATTATACGCGAACATTCACGCTAAACGTGAACGAATTAAAGCAGGATCTGGCGAAAAGATGCGTAAACCAGGAACTAAGGGCGCACCTACCGCTAAGGACTTTAGAGACTCAGCTAAAACAGCTAAAAAATAAGGACTATCATGGCGACTAAAGGCGAAAAGAAAGTAGCAAAAGTTATGCGTGAATTTAAAGGCGGTACATTACATTCAGGCAAAGGCGGTCCTGTTGTTAAAAGTCAAAAGCAAGCAGTTGCAATTGCTTTATCTGAAGCTAGGAAAGCCAAGAGGTAATATCTTCACCAAGGACTTGAGCGGCGATATTCTTTTTCTCCCTCAAGGCCTTGATAATCTTTTCATCAATTGTGCCCGTCACCGTAAGGTCAACGTAGTTTACTGACTTGGTTTGGCCAATCCGGTGTGCACGATCTTCAGACTGTAAACGATGTTCGAGATTATAACTATTTGAATAGTAGACCACGGTCGTTGCTGCGGTCAAGGTAATACCGTAGCCTCCCGTTGACGGGTTACCTATAAAGTATCTTACACTAGGATCCTCTTGGAAACGTTTAACAGCATCAGACCTATCATCTGTACTAGTGCTGCCGTAATAAGTAACCACGGACTGTGGCCCATAGATCTCGGTTAACTTTGCTTGAATGGTCTTGATATCTTCTACATACGTAGCCCAAATGATTACCTTGTCACTGGCCTCATCTAATACATCTACTAGTTCAGTTAAACGATTGTTAGGTACCTTGATGATCTCACCGTCATCACTCTTAAAATGTCCGCAGGTAATCTGATGCAGCCGAAGGATCTGGGTTAGTACATTATCAATGGTTAAGACCTTGCCCTTGAGTGTGGCTACCGCAATATCAGCCACTTGCTTATACAGTTGCTTTTGTTCCTTAGTTAATTCAACATACCGGTATTGATAGATCTTTGCTGGCAAGTCTAGACAGTCGGCCTTCTTAACGCGGTAACTAAAGCTTTGTAAGGACTTAGTTAGTTCGTCTAACTTACGAAATCCTGTAATCTTTTTAAAGCTGCGATTACCTGCCTTGATATCGATCATAATCGCATACCGGTTTCTAAACGTATAGTAACTGCTAAAGCCTAGTAGATGTGGGTTTAAGAACTGGGCTTGACTGTAGATGTCTAATGGACTACGGGTCACGGGTTCGCCAGTAAGAATGCGTCGATACTTTGCATATGTTCCTACCTTGATTACATTCTTAGTTCGCTGTGCCCCTGGATTCTTAATCGTAGTTGATTCATCGACAACCATGATTGATCTGCCGCCGACATCTAAGAATAGTTTTGCAAACTTTGTACCGCGGTCCGTGCTAAAGGCTTCGACGTTCATGACAAGGATACGCAGGTCATCAGACTGTTTGAGAATATTATCTAATGCTTCTTGTTCGGCCTTTCTAGGTGCGGCGTGCCATGAGGCGATTTGGTATCTTACATGGTCAGGTAGGTGGGTTGGTATCTCCTTGATAATCCAATTCATATAAACCCCCTTGGGTGCTACAATAAGCGCAGACTGTATCCGACCTGAGTCGTAAAGATATGAAATCGAATCAATTGCTACCTTTGTCTTGCCAGTTCCCATCTCCATAAACAAAGCAAACTCATCTTTATCCTTTGATATGCCCCACGCCTCACTCTGATGTGCGTAGGGAGTTGTCTTAAAAGGATAGGTGTTGCTATTAACTGTGTGCATCGATGTTCCCTCGGTTAATCCTCGTTATCCGATCTCGTAAAAAAGATTCGTTTGTGGTTGAATTAGGTGTAAATTATGTTTTGCTCTAGTCATACCCACGTAAAACACGCGGGCTTCATCATCTGGGTACTGCTGCATATACTTGTATGACCTGGCTGCCATGTCAGTCAGGATTAAGACGTTATCGGCTTCACCACCTTTAACGGCGTGAATGGTATTAATCTTGATTCGTGGATCTGCAGTTAAACTTTCACCTTGCCGGCGGGCAGCAATGTAATACTCGCGTTCGGCAGCCGAGATGTGGGTCAATCGCTGGTGCCAGATCCCAGGTTCTAGTTTCACGTCAGCTAGTGAATATGTCCGTTCTTTATCCGTGCGCTTACGAAGACCCATGAACCGGTAAATTAGCTTTAATGCGTCACCATTAACTCGCAAGCCCTTGCATAAGTTAGTCCAAGCGATGATTGCCTTTAATGAATCATTTTGTAGTGGCGACTTCTTAAGACTCTCAAACGGATAACCAGCTCTTAAACAGGTTTCTTCAAGTTCTCTTGTGAGATAGGAGTTACGTGCCAGTAAGAGCCATTGTCCTTTACTGAGGTCGACGGCATCATGTGTAAAATGCCAGTTAACACTACCTGATATATCTGACGGTTTAAATCGTTTGGGCACTCGACTCTGGATACGCGTGAGGAGATTAGTTGCCACCGCATGCACTGTCCTAGGCACCCGATAAGACTGATCGAGGATAATACGGCGTCCGGGTAGATGTATAAGTCTTTCAACATCGGCTCCGGCCCATCGATAGATAGCTTGATCGTCGTCACCTGCGACATATTTATCCTCCATATTAACGGTTAATTTTTCAACAAAGTCCCACTGTAATGCAGACAGGTCTTGTGCCTCGTCGACAAAGATAGAATCTAGTTTTGGCGTATGACCATGCTCTAACCACTGTTCTAAAAGATCGGTAAAGTCATAGAGTTTATGGATCTTCTTGTATTGCTGCAAGGTCCGTGAAACCCGGTCTAGTTCATGCCAATCAATCTCATCATCGCCAGATTCTTCATAGATCTTTTTTAACGGCTTACGCGTAATCCTTGCTAAGTTATCTAAAAAGAAATAGCGATCTCCTAACGGCATTCCCTGTAACAGACCGTCTTCATTGTTAAATGAACCACTGACCTCGATCCCTAGCTTTTCACCTAACTCAGTGTAGTTAGTACGTTGCAGGATGCCAGACGGTTTTATCCCTAGTTGCATAAAGGCAAGACTATGAATGGTCCGAAAGTACGGCATGTCATCAGCGGTAAATCCAAACTTCTCAGCAGCCCTAGTCCTAGCTTCATTGGCGGCCTTTCTAGTAAACGCGATATACCCAATCCGATTAGGCGGGATACCGCGCTCTAAACGTTCTTCAATGAACCGCATACCAGTCGTCGTCTTGCCAGTCCCTGGAGGTCCGAATACAATTGTCCACGTCAAAATACTTCCTCATTACCTTCAATGTCTGGAGTATCAAAGTTGCCATCATGTTTTTCAAACTCACTGATCGCCCAAATGTTAATCCCTTTTCCCTTGATATTAAAGAAGTGATGTTCAGCACCATTCTCACGTAAGATCGAAGTAACCTGATGAACCTTGTAATCCCTGAAATGATGCCGGTCTAGGAACGCCATGAGGTCTGCCATCCTAAAAAAGTGTTTACCGCCATCAGTCCATGGCTTACCAAGTAGAATTTCTTCCTTAACCTTGGCTTGTACCCTGCCAGTACAGAATCGTTCGATGTATTCAAACAGTTGTCCGACAGGCGAAGCATCTGGCGGTGCTTCAATGATGGTAAGGTTTTCTAGTAGATGATTGACTAGTTTAGTCCAAGCAATATCGTTCATCTTGCCAGGCAAGACGTTTAAACGTTCCATGCACTTGCGCTGGAACCTACGTTGATTATGTAAGTCGTCTGTTTCTAATTCTAGCCGACCGCCGCCATCAACATCGAGGAACCAGATGGGAGGAAGAGTGTTAAACTTAGTAAGACTATGTACAGCAGGCATATCAGTAGAAGTCCCGACACCAAACTTACGAAGCTTGCAAACAGCAGCATTGCAATAGGGTGCGACAGGAGGTTTACTGCACGTGTACTGATACTCTTTTCGCTTGGCTGATTTGATAACACCTTGCACCTCACTACTAGATAAGGGAGGATCCATCAAGTCGATATTAAAACCTTCGAGCTGAGATTCCCAGTTGTCCGGACTCTTCTTCCTACAGTATACAGCAATATTAAATAGTCCGTTGTTTCTTGTGCCTTGCGGAAAACCCTTGGTAGATAGATGCTGCAAGCATGGTGGTCCATCTTCAAACCCAGCTTTTACGTTGATGACTAGGTCATCTAATTGTTTAGCAGTAAAGCGATTTGCCATTACCTTTTCAACAAAGGCTTCTGGCTTCATACCCTGGCACCAGCGTGTTTCACCAAAGTAGGGCATGTTGATCCATTGACCGATATCGCCGCGATCCGCGAGGATTTTGGTTTGCTTCGGAAATATTTCGCAACCGCCAAAGCCCATATATGCTGCAAGGTCTTTTAATTTTTGCTGCATGGTACCTGCATCAACCCACTCAGAAGTAAAAAGGTACAAGTGAATGCCCCCAGACTTACTAGCACAGGGAAATAACGGAACCTTTAGTTCTTGAATGGCTGAATTAATTTTAGGTAAGTCAATGCTGCCGTCATATGTATCAATGTCAATAGCACCAAACTTACACATTGACTCATCGTTAATTGGAATAACGCCAAGTCCTTGTTTACCTTCAAGGTGTTGCAACCACAGGTCTTTAGTTACTGGTTCACGAATCGTAGTAGCCTTGCCAGTTAACTTATTGTCCTGACGACTACCCTTAATTACGTATGTACCATGAGCCCTTGGCAACCCCTCGAAAATTTCCATAAAATTTTCTACAAGCATAAATAAACCAGGGGCTGTGAACCCCTGGCCCTCTGTTAAAAGTGTTGCACGGTTTCTGCGTGATCTTGCTCAGGTGCTGCGGTCTTCACAGTTCCTTGCGAGACTTGTTGGGCAAAGTCACGAGCAGCTTGATAAATACCAGGGTTAGTTACAGGACCCACCATATCGATGGTCCAACCATACCAGGCGCCTTTATCATTCTGTTCTTGAATGGTGCTCAACTTATACATATGACTAAACCTTGCAGGAGTAACCATGCCATTAGGACCTTGGACTTTTAAGTTGTTCATCAAGCTGTTCCATCGGCGATTCTTCTTCAGTTGTGTGCTTGACATTACAATCAAGCCCGGCTCAATTGAACCTGAATCAGATACCGATAATACAAAATGATAAGCTGTTTCAACTAACACGTTGCCAGATGCTGTAGTCAATTTGCCGTCAATATTTTTGGCAGATGATACTACCTCACTGGTAATAGTGTGTTGACCTACCAATCCACCGCCACTTGCACGGGGACGCCATTCAACAAACTCACGCTTATATGCGCAAGGAATTACAGTAATCTCTTTGTAAGATTGTTCTGTAACGGTATTGAAAATCATACCAGCCTTAGCACCTTCAATCGTGTCACACTGAGGTGATAGTTTTTGTAGCACATTAAAGAATGGAATAGCCATGTCTTGACTAGTCATATTCTCAAGACCCATACCAGCGTCTGCTGCAAAGTCAATCACCATCAAGGCACCACCTTGATCTTTGGTTTTTAAATCAGTTTTAGCCATCTGAGTTATCCTTTCTTGATGGAAGTTTTCTGCCCAATATAAACACCTAACAGATCAAAGGGCAAGTTTTGACCTGTCTCTACCTGTTCACGCACAAACGCTTTAAACGTCATAGGATGAACACCAGTCTTGTCAGTAAAGGAAGTACCTGATTCAATTAAATGCGCTTTAAATTCCGCAGCATTTGTATCCTCACCTTTACCAAAGCTAACAGTCACGTCGTTCTTAATCAGGTCACCATGACCATGAGTACGAAGCCATGCCATTGCTTCCTCATATTTCTCTTTTGGCGGGTTTGCCTGGTAATATGGCTTGACAGTAACCTTGCTACCGTCTAGCAACTTAACCTCGGACAATCCACATTCAGCCAAAGCTTCGGGTAGATCCTTCTCAGAGACCTGAGTTAGTTCTTCTTTCTTAGCTTTAACTTGCTCTTCTAAGTCGTTAAGTTCTTGTTCTAATTTAACTTGACGAGCTGCTAATTCGCCAACAATCTTTAGACTTTCGTCTGATGCAAAATTTTCTTCAGAAGTCATCTTCTCTCCTCATTAAATCGTATTCAACTACGTAGTACCGCATCTCTTGCCGATCCCACTTTAACAGTTTCATACGCCCGTTGTTTAACATACACGCTACCGCTCCGGCAGCTGCAATGGCGGCAGGATCGCCAACCATTAACAAGTAATCATTGTCAGAAAACCTTGCAAGGCCGCGTTTTAAGCGACTGATGGTAGGTCCTGCTGAAAATGCTACGTTGCCTGGGGGTAACAAGATACGCAGATCTCCATACTGCTCGGCT
>Ga0255152_1000516_pt1 | contig 10231 bp, 10 predicted proteins | sample Atl_Yuk_RepC_8h_FD_183624 | JGI IMG/M metagenome (GOLD analysis project Ga0255152, IMG submission 183624) | Freshwater microbial communities from Altamaha River, Georgia, United States - Atl_Yuk_RepC_8h | ecosystem: Environmental > Aquatic > Freshwater > River | place: USA: Georgia | collected...
GCGTGATGTCAATGGCACTCCGCTAGATGTTGGATTGATCAAAGCCCAACTCATGGAAGACTTCAAGCGGGACAAAATCCGCAAGTCTATTGACCAAATTGAGTTGATGGCTGAAATCTACGGAACTGGTATCGGTGAGATTATCGTCACCACTGAAAAAGAATTTGTTCCTGCCACTCAGCCTATTCCTGGCCAAGCAGGACAAGCCGCAATCGGCGTGATTGAGAAAGACCGCATTGCAGTCAAAATCAATCCCATCAACCCCAAGAACTTCTTGTTTGACCCTAATGGAGCATCGATTGATGAGTGCATGGGTGTTGCCATCGAAAAGTATGTTTCTATCCACAAGGTTGTTCAGGGTCAGGAAAAGGGTATCTATCGCAAAGTGGAACTCGGCCTGGATTCACTAGATGACAGGCTAGAACCCACTCAAGAATTGACCCAGTACCAAGACGACAAGGTGAAATTGCTCACCTACTATGGTCTGGTTCCCCGTGAGTATCTTGAACAACTGGAAAATGAGGGGGCTGAAGTCGTTGACTTGTTCCCTGAAGACAGTGTTCAAGACGAATATTCTGACCTTGTTGAAGCTATCGTGGTGATTGCCAACGATTCTGTCTTGCTCAAGGCTCAGAAGAACCCTTACATGATGCAAGATCGTCCTGTGATTGCCTATCAGGATGATACTGTGCCTAACCGCTTGCTTGGTCGTGGAACGATTGAGAAGGCTTACAACAGCCAAATGGCTATTGATGCTCAGGTTCGTACGCACCTTGACTCTCTGGCACTGACGACCAGCCCAATGATGGCTATGGATGCCACTCGACTGCCCCGTGGTGCTAAGTTTGAGGTTCGTCCTGGCAAAGCCATTCTGACCAATGGCAATCCGAACGAAATCCTGTTCCCATTTAAGTTTGGAAACACAGATGCTGGAAACATGACGACTGCTCAGGCGTTTGAAAAGATGCTTTTGCAGGCGACTGGCACTCTGGACTCTCAGGGAATGGTCAGCCAAGTCTCTCGGGATGCTGGAAATGGTGGTATCAGCATGGCTGTTGCCTCCATCATCAAGAAGTACAAGCGCACTTTGGTGAACTTCCAAGAAGATTTCTTGATTCCGTTCATCCAGAAGGCGACTTACCGCTATATGCAGTTTGACCCTGAGCGTTATCCCACTGTGGACATGACATTCATTCCGACTGCCACCTTGGGCATCATTGCTCGTGAGTACGAACAACAGCAATTCATCTCTTTGTTGCAGACTCTTGGCCCGAACACCCCTGTTTTGCCATTGATTCTGAAGGGAATCTTGAACAATTCCAGCCTGTCTAACCGCTATGAGTTGATGGCTGCTCTTGATCAGATGTCTCAACCCAATCCTGAAGTGCAACAGATGGCTCAACAGCGTGCCATGCTGGAGATGCAGGCTCTGCAAGCCCAAGCCTTGGTCAATGCGACTCAGGCAGAACGCAATCGTGCAGAAGCCAGTCAGACAATGGTTGAAACTCAGCTTCTACCCGCTGAGATACAAGCCAAAACATTGGCAGCCACGACTCAAAATCTGCCAAGTCGTCCTGATCAAGCGCAACAAGAGTTTGATCGCAGGGCTAAGGTTGCTGAACTGATGCTCAAAGAAGCTGACATCAAGAACAAGTCCAAGATTGTTGAGATGCAGATGGCTGAGAAGAGCCAAAAGATGGCTAAAATGGAAGACGACTTCCTGAAAAATTTAGTTGAGGAGTTGAAGTGATGAACATCAGCGACCTTGAATCCAAACTCGGTATTCAAGACCTGTCTTACGAAGACAGGCTAGAGTTGATGTCTCAAATTGAGCAAAATGTTGCCAAAATGAAGGCTCGGCAGACAGCCAACAGCCTTACCGAACACACAAAATTAGTTGTTCGTGCCATCAGAAAGATTGAAGAAGACTTGATTGCCAAGTTTGAAGGTCTGAATGGTCAAATTTCTACCAAAGTTGCCTCTTTAAAAGATGGCGCTCCTGGCAAGGATGGTCAAAATGGCAAAGATGGTCGTCCTGGTCGTGATGGTGTTGGTCTTGTTGGGCCTGCTGGCCCTGCTGGTACGCCTGGGCGAGATGGTAACGATGGCGTGTCTGTTACTGGTGCAAGGATTGACTTTGATGGTTCATTGGTCATTACGCTTTCTGATGGGCGTGAGATCAATGCTGGTGAGGTTGTTCCATTAGACCTTGCAGAACGCATCAAAGTTATCACGAATGGTGGTGGCACATCTCAGTATGTGTTGGATACGCTAACATCTCTGCAAAACCAGATCAATGCCATCTCTGGCGGTCTGTCTTATCAGGGAACATGGAACGCATCAACCAATACACCAACCCTAACATCTAGTGTTGGAACAACCAACTACTACTATGTTGTTGGAACATCAGGCTCAACCAATCTGAATGGTATTACAGACTGGGTTGCTGGTGACTGGGCAATATTCAATGGAACTGTTTGGCAAAAGATTGACCAAACCAACCTTGTTACATCTGTAAACAGCAAAACAGGAGCCGTGACTCTTACATATACAGATGTAAATGCAATTGGCTCAATCACATCAACAGATGGAAGCGTTACAGTTAGCACAGCATCTGGAGTTGCCGATCTTTCTGTTGCTGTTGCTGGTTCATCGACAAATGTAATTGTTCAAGTTCGTAATACAACTGGCGCAACGCTTACAAAAGGTACAGCAGTTTACATTTCTGGCGCAACTGGACAGATTCCAACTGTTTCTAAGGCGCTTGCTTCTTCTGACGCAACATCTGCACAGACTTTAGGCTTGATGTCTGCTGATTTATCAAACAATTCAAATGGCTATGTCACTGTCATTGGATTAGTTACAAATATTGATACATCTGCCTATACAGATGGTGCTCAACTCTATTTGAGTGGCACAACTGCTGGAACATTAACGGCTACTAAGCCTTATGCTCCAACCCATTTGGTCTATGTTGCTGTTGTTGAACACGCACATCCGACACAAGGCAAATTGTTTGTCAAGGTTCAAAATGGCTATGAATTGGATGAGATTCATAATGTCTCAGCCCAATCTCCAAGCAATGGTCAAACCATCATTTATAACGCCACCACATCTTTGTGGGAAAAGGCAAATCTGACTGCTGGGACTGGAATCAGTGTTACCAATGGCGCTGGCTCTATCACTCTTGCAAACACTGGTGTGACATCAGTAACGGCAACTTCTCCAGTTGCATCTAGTGGTGGCACAACCCCAGTCATCAGTATGCCTGCGGCAAATGGCACGACAGATGGGTATTTGACCTCTACTGATTGGACGACTTTCAATAACAAGGGTAATGGCACAGTTACAAGTGTAACTGGAACATCTCCTGTCTCTTCTAGTGGTGGCGCAACGCCTGCTATTAGCTTGGCTAGTGGATATGGCGACACACAGAATCCTTATGCTTCTAAGACTGCCAACTATGTCTTGGCAGCCCCTAATGGAGCATCTGGAGCGCCTACATTCAGGGCTATTGTTGCAGCAGACATTCCTACTTTGAATCAGAACACGACTGGTTCGGCTGGCTCGGTTGAAACAACAAACTTTTCAATTGTTCAAAGTGGAACTAAGTTGCTGTTTAAATACAACGGAACTACAATTGCTTCAATGGATTCCACTGGAATAATCACATCTGCAACAAACATTGTTTCTAACGGAACGCCATAAAGGAAAGTAAATCATGGCTCAAATTTCTCTAAACAGCAATGGAGTGGCGAGCAACGGTGCGTTGACTTTGCAAAGCAATGGAACAACGACTGCTATTACTGTTGATACATCGCAGAATGTGGGAATTGGGACAGGCTCTCCTAGCGCAAAACTTGATCTTGCAGGCGATTATAAAGAGGGCGTTGTAACTGCCAATACCAGCACAGCATACACAATCAGCTTGGCAAGCGGTACGGTACAGATTCTTACCTTAACAGGTAACTGCACATTTACATTCCCAACTGCAACGGCGGGTAAGAGTTTCATTCTGTTACTCAAGCAAGATGGTACGGGTTCTCGGACTGTGACTTGGCCTGCCGCTGTGAAGTGGCCTAGCGGGACTGCGCCAACGATCACTAGCACTGCGTCTAAAGCAGATAAATATGTCTTTACGGCTGAAGGCTCATCTTGGGTCGGAAGTACAGCTGGACAAAATTACACGCTGTGAGATTAGCAATGGGACTCTACATTGACTTAACAGGCAAAAGGTTTGGAAGGCTACTCGTTATTGAGCGAGATGGCAGCAACAAGCATGGTCAAGTCAAGTGGTTATGTCGTTGCGATTGCGGTGCAGAAAAGCACATTCTTGGGATGTGTTTAAGCAGAGGTGAAACTCAATCTTGTGGATGCTTGCATAGGGAAATTACCGCAAAAATCAACGCAACTCATGGCATGGCTAATAAACCTATATATCGGATTTGGCGTTCAATGATGGATCGCTGTCATTTGCTAACGAGTCAGTCTTATGCCAGATATGGTGGTCGTGGAATCAATGTCTGCGAAAGATGGAAAAACTTTGAGAATTTCTATGCTGACATGGGCGACAAGCCACACAATAAATCATTAGAGCGTTTAGATGTTAATGGCAACTATTCGCCTGATAATGTTGTTTGGGCTGATATGAAAACACAGGCCAATAACCGCAGAACCAATGTCATCCTAGAACACAATGGAAAGAGACAAACAATGCAACAGTGGTGTGATGAGCTTGGTCTAAAAATAGGCACTGTTTGGGCACGATTAAATCGTGGTTGGAGTGTTGATCGTGCTTTAACACAGGAGGTTCGCCATGTTTTCGGCTAATACTTCACAAGTCTCTAGTGAAGCAAACTGGATTGAATCCTGTTTTTCCAGCTACCTTTATACGGGTAATTCCACATCTGGTGGAACACAGACAATCACAAACAATGTTGATTTGTCTACTTATGGCGGGATGGTCTGGATTAAAGGCAGAAGTGCGGCATCCGACCATATTTTGACTGACACCACAAGAGGTGCAGGGTCAAGCGCAACCAATAACCAAGCACTTGCAAGCAACTTAACTAGCGCAGAAGATTTGGGTGGTTCGTCTTACGATTACTTATCTTCTTTTTCAACGACAGGGTTTGTAGTTACTCAAGGCGGCACATCGACAGCAACTAGAGGCGCAAACTACAACAATGTCACCTACGCCTCATGGACATTCAGGAAGCAAGCAAAATTTTTCGATGTTGTGACGTATACGGGGAACGGAGCAAACCGCACCATCAGTCACAACCTCGGGTCTGTTCCTGGTTGCATTATTGTCAAACGCACTGATACCACAGGCGCATGGGCTGTTTATCACCGCAGTTTGGCAAACACAGAATACATGGTGCTAAACACTACTGCGGCAAAAGCCACAGGAGCCACTTACTGGAACAGCACCACGCCGACCAGCACTGTCTTTAGTCTTGGCACTGCTACTGATGTCAACGCCAGCGGCGGCACCTATGTTGCCTACCTATTCGCCCATGACGCAGGAGGCTTTGGCACTTCTGGCACAGACAATGTGATTTCATGTGGGTCTTATAACGCTGGTGCTGGAGCAGATATAACTGTTGATTTAGGCTATGAGCCACAGTGGGCCTTGGTAAAGCGCACCGACACGACAGGAAATTGGTTCGTCTACGACACCATGCGTGGATTTGGTTCAGTTAATCCAACTACGGGCGGATTCGGCGCATGGCTTTATGCAAATCTAACAGACGCAGAAACCACATCCACTGGTTCTAGCCGTGGAATTTACGCAAGAGGATTGGATTTTACAGGTCAGTCAGGACAGTACATCTACATCGCCATTCGCCGTGGGCCGATGAAAACGCCTACGAGTGGGACGAGTGTTTATGAAGCAGTCACAAGAACAGGGACAGGCGCAAATGCCACTGTAACAACTGGATTTCCTGTTGATTTGTTTATTGTTCAACCTAGAACAAATATAGCGGGTACTGCTCCATCTTGGATAAATCGTCTTGCGGGAGGTGCTTTATATCTAAGATCAAGCGCAAGTTTTGCGGAGGCTGGTTTAGGGGTAAATGCTTTTGGCACTGTTATGAATGGTGTTTCTTTGGGAGGAGATGCAGAAACAAATTATTCACCTTCTACTTTTGTAAACTGGTTCTTTAAACGTGCCCCATCTTTCATGGATGTGGTCTGCTACACGGGGACGGACAATGACATGGCTTTAAGCCATAACCTGAAAGTAGCGCCAGAAGCAATTATTTTGAAGAAAAGAAACAGTACTGGTGATTGGGCGTACGAAACCAATTTTACTTCTACTCAGCATACATATTTCACGCTGAATAGCACTACTGCTGGAGCAACTACAAATTACTCTAGCGGCATCAACTTGTATGCTCAACCAACTGCTTCCACTTTTTATGTTGCTGGAGGCGCATACAGTACATCTGGTTCAACCTATGTGGCTTACCTGTTTGCTTCCTGCCCTGGCGTAAGCAAGGTTGGTTCGTACACAGGCACAGGGACAACACTCCAGATTGACTGCGGTTTTACTGGGGGAGCAAGGCTAGTTCTAATTAAGCGCACAGACTCTACGGGTGCTTGGTACATCTGGGACTCTGCCCGAGGCATCGTTGCTTCCACAGACCCATACCTCACTTTAAATACGACTGCTGCTGAGGTAACGACAACGGATTGGGTTGATACCTATAGCGCCGGGTTTGAGTTGAGCAGTAACGCTGGCAACAACGTGAACATCAATGGTGCCTCCTACATTTTTCTGAGTGTGGCCTGATATGACCAAAGACAAATTCCGCCAAGGCTACACACGCAGCAAAGCTGATGCCAAACGCAGGGGCATAGAGTTTCTGTTCACCTTTGAGGAATGGAAGCAGTGGTGGCTTGATACAGGAAAATGGGAATTGCGTGGCAAGAAAGCTGGCTGCTTTCAGATGTGTCGCAATAAAGACATCGGGCCTTATGCCGTGTGGAATGTTTACTGCGACACCGTCGAAGCAAACAGCGCATTGCCTCATGCTGGGGCTTCTCGACCTTCTGATTGGGCAGCAAAAATTGGCGCTGCTTTACGAGGCAAAGCGAAGTCTGACGCTCATGTGAAGGCGCTTGCTGCTGCTCGTCTTGGTAAACAATACAAGACGCCAGCCGGTATTTTCGATACGTCGGCAGAATGTGAGGCTGCAACCGGAGTCAAGCGAGCAACGGTTATGTGGCGCTGCAAAAACAACTTTCAGGGCCAATGGGCTTACGCATAAGGAGCAATCAATGGAAATCAGAATCAGAGAATCAGGACAAGTGGTAACGGACAGCGAGTTCCGAGCCATGTTCCCCAACACGGGATTCCCTGTCCAACTGACAGAACAGATCATCAACGACTTTGGTGGTGATGTGGTCTTTGAAGGCCCACAAGCGCAACCATCACGCTATCAAGTTGGATTCCGTGATGGCGTAGAGCAAATCAATGGCAAGTGGTTCACCAAGTATTCCGTGTCCGACATGGACGATGAAGCTAAAGCGGCTTTAGATGCACAACAGGCTAAGTCTGTTCGTGATGACCGCACCAATCGCTTATCTGAGTCTGATTGGACGCAACTTGCTGATGCGCCTGTTGATAAAACTGCTTGGGCTACTTATCGTCAAGCCTTGCGTGATGTGACGACTCAAGAGGGTTTCCCTTGGTCTGTTTCTTGGCCTGTTAAGCCTTAAACGGAAGAAAAATGACCCCTGAACTACAAAAGTATTACGAAGATCGTTTTTCCATGATGGCGACTCAAGGATGGAAAGATTTACTTGAGGATATTGACAACATGGTAAACGCTTTGAATAATATATCCGTAGTTCAGGATGAGAAAGACCTCATGTACAAGAAAGGCGAATTGTCTATCTTGACTTGGCTGAAAACCTTGAAAGAGGTCAGCGAACGAGCTTATGAGGAACTGAATGAAAAGAATGTATGAATTTGTGTGTGGTGAATGCCACCATGTCACTGAGAAACTGACTGGTTATGAGACAGTCGATGTCCAGTGTAATGCCTGCGGTAACTCCGCAGTACGCAAACTAAGTGCTCCAGCAATCAAGTTGGAAGGATGGTCTGGGAGTTTCCCAGGTGCGGCTAACAAGTTTGACCGCATACATCGTGAAAAGTTGGCTGCGGAGCAAAAAGCGAACTCATAAACAAGGTGTTGTCGAGTTCATATCTCCTAGAACCGTAACGGCAGGAAAAGGAAAAAACCATGCTAGTTGACAATGAAGACGAGAAGTTGGGTGAGGAAATCAAGATTGAAGAACAGACCCTAGAAAAGTCTGTTGAGCCAGCAACTTCAGAGATTCCCGAGAAATATCGGGGTAAGTCCCTAGAAGACATCGTAAGGATGCACCAAGAGGCTGAAAAGTTGATTGGTAAGCAGGCTCAAGAGGTTGGCGAAGTTCGCAAACTTGCTGATGAACTCATCAAACAGAACCTCGGTGTCAAGCAACAAGTGGTTAAAGAGGAAGAGCCTGAAGTAGATTTCTTTGAGAATCCTCAGAAGGCTGTTCAGAAGACTGTTGAGAAGCATCCTGATGTATTGGCGGCCCGTCAAGCGGCTTCCGAGTTCAGGAAGATGCAGACTCAGCAAAGGTTATCGCAAGTTCACCCAGACATGGGCGAGATTGTGAAAGACCAAGGCTTTGCAGATTGGGTTAAAGGCTCTTCAGTGCGCCTAGCCTTGTTTGCCAGAGCTGATGCTGAGTATGACTTTGAGGCGGCTAATGAACTGCTTTCCACCTATAAGCAGCTTCGTGGCGTGAAGGCAAAGCAGACTGAGAATGCTGGAGAGCAACTTAGGAAGCAGAACCTAAAGGCTGTTGGAGTTGACAGTGGTGGTACTGGAGAGTCTACAAAGCGAGTTTACCGACGGGCCGACCTTATTCGGCTGAAGATGACTGACCCTGGAAGGTATGAGGCACTCTCAGATGAGATCATGCAGGCTTACCAAGAGGGTCGTGTGAAGTAACTTTTTTTGGAGATTGAATCATGGCAACAGCTTTTAACCCAGCAAACAGTGTAACGACCACTACCGCAGCAACTTTCATTCCTGAGATTTGGAGTGATGAGATTGTTGCCGCCTATAAGAAGAACCTTGTGATGGCGAACCTCGTCAAGCGCATGAACTTCAAAGGCAAGAAAGGCGACACCGTTCATGTCCCCGCGCCCACCCGTGGTAGCGCCAACGCCAAGACTGCCACCAATGCAGTGACCTTGATCGTTGCGACTGAAACCGAAGTGCAAGTTTCCATCAACAAGCACTACGAATACAGCCGTTTGATCGAAGACATCGTTGAAGTGCAAGCCCTGACCAGCCTGCGTTCTTTCTACACGGAAGACGCTGGTTACGCTCTGGCAAAGCAGATCGACGCTGACTTGGTGCAATTGGGTCGTGCTTTCAACGGTGCTACCGTTGGCACTGATGACTACGCCACCTCTGCTTCGTCCACCAAAGCCTACATTGGCTCTGATGGCACGACTGCTTACAACTCGGCAACTTCCAACGCCGCCGCCCTGACTGATGCTGCTATTCGCCGCACCATTCAGCGTCTGGACGACAACGATGTGCCGATGGATGGTCGTTTCTTCATCATCCCCCCGTCGAGCCGCAATACCCTGATGGGCTTGGCTCGTTACACCGAGCAGGCTTTTGTGGGTGACGGCAACGCCATCCGCAATGGTGAGATCGGCAACCTGTACGGCATCCCCGTGTTTGTGACCAGCAATGCCGACTTCGGCGCTGGTAACAGCGGTGCTGACCGTATCTGCTTGATGGGCCATCGTGATTCGATGGTTCTGGTTGAGCAGATGGGTGTTCGTACCCAGACCCAGTACAAGCAAGAATACCTTGCAAACTTGCTGACCGCTGATACTCTGTACGGCGTGAAAGCAATGCGTACTGCGGCTACAACTGGTGCGGCTCTGTCTTCCAGCGCCTTCGCTCTGGCTGTTCCTGCCTAATTGCAGTTGCCATCCCCTTCCCTGACGGGCGGGGGGTGGTCTTTTTTTAATCTGTAATTGGAGGAATGAAAAATGGCAAACGCAACTTCCGTTGTTGTCCGTCAAGGTAACGACCAATTTCGGGGCTTGTTCTCTGATACTTGGTTAGTTCGTGCGACCCTAAACGCTGATAGTCTTGCCGATGGCGCTGGTGACACCGATACGGTGGCAGTTCCTGGCGTG
>Ga0255152_1000520_pt1 | contig 10176 bp, 10 predicted proteins | sample Atl_Yuk_RepC_8h_FD_183624 | JGI IMG/M metagenome (GOLD analysis project Ga0255152, IMG submission 183624) | Freshwater microbial communities from Altamaha River, Georgia, United States - Atl_Yuk_RepC_8h | ecosystem: Environmental > Aquatic > Freshwater > River | place: USA: Georgia | collected...
CCCTAAGTTTTGCGCGTGCAAGTCATAGGATACCGCCATCGCGGCAAGCCGCGTCAGCGTTGATGAGTAATTGACAACGTGGCTTGAGGTCAGCCCTGCTCACTTCAATCTCGGCAACCCCGTATTCCCCACGCTTGCGCAACTGCTCAAATTCCCCCAAATAGTGCTTGACTCGATCAGGCGTCATGCGTCCAACCACGCTGCCGTCACCTGCGCGCACAAGGATGTCGCCGCCTTCAAGGTCTAGGCGCACTGTGGCGGTGTGGCTCTTGCCCTTGGCTGGTCGTGTGCGTACCCATTCAAGGAAGCCTGGATCTACGTCCACCACATTGACCGCGCTGCCTGTTTTGAGGATGCGCGCGGTGCTCGCTGTCTTGCTTCTACCGAATACCCCCATGTTTCCACTGTAACCCTGCGCCGTTGGAGTGTCCATGTTTGTGAGCAATTGGTAATGCCTGGTCGTGGCCCTGCCCCTAAGCGTGAGCGCTCGCGCCCTAATGATACTGCGCGCCGTGATGCCGAGTTTGTCAAGGTGTCCGATGACGGGCAGGTGCGTGGCCCTGATCTTCCTGAGGGTCCAGCGTGGCATGAGCGCACGGCAGCCTGGTGGCATACCTGGCGAACTTCGCCAATCTCGCAGACGTTCACTGCAACCGACTGGGACTTTCTGCTTGACACTGCGCTGCTTCACAATGAGTTGTGGGCTGGCAATCCTGGCGTGGCTGCTGAGTTGCGGTTGCGTGTCGCCAAGTTCGGCGCATCGCCTGAGGATCGCTTGCGCTTGAAGATTGATATTGAGTCCGAGGTGCAAGAGGCTCCCACGCAGCCCAAGGTCAGCGCAGATCGCAAGGCGCGCCTGGTGGCTGTGGTCAATGCGTAGTCTTGGCTTCGCGCTGCTGGACTGGATTGAGACTTATCTAATCCATGGCCCTGGTGACATTGAGGGCCAAGCGATTGCACTCGATGATGAGTTTGCTTCATTCATTCTGCGCTGTTATGAGGTTGATGCTGACGGCAAGCGCGCTATCCGCAGGGCTGTGATCTCGCGGCCTAAGGGTCGGGCAAAGTCTGAGCTCGCTGCGTTCCTTGCTGTGGCTGAGGCAATCGGCCCTGTTCGGTTCTCGCACTTCGCCAAGGCTGGTGAAGTGTCTGCCTGGGGCTACGCCTATGACGAGGGTGAGCCTGTCGGCAAGCCTGTCACGCGCCCTGAGGTGCTGTGCTTTGCTACCGAGTACGGGCAAGCAGGCAACACCTACGACGCGGTGCGGTTCATCTGTTCAAGCTCAGAGAAGTTGCGCGCTGATTACCCTGGCATTGACGTTGGCTTGACGCGCATCATCTTGCCGCAAGGCGGCCAGATCACGCCTGAGTCTGCTGCTGATTCCTCCAAGGACGGTGGCAAGTCCACGTTTGTGGTGTTCGATGAAACCCACCTGTGGGTGCTGCCACGGCTGAAGCGTCTGCACCAAGTCGTGCTGCGTAACTTGCTCAAGCGCAAGATCGCATCCGGCTGGGCGCTAGAAACCACGACGATGTACGCGCCTGGCGAAGGCTCTGTTGCCGAGGGAACGCACGAATACGCCAAGGCAGTCATTGAGGGCCGGACCGCTGACGCTGGCCTTTTGTTCGATCATCGCCAGGCTTCACCTAAGTGGGACGCAACCAAGAAGCGTGACCGCGTTGCAGGCTTGCAAGAGGTGTATGGCCCAGCGTCAGACTGGCTTGACCTTGCTGCGATTGCCGATTCCTACGACGATCCACAGACCTCGCCTGCCGAGTGGGAGCGCTACTGGTTCAACCGCCCTGTATCTATTCAGGGTCAATGGTTGCCGCAGTTGGCATGGGATGAGTGCGCGCAGTCTCGTGAGATACCTGACGGCACGCGCGTAGTCCTGGCCCTTGACGGTTCATACTCTCGTGACTCAACAGTGATTGCGGCTGTATCGGTTGAGCACTTTCCACACTTGCAGATCGCTGGCGCGTGGGAGCGTCCACCTGGTGACACTGAGTGGACCGTGCCAATTCTTGACGTTGAGGAAGCCATTAGGACAGCGTGCCTACGTTGGCAGGTTGTCGAGATCACCGCTGACCCTCACCTGTGGGCTAGGTCATTGGAGATCCTGGCTGCCGAGGGTTTGCCTGTCACAGAGTTCCCTCAGTCAGCAGCGCGCATGACACCCGCCACGCAGCGCTTCACCACCATGGTGCTTGAGCGTCAAATGTCGCACAGCAGTGATGCGGTACTAACGCGGCACGTTAGTAATGCCGTGCTCAAGTCTGATGCACGAGGCGTGCGGATCTACAAAGAAACCAAATCCAGTCCACGCAAGATTGATGCTGCCGTGGCTTCCATCATGGCATTAGAGCGCGCCATGAATTACCAAGAACAGCCGACACAGGCTGAACCATTCTTTATTGCTTAGGAGTTTCCATGGGCGGCTTGCTGCAAGTTTTCGGCCTGGTGTGTGTTGTCACCGGAGCCGCCCTCATTGCACCTGCGGCAGGTTTCATCGTGGGCGGTATCGCGCTGACGGTGCTGGGTCTGGCTGTTGAGTCAGTCGGGAAGGGCCGCTGATGCTTGGTCGTTTGTTGGGTCTTGGGTCCGAGGCACGCGCAGTCTCGTATCAATCGCTGTTTGCCTCTGGCGCTGACTGGTCATACCTGACACCTAGTGGTGTGCCGATGGATCAGACCAAGGCGCTTAAGGTGTCGGCGGTGTATGCCGCTGTGCGGTTGCTGTCAGACACCATCAGCACCCTGCCTGTGGACACGTTTGTGCGTATTGATGGTCAGCGCGTCCCCTATCGTCCTCGCCCTGAGTGGGTCTACCAGCCTGACATTGGAACCAGCAAAGACGAGTTCTTGCAGCAGATCATGGTGTCTTTGCTGCTCGACGGCAATGCCTTTGTGCGCGTCTATCGCGCAACGTCCGGCCCCAATAGCGGCTTGCCGACCGCGCTTGTGGTTCTTGATCCCACGATGGTGGAAGTGCGCCGCAACCGCGAAGGCTTCATTGAATACTTGCACAACAACCGCACGATCATTGACCGCCAAGACATGCTGCACATCACAGAGCTGAAGAAGCCTGGCTCGCTGCGTGGCATCAGCCGCATTGAGGAACTGAAAGACACGCTTGGCATGGCGCAAGCTTTGACTGAGTTTGCCGCGCGGTTCTTTGGTCAAGGCTCTGTCACTAGCGGCATCATTGAAACGCCAGCCATGATCGGTCGTGAGCAGGCTCTTGAACTCAAGACCACGTTTGAGGCAACGCATCGAGGCGTGGACAAGTCGCACCGCGTCGGCGTGCTCGGTGGCGGTTCTAAGTTTGTCAAGACTGGTGTGAATCCTGATGAGGCTCAAATGCTTGAGTCTCGCCAATTTGCGGTTGAGGAAGTGGCGCGCATCTTCCGTATTCCACCGCACATGCTCCAGGTGACTACCCCTGGCGCGATGTCCTACGCATCAGTTGAGCAGAACGCTATCCAGTTCAGCCAATACACGCTGCGGCCTTACATCTCCAAGATTGAGACTGCACTGACATCGCTGCTGCCTGGCGACGCTTTCTACCGCATCAACCTTGACGGCTTGCTGCGTGGCGACTTCCAGACGCGCATGGGCGGTTACAGCACCGCCGTCCAAATGGGCGCGTTCAGCATCAATGATGTGCGACGCCTTGAGGACTTGGCCCCTGTTGATGGTGGCGATGAACACCGTGTGCCGCTGGCTAACGTGAACGTTACCGCTGCCAACTTGGTTGAGGTTGATAAGCGCGTGATGAACGCAGTGCGGTTGATCCAGGTTGGCTTCAAGCCTGAGGATGTGCTGGGCATCGTTGGCCTGCCGGAGATTGAGCACACTGGCTTGCCCACTGTGCAGCTGCAAGCCGCCAGCAACTTTGATGCCATGGACCCGACTGCTGCTTACCCTGTGCGCAATCTTGACGAAAACTTGGAGTCACGATGAGTGTTGCGCCTGGGATTCTGAACTTGACGTTGAGCCAGGGCGCCACCTGGAACGTGTCAATGACCTATCAAAACGCTGAAGGTCAGCCTATTGACTTGACAAACTATGACGCGCGTATGCAAGCGCGCACAAGTTACGATGCTGCAAATGCCGTTCTTGACATTGCAGATGGGTCGGGAATCATACTTGGCGGCACGACAGGTGAAGTAACCATAAGTGTTCCTGCCGGAACAACGGCGAACATTCCAGCAGCGCAATATGTCTACGACCTTGAATTGGTTAGTGCTTCCAATGAAGTGACTCGACTTATTGAGGGAACGCTGATTGTCACACCTGAGGTGACGCGCTGATGGGTATTGCTATCAATTACCCAGAGCAGACCAAAGTTACCGTGCAAGATGACGGTGACCGCATTGTTGTCTCATCTGCCGCTGCTCAAGGTCCACAGGGTGAGGTTGGCCCTGCTGGCGCTACTGGTCCAAGTGGGCCTGTCGGAGCGACAGGACCGACAGGACCGCAAGGTGCAGTCGGAGCGACGGGACCTCAGGGTGCGACAGGTCCCACGGGACCTCAAGGTGCAACAGGCCCAACTGGCCCTCAGGGTGAACAGGGTGTTGTTGGTGCTACGGGTCCGACTGGTGAAACGGGACCTTCTGGCGCACAGGGCGCTACGGGTCCCACAGGTCCCCAGGGTGAGCAAGGCGCAATCGGCCCGACTGGCCCGATTGGACCGCAAGGTGAAATCGGACCCACTGGACCGCAAGGTGAAACTGGCCTGACAGGGGCTACTGGTCCCCAAGGTGAAGTCGGCCCTACTGGCCCAACTGGAGCTCAAGGTGAAGTCGGCCCAACTGGACCCACGGGTGCAACAGGCGAAGCTGGTGCAACTGGACCAACGGGAGCCACTGGACCAACTGGTCCTCAAGGCAACCAAGGCGACATCGGTCCTACTGGCGCGACCGGACCCCAGGGTGAAACTGGTGCAGTTGGCGCAACAGGTCCCACAGGTGCTACCGGAGAAACTGGCGCAACTGGCCCTCAGGGCGAGACAGGCCCCACAGGACCAACTGGACCGCAAGGCATACAAGGCGACACTGGCGCAACAGGTCCTACTGGACCTACTGGTGCAACAGGCGAAGTTGGACCCACGGGCGCAACTGGACCACAAGGAGAGATTGGCCCAACTGGACCAACTGGCGCACAGGGCGAGACAGGTGCTATTGGCCCGACAGGCGCAACTGGTGACATAGGCCCAACTGGTCCAACTGGTGCAATTGGCGCTACCGGACCGACGGGACCTCAGGGCGACACAGGATTGACTGGCGCAACGGGACCCACTGGCCCGACAGGCGCAACTGGTGTAACCGGACCCACAGGGCCAACTGGACCTCAGGGTGCTACGGGCGCAACGGGTCCTCAAGGAACACAAGGCGCAACAGGCGCAACAGGTCCAACGGGTGCTACTGGCTCAACTGGTGCAACAGGACCAACTGGTGCGACTGGTCCCACTGGACCGAGTGGTGCGACAGGAAGTGTCGGTGCAACCGGACCGACCGGAGCCACAGGTGCAACCGGACCAGTAGCACTGCCAGCCGTCAATGCCAAGACTGCTAACTACACATTGGTTTTGGCTGATGCTGGTGAACTCATCACAATGAGCAACAGTGCTGCAAGGACAATTACTGTGCCCACTAACGCAACCGTGGCATTTCCGATTGGCACAATTGTCTATGTTGCCAATATCAATACTGGCGCTGTAACAATCGCCGGAGCATCAGGCGTGACTGTCAATGCTCAAAGCTCGCTCAAAGTATTGAATGGTCAATTCTCTTCTGGCGTGCTCTTCAAGTATGGAACTGACACCTGGCTTTTGACTGTCTTTACGCGAGGCATCGGATAGCCGTGCGCTTTCATGTGGTTGGCTTGCCATTCACGCACACCACTGATGATTTCCCAGCCTGTGCCTTTACCATGAAAGTGCGCAAGTTCTCGCAAATGATGAAAGCCGCAGGCCACACTGTTTTTCTTTACAGCGGAGAACAGAACACCGCGCCATGTTATGAGCATATTTCTTGCATAAGTGAACAAGAACGATTGGACATTTTGCAAGGAAATCATTACACAATTGGCAAGTTTGATTTGAGCCTTCCACAATGGCGCAACTTCAATCTGCGAGTGGCTGCGGAGATCAGCAAAAGAGCGCAGCAAAAAGACTTTATTTGCGTGATCGGTGGAACTTGCCATCAACCCATTGCACAAATGCTGCCCGAGCTTATGACGGTTGAGTTTGGGATCGGCTATCCTGGAACGTTCGCCAACTTCCGAGTGTTTGAGTCCTACGCGTGGATGCACGCTGTGTATGGCACAACAACAAGCAATCCGGCGGACCTTGACGGCAAATGGTATGACGCAGTAATTCCTGGCTATGTGGACGCCAGCGAGTTTCCACTAGGCACAGGCCAAGGTGACTACCTGTTCTTTATCGGTCGCCTAATCGAGCGCAAGGGCTACAAGATTGCAGCCGATGTTGCCGAGCATCTAGGCAAGCGACTGGTAGTTGCTGGCGTTGGGACACCACCTGCCTATGGCGAATACATCGGACCGATTGGTCTTGACCGCGCTCAATGGTTTGGAGAAGCATCTGCCGTGTTTGTACCAACCACTTATGTGGAGCCATACGGCACAGTAAATGTTGAAGCACAAATGACAGGCACTCCAGTAATCACAACTGACTGGGGCGCATTTACTGAGACGGTTGAGGACGGCAAGACAGGTTTCCGCTGCCGGACTTTTGGTGAGTTTGTTGAGGCAGTAGAAGCAGCACCAACACTTGACCGAAACTACATCAGGCAACGGGCGCTCAACACTTACAGCCTTGAAGCCACTGCTCCAAAGTATGAGCGATATTTCCACAGACTTTTGCAGCTTTGGGACCAAGGCTGGTATTCCTTGAAAGGGATCTAGTGCCTTACTTCATCACAGACTCAGCAACAGGTTGCGATGGCTGGGCGACGATCAAAGATGACGGTGAAGTCATCGGCTGTCATACAACCAAGCAGGCCGCCATTGACCAGATGGTTGCGGTCTCTATTGCTGAAGGCATGGAGCCTGGCGGCGAAAGGAAAGAAATGACCAAGGTTGAAATCCGCGAAATGCAGGTGCAAGACCTGGAAGTGCGCGAGGCTGGCAACGGCGCTGTGTTCTCAGGCTATGCGGCTGTGTTCAATTCCGACTCTGAGCCGCTGCCCTTTGTTGAGCAGATCCGCCCTGGTGCTTTCCAGCGCACACTTGGCGCGCGTAACAACGTGAAGATGTTTGTGAACCACGACGACACCATGGTGCTTGCTTCTACTCGCTCAGGCACGCTGCGCCTGTCGGAAGATGGACGCGGCCTGCGCGCTGAGGCTGACTTGCCTGACACCACCTACGCGCGTGACCTCGCTGTGTTGCTGCGTTCGGGCGTGGTGGATTCAATGTCCTTTGGTTTCTCTGTTCCGCGCGGCGGCGACGAGTGGAGCCAAGACGGTCAGCGACGTTTCCTCAATGAGATCCGCCTGCACGAGGTGTCAGTGGTCACTGGCTTCCCTGCGTACGAGGCAACCAGCGCGACCATCCGCAAGGCGCAGATCCTTGCCCAGCGCACACAGACTGACGCTGATGCCTTGGCTGATGCGCTTACTGCGCTTGAGTCTGGCAATGAGCTCAACGATGACCAAGCATCGCTGCTGGTTGATGTGGTTGAGCGTCAGCGCGTCAAGGCCGATGAGCCGCAGCAAGACAACGCAGAACTAATCAACGTGCTGCGTGACAAGTTGGAGTTGCTGGCTAAGGCCATCTAAAAAGTTTCGTCAGTAGCGGAGCCGCGCTGACGGTCGGGATTGCGGAGCCGCATCCCATTGTCCCCCTGCGTACAACCTTCCAATATCTAGGAGAACTAATGACGGATTACGTCAAGACCCAGATTGAGGAACGCGCCAAGGCATATGAGGCGGCTAAGGAAATCCTTGACCGCGCTGCTGCTGAGGGCCGTTCACTCGACGCTGCTGAGCGTGAGTCAGTAGACCGCGCGTTTGCAGACATGGACCGCCGCAAGGCGATCATTGATGACATGCGCTCGCTTGAAATGCGTGAGCGTGAAGTGGCTGAGGCTACTGCTGCCCACGCTGAAGCGCGTGCGGTTTCCACTGTTGCTCCCGTGCAGACCGATGCGGAAATGCTTCGTTCGCTTGCTCGTGGTGAAGTTCGCTCGCTCAACTTTGAGAAGCGCGATGTCAGCACCAGCAGCACTGGCGCTCCTGTGCCGACTTCGTTCTACGACCGCATCATGGAGCTTGCTCGCTACACCGGCCCCATGCTGGAAGTTGCAACGGTTATCAACACCGCTGGTGGAGAGTCCCTGCAAATCCCGCGGACGTCGGCCTACTCGGTTGGTAGCGTCACCTCTGAGGCTTCGGCTATTGGTGAGAGCGATCCCAGCTTCCAAGCGTTCCTCACCTTGGGTGCGTTCAAGTATTCGTTCCTGACCCAGGTTTCTCGTGAAATGATCGAAGACGCTGGCGTGGACATCTTGGGCTACCTCGGAACCAACGTTGGTCAGGCTCTCGGCTACGCGGTGAACGCTGCGCTGACCACGGGCACTGGCACGGTTCAGCCCAACGGCATTGTGAACTCGGCTGGCTCGGGTGTCACTGGCGGCACTGGTGTCTCCGGTGCGTTCACCTACGACAACGTGGTGGACCTGATCTACTCGGCTGACGCTGCTGCTCGTCGTCTGCCTGGCTTCGCTGTGATGGGTAATGGAAAGGCCATTGCAAATCTCCGCAAGCTCACCAGCCCTGGTGGAGACTATGTGTTCCAGCCTGCACTTGCAGAGGGAACGCCTGACCGCGTGCTGGGCTTCCCGTTGATCGAGAACCCTGCAATGGCTGATCCGGCAACTTCTGCCAAGTCGCTCATTGCTGGTCACCTCCCGTCGTACATGGTGCGTCAGGTCGGTGGCATCCGCCTGGATCGTTCCGATGACTTCGCTTTCTCAAGCGATCTCGTGACGTTCCGTGCGACCTTCCGTGTGGACGGTGGCTTGCCGCAGTCCAGCCATGTGAAGTACTTCATCGGTAACGCTTCCTAGTCCGATGATCTAACCCCTGAGGAGGGGTCGCGGCGCGCAGGACGCGGCCCCTTCTCAGGTCTCCAAACCCTGCGACCGAAAGCCTGCGACATGAAAAACGCCAAGCGATCTGGCAACCCTGCACGACGCGCAAGTGCTGGCAAACCTAAGGCAGTCCTGTGGGCAAGCAATAGCCCATGGGCGACTACTGGTTACGGCACACAGACGGCGCAAGTTACGTCACGCATGAAGGCTGACGGTCATGCCCTAGCCCTTGCCAGCAACTATGGCCTAGAAGGAACTGTCCAAGAGTTCCAGGGCATGAAACATTTTCCGCGCGGCTTTGATCTTTACTCCAACGATGTAACGCCAGCGCACATGGCTGCCTGGCAGCATGAGCACCCAGACCTTGATCCACTGCTCATCACCCTGTTTGACGTATGGGTATTCAAGGGCAAGCAGTGGGACATGGTGGACAACATCGCATCATGGGTCCCCATTGACCACCAGCCTGCACCGCCTGACGTTGTGGAATGGTGCAAGCGTGACAACGTGACGCCAATCGCCATGTCTCGCTTTGGTGAGAAGATGTTGCAGGATGTCGGCGTTCAGTGCTACTACGCGCCGCACGCCATTGACACCAACCTGTTCCAGGCAACCGACAAGATCGAACTCGCCAGCGGCATGGTTGAGGCGCGTGAGTTTATGGGCGTTCCCAATGACGCATTTGTGGTCGGCATCAACTCAGCGAACAAAGGTGGACAGCACGGACTGAACCGCAAGGCGCTGCCCGAAATGTTTTTGGCCTTCGCCATGTGGAGCCAACAGCGCACGGACGCTGTGCTGTACGTCCACACTGAAGCCAAGGGCGCAATGGGCGGCATTGACTTGCACTACCTTGCCAAGGCTTGCGGCATTGACCCCAAGCGCATTGTGTTTGTGGATCAATACATGCACCGCCTGGGCATCCCCAATCAGGCCATGGCTGCGATTTACACAGGCATGGATGTGCTGCTGCAAGCCTCACTTGGTGAAGGCTTTGGGATTCCGGCAGTCGAGGCGCAGTCCTGTGGCACGCCTGTCATTGTCTCCAATGCAACGGCACA